>Ga0208639_1001007_pt1 | contig 19368 bp, 17 predicted proteins | sample ETNtaG_33_FD_185772 | JGI IMG/M metagenome (GOLD analysis project Ga0208639, IMG submission 185772) | Marine microbial and viral communities from oxygen minimum zone, Eastern Pacific Ocean - ETNP201310SV76 (SPAdes) (version 2) | ecosystem: Environmental > Aquatic > Marine > Oceanic ...
TAAAGTTCCTTTATCACTATTTGCTTTTAAAAGCTGTCTAACTTTAGCGATTAGATCTGCTCGTTGAATTGCTTCTTCATCATTGATCTGAGAAATCTGTTGATTAATTTCACGAAGATCTGAATTCTGTGCGGATGAAAGGCCTTTTAAATTTAGCAAGTCGTATCTTTTATTAATTAAATCTCTATACAAAGGGTTTTCGCGCAAAGTGATCTGTATTGCAGTGGTATTGCCAGAGGGGCTAATAATAAGTTCTGAGTAAACTGGGTTATTTAAGATTTCTTCTTTGGCAGAATTAAGATCGATACCCTCAGTTTCTAGAGTTTTTAAATTATCCATCAAATCAGCAAGCGGGACTTTTGGCTGAAAAAAGATAGGAGCATCTAAAATAGTTAAAACAGAATCAACGGTCGGAAGTTTTTCAAGTGCAATACCAAGATTTTTTATAGTTTCTAAAGATTCAAATGAAAATAAATCAGATTCTGGAGTAAAAGTAATAATTAAGAAATCTGAATTGCCAAATATTTCACCTGTTTCTCTATAAATTTTGAAGGCTTCATCCCCTTCTATAACCAAAGCATCAGAAGATGCATCAAGCTTGAAGTTCTTAAGACCGATTGCAGCTGAGAAGAAAATAGCAACTATAAAAACCATTACAACCATTGGTTTTTTTAAGATAAATTGGAAAATCTTCTTCATAATAAAATTATTTTTTAGAACAATCTGGTGATTCTATTATCACTGGGTTAGTTTTAAATTCATCGATTGTAAATACTTGAATTGATAAAGCATGAATTTTATTCATTACATTATTTAGTGCGGAGTATACAGCTTGATGCCTCTGAACATTTGACATGTCATTAAAATTGTTTGAAACAATAACAAGTTTAAAGTGAGACTCAGAATCAGGAGGAACATTATGCATAGAGCTCTCGTTCTCTAAAAATAAATGCTCGACAGCAAATTCTCTATTTAGGCATTCAATAATAGTCTCATAGATAATCATATTAGACGCCCTCCATATTCAGCAAGTATTTTTTGTTATGAATGCCTAATGCAAATTGCCCAACAGATTGATCTTGCTTGATCACTCTGTGACATGGAACAAACAGAGGGATTGGGTTCAATTTGCATGCGGTGCCTACTGCTCTTGATGCATTTGGCGAACCAATTTTTTTTGCAATCGCTAAATATGACGCTGTTCTTCCTCGTGGTATAGAGCATAAAGCATCCCAAACTAATAATTGAAAATCTGTGCCCTGAAGATCAATTGGCGGCAGAGATTTCAGACCCTTTAAAGAAAAAAAACCATTTATACTTTTTTGTAATTTTAGATCACTTAAATGCCTAGATCGATTCCGACCGAGAAAGGATAATTTTCTAAGCCCTTTGTCACTATAAACAGCATCGAAGAAACCAATGGGCGATGAAACGCTTTTAATAAACATTGCTATATTTTAGCATTTGAGTTCGATAAAAAATCTTATATTAAAAAAAAGAGAGGCTAGCCTCTCTTTTTTTAAAACACTCTTTTTTTAATTACTTGTATCGTAAATCCATTCCATAGCATAAAGATTATTTGGCGAGCATGATTCAATATTTTCTCTCCATCTCTCCCCAAAACCATTATCCCTTCTATAGTCTCGAATTGCTGGATAAGTTTTTGTTGCTTCCGCTCTTTTGTCTCGATGGTAATAATGAGTCATTGTCATCATATCAAAAGGATTACCATCTGCGAATCCACGGTATGGCCTCAGATAATGAACCCCAAAACCATCCCTGCCAAGCTTAATATTTGCTTCTTCATTATCAACAGCAAGCTTCAGAATTTTTTCCCAAGACGCATTCTCAGTGAATTTGCATGATCTAAAATCAACCATCTGAATTTTATCTCGCTCATCAAGAGGGATTCTCATGTGTAACGCGGCTGTATTAAAAAAAGCAACATTGCGGTCACATATACCAGGATTCTGAGAACCCTTCGCATCGTAATCATTTAAAAATGCCCCATACTCTTTGTACATCTCCTCTCCATTGGGCCAAGTGCCCCATAAAACATAATCATGATCACTGGTAAGCCCAGCAATGACAGGGGTAAAGATTGTTTTAGAGTATTGAAGGCCATTAGCTCTTAAAAATTTTTCATATTTCTTTGCGTGCTTAATTACATCGTCATAACCTTTTCCAGGTTTATACTTACAAAACGTTGCTTCGGTTCTAACAACATATTGCTCAGATGTAGCAAACGATGATGAAGCAAAAATTAGCAAAGGTATTAATATTAGATATCTCATATCATCCTCCATATTTATACCTTATAGACTAACACACTGGAAAAAATTAATTGAATAATTAAAAATTGGTGCGGCATCCGAGATTCGAACTCGGACCATCTGCTTGGAAGGCAGATATACTAGCCATTATACTAATGCCGCTCTTTGAAGAGATCGTATATTACACTATCTTTGAATTAATCTTAAGGGAATTAAATGCTCTTTTAGATTTTCATAAGCATTTTTATTTAATTAGTTTAAGATTAATCATGATATTTGATTTTCATCATCTAAAAAAAGCCAACATCAATTATATCGCTCATGGAATAAGAGTAATAAAGGTATCAATTATTCTCATTACACTTGGGATCATAGGAATCATTCATGGCCTCTTCCCTTTTACTTTTGTTGAGACTGTTAGTAATGGAGTCAAGAAGATTGCTGACGAGATATCACACTTTTAGATTACAAAACTTTATATCGACGATAGGTTTTAGATGACTGACAAGTAGATTGCTCTAATAATAATTCTTGGATCTCCTTGCTAACCTCTAATGCTTGCCAAGATTCAACAAAATCTTTTCGAGACTCAAGAGATGAGAATACATTAGTCCATTGAAAACTATTGTTTGATCCCCCTTCTTCAGAATAAAGTATATCTACAGGTGAATTATTTTTTATCAATGAATCGGTGAATTGCTCAAGAACAAGTTTCATTGTTGCGTAATTAAATCCATCTTTATATTCACACTCTAATATCTCTGAAATTACAGGAGAAGTGGTAATAGCTTGACTTGTTAATCGTAAAGAGCTGTTAGAAACTGTAGAACTTTTGCAATTAGCAATATCATCAAAACTTAAGGCCGCAAGTGTAAGGTTAAATCTATCCAAGGAATTAGTTTCAGAATGCTTCAGTAATAGATCAAAGAATTGTATTTCTGTTTTATCTTCTGTGACTGGAAATAAGAAATATAATTCCTCGGCATCGCCTCCCATCTTTAGAAAGCTATCAACAAGCTTTGGTATAAATTTTTCAACAGAGTTAAGGGTTATACCTGCAACTAACCTACAATTAAATGATGATTCATTAAAAGAATAGTCTGGTTTAATAAAATTACTTAATTCTAAATTAGAGTTTTTGGAATCTCCCCCGCAGCTTGCAAGAAAAACAATACAAATAAGTTTTATATAGCGTTTCACTTTAGAATTAAAATATTTAAATAATGAGATAATAATATTATGAAAAATTATATATGCATACCATTTATATCATTGTTCTTTTTGTTAAGTATCCCCACAAAAGTTTATGCATATAAATATGGGCTAGGCTCATGCCTTGATCAAGATTGGGAACAGAGTATTTGGTCATCTATTGAAAAAGAGGATCTAGATGGATTTATATTTCTAGGAGATAACGTCTATGGAGATATGCCAAGTGGGAAACTATCCAAAATGGAGAAAGCTTATGAAATTCAAAAAACTAGATTGCCTAAATGGCTGATGAATGAGAAAGAGATATTAGCAATATGGGATGATCATGATTTTGGTTTAAATGATGGAGGTGGAGATTATTCTTTAAAAAAAGAAGCTGAAAAAATGTTTTTGAATTTCTGGAATATCTCTAATTCAGATCCAAGAAGAATTAGAGAAGGTATTTATTTCAAAAAATCCAAACAAATCGAAGGGGTTGAGATAGAGATAATTGGCTTAGATACGAGATATTTTAGATCAAAGTTAAAGGGTAAAAAAAATGCTTATAAACAAAACAAGGATTATGAAGCAACTATTCTTGGTCAAGATCAATGGATTTGGTTGGAATCATCAATATCTAACTCTACCGCGGATATCATTGTGATTCTTTCTTCCATTCAAATTTTAGCTACTAATCACCCATATGAAAAATGGAATAATTTTCCTTTAGAGCGAAACAGATTGCTGAAATTAATAGCTAATGCTGCAAAAAAAATTACAGTTATTGCAATCAGTGGTGATAGACATAAATCAGGAATTTATCAAAATAAAGATTTTGTTGAAATTACGGCTTCATCATTAAATAAATCTGGATCAAAAAACAAAGAAACCGATCCTTTGCTTATAGATAAAATATATCCTGTTAAAAATTTTGGGGTTCTAAATATTGAACCTAGTAAAAATAAAATTACTGTCTCGATTCATGATAAAAATGGACTGGAGCTAAATTCAAAAATAATTGATATCCATTAATAAATGGTTATTTTTGACAATCTTTTAAGTTCTTTTAAAAGATAGTATTGTTAAATATCAACAAAAAATAAAAAATGAAAAATATGAAAAAAATTGATTTATTGTTCCTTCTGTTAATCTCTGGCCTTACCAATGCAGATACTCTACTGCATGTTGGAAACTTGCTGGACACGAATAATGGAGAGATTAGTAAAGCTGTAACCATTAGAATAGCAGGCAATAAAATATCTGAAGTTACTAAAGGTTATGCAACACCAAAAAAGGATGATGAGGTTGTTAACTTAAAGCAATCCTATGTTTTACCAGGGTTTATGGATATGCATGTACATTTGGCTCAAGAATATGTTCCAAAAGCAGAAAGGCAATCAAAAATTGAGCCTGAATATAGAGCACTATTTGCTGCAAATGCAGCAACAAAAACTTTAATGGCTGGGTTTACATCGGTAAGAAATCTAGGTGATGGTGGTATGGAAACTATTTCACTTAGAGAGGCAATCAAGCAAGGTTTAGCAATTGGTCCGAGAATTTTTACATCAGGTAAAACTATCGCTACTACTGGCGGCCATGGAGATCCAACCAATGGAATGCCAAAAGATAACTACGCGCCCCCTACTCCTGAAGAAGGTGTTATCGATAGTCCAGAAGAAGCTATAAAAGCTGTAAGACAGAGATACAAGGATGGAACAGATGGAATAAAAATTACTGCTACTGGAGGCGTCTTGAGCGTTGCTAAATCTGGTGAAAATCCACAATTCACGGATGCAGAGCTCTTTGCTATTGTAACCACAGCCAATGATTACGGTCTATGGACAGCGGCTCACGCCCATGGAAAAGAAGGTATGAAAAGAGCTGTTATAGCAGGTATCAACTCAATAGAACATGGAACCTATATGGATCAAGAGGTTATGGATTTAATGAAAGCCAGAGGTACCTACTATGTGCCTACTATTATGGCTGGTGATTGGGTGGCTGAAAAAGCTAAGATCCCTAATTTCTTTCCAGCGCTTGTTAAACCCAAGGCAGAAAAAATTGGACCTCAAATCCAATCAACCTTTGCTGAAGCATATAAAGCTGGTGTAAAAATAGCCTTTGGTACTGATTCGGGTGTTTCTGCACATGGAGATAATTGGCAAGAATTTATTCTCATGACAAATGCTGGGATGTCCAATAAAGATGCTTTAAAAAGTGCAACAATTGAAACTGCAAAACTCCTTAAGGTAGAAGATAAGTTGGGACAAATAAAACCAGGAATGCTTGCAGATATAATAGCTGTACAAAAAAATCCTATTGAGGATATATCAACAGTTGAGAATGTAAGCTTTGTAATGAAAGATGGGGTCATTTATAAGCAAAGCTCTTAACAATGATTAGTAGGTCTATGATTATCATCTTGGAAGCTGGCATTACATGAAGCAAATTGGATTAATATTCCCAGACGATTTATCAACCAATAATAAAGTTCTTTCAATTATCAATGGCTCAGATCCATTGCTGCTATATGAACCCTACGATACTTTTTATCAACTTAAACATCACAAGCATAAGTTAGTCTTACTTTTATCAGCTTTACGGCACCGGAAAAAAGATTTAGAAAAAGATTTTAAAAATATTATCCATATAACAATTACTAAAGATAGAAATATCGATCTGATGCATGAGCTAGAAACTCTACATAAAAAAATTGATTTTAAATTACTGCATGTCACTCAACCAAGTGATCACGGCATCTTGACTCAACTTATGTTTTTTGGATCCAAGCATAATGTTAAATTAAAGATTCATCCAGATACGAAGTTTATTGATTCGATTGAAGGTTTTTCTGAATGGTCTAAAGATAAAAAATCTCTTGTTCAAGAATATTATTATCGCTGGTTAAGGAAAAAATATAACCTCCTCATGGAGGAAAATAAGCCGCTAGGTGGTAAATGGAATTTTGATGAAGAAAATCAAAAAGGCATATTGCAGTTAAAAGAACCACCAGAACCTAGGAGGAAACTTAAATCAGATGAGTTAACAATATCAACAATGGTTGACGTTGAGAATTGCTTTCCAGATTCACCCGGAAATTTAGAAAATTTTAATTGGGCAGTAACTCATGCTGAGGCAAGAGAACAATTGAAGAATTTTTTAAACAGTTATTTCATATCCTTTGGAGATTTTCAAGACGCGATAGATAAGGAAAATTCAACCTTATTTCACTCTCTTCTATCTCCATATATAAATTCTGGTTTGTTAGATCCTATGGAATGCATCGTAGATGCTATAAGTTATTTTAATCAAACAGAGCATGGGATTCCAATCAATGCATTAGAAGGCTTTGTTAGACAAATTTTAGGGTGGAGAGAATTTATCAGAGGTGTGTATTGGGAAAACATGCCTCAGTATAAAGAAATGAATTTTTGGTCGCACAACAATAGCCTAAATGAGAATTGGTATTCAGGAGAAACAGGAATTCCGCTGCTCGATGATGCAATTAAAGAATCTGTGACTACTGGCTACACTCATCACATTAATAGGCTGATGATTATTTCTAATTTAATGAATCTATCAAATATCAGGCCAAATGAAATTTATAAATGGTTTATGGAAATGTATGTAGACTCTGCTGACTGGGTCATGGTACCAAATGTATTTGGAATGGGCACCTATGCTGATGGGGGGATATTTTGTACCAAACCTTATATTTGTGGATCAAGTTACATGCTCAGAATGTCAAATTACAAAAAAGGAGAATGGTGTAATGTGGTGGATGGTCTCTATTGGAGATTTATAGAAAATAATAGAGAATTTTTTGCTAAAAATCCTAGGCTCGGATTAATGTTAAAGTCACTTGATAAAATGAATGAAGATAGAAAAATTAAGATTTTTAACGCAGCTGACAAGTTTATTGACAGAAATACTGCTTAAAGATCCTCTAACAAGAACTCGGATGCAGCCAAACTCATACCAGCATTATCATGAGCAATGCCAGGAACGCTCTGATATCTCCATCTAAATGGTAAATTCTTTTCTACCCCCAGCTTAATTAAATTATTAAAGAAATTTTTTCCCCGTTCAAATCTATGCTTTCCTTGTTTTCTTGCTTTTCTCATTAAAGGCAGTGAATGATGCTTTGGATCATTATCAGCATCACCTAAAAAGATTCCTCCTTTTAAGCGAAGAAACCACTCAAGTCTTTCATTGGAAATATTCAAATTTTTAATACCAAATGGATAAGAAATTCGATCATCTGCAAAAGTATAAAATCCTGCATTTGCCATAGCTGCTTTTTCAACTCTTGTTTCATCACTTAGTAAAAGATACCTATGAACAAATTGAGATCCTCCAGAGTGACCGTATAACCTAAAAGATGTAGTTGAGAGTTTTAATTTAGCTTTAAAATAATCAAAAAGCAGTCCTAGAGAATCAGTTAAGTAAAGTGATTCATTTTTTAGCAGCTTACCTTTTTGCGTGCTCATCATTAAGTAAATGTACTCAGGATAAAATTCTTCAGAAAATTCTGGAGCAATTAGAACCACATTTCTGTTATTTGCCATTGGCAGCCAATCATTTAAATATTTTTTAGCCCTTCTTGAAGCGCCATGCATAATAAAAATAATCTTTGTATTAGCATTTATAGAATCTGGTATTGAATAAAAAATCTTTGCATCAGGTTTGTCCCAATACGAAAAAGTAGTTTCTTCTATTTGCCGAGCAAATAACTCACAGGTAAAGAGAATTAAGAAAAATAGAAATAATTGTTTCATTAATGTGGATGAGTTTCAGGTTTGTCTGGAGCTTTGCATTTTCCACGTTCCCAATCCCCAGGCTTACAATCATAAACTATTCTTCCATGATCCTTGATTAAATAATCTAATATCTGGTGAGCGTGAGCACCAAAACCCAATGATGCATCTTCTTGTAGCTCTTCAATGGGTATAGTGTAACTGGTCCAATCTTTTGGGGCCCTCCATCCTGGAGGAGGAACTAATTGGGCTCTAACACCTGAAATAGGATGCAGAGCGCGCCACTCTCTAATCTTATTAGCCATAATTTCAACTAACTTTGGATACTCATCTGCTAAATTATTATATTCATTTGGATCAACGCTGATATCAAATAATTTATTTTCTACATTAATCTCTAGTAATGAACTTGTTATAACTTGAACTAACTTCCATTTATCATTAAAAACTGTTGTGTGAAATTCTCCATAATTAGGAGTCTCGGAGGCAAAAAAAACTTCTTTATTAAGCTTTACATCTTTTCCATTTTTGATTGCGGGCCACATATCTCTTCCCCAAATTTCTTTTGTATTTAACATCGGTATTCCAGAAGCACTTGTAAGGGTTGGAAAAACATCCATTACGGTCATTATTGACTCAAAGTTTTTTCCTGCATCTAGCTTGCCTTTCCACTTCATGGCGGCTATCACTCTGATTCCTCCCTCATATGTATCTCCTTTACCTCCGCGTAATGGAAAGTTATCAGCTCCCCCGCCAGCATATGCGGCTCCACCGTTATCGCTGCTAAATAATATTAAGGTCTCCTCTTCAATACCTTCAGCTGCTAAGGTATTTAATACTTGACCTATCGCCTGATCTAAAGCATCGACAACAGCAGCATAAATAGGTCTTGCGCTAGGAAGAAAGCCACCCAATGTTCTAGTACGATCAATTGCAACGCTTCTTGTAAGCTCTCTAGTGTCTTCTAAATTTTTATATTTTTGGACAAGATCATCCGGAGCCTCTAAAGGAGTATGAGGTGCAATAAATGGCATGTATAGAAAAAAAGGTTTTTCTTTATCTCTGGCTTCAATCCACCTAGAGGCCTCATCTGCTAAAAGAAATGTTTCATAGCCATCATCTGAAATAGTTACACCATTTCTCTGAAAATCAATTCCCCCTTGATTTGCAAATGGTGGGAAATATCCTACCTCTGTATGCATGTGGCCATAAAAATTTTCAAAACCTCTTGCATTAGGATGGAATATCTCTTGAGAGTGGCCTAAATGCCATTTGCCGACCAGGGCAGTTTGATAGCCTGCCGCTTTGAATGATTCTGGCATAAAATGCTCATCTGGATGAACTCCATTATTCATCCAGGGCATGACAACAGAATATGAGATGCCCAGCCTTAAAGGATCACGGCCTGTCATCAAAGCTGCTCTAGTTGGGCTGCATATTGGCGTTGCATAAAATCTATCTAAGGTTAAACCTTCTGAAAACAAAGAATCAATTGCTGGAGTATCAATGGGAGCTCCTTTTAATGAAATGTCAGCCCAGCCTAAATCATCAACTAAAAATATAATTACATTCGGGCTATTTTCTTCTGCATTGGTGATAGCGCTAAAAGCCATCAACCAGATAATAAATAGTTTAAAAATCATACTCATCCTCATTAAAATTATTTGTCCAACTCCAATATTCTACCAATCTCCATGGAGATGTGGTGACAACCTTACCTTTTGAATTTTGATACCAACTTGAGACTTTTGGATGTTGCCAGACCATTTCACTATGCCTCTTTTCAAAGCTGTTTTGATATTGATTTTCAATCTCAGGCTTAACACTAATTTTTTTTAGATTATGCTCAATCATATGCTCAAGTGCTGAGCAAATATAATTAATTTGGCATTCAGAATTAAAGATTATACTTCCTGCATGAGCAAGATTAGTGCCTGGACCATACATAGAAAAAAAATTTGGTATTGATGAAAACGTAATTCCTAAATAGGATTTGGGCGAATCTTCATAAATCTCATGAAAGCATCCTGAGCCTCCATCGATATTAATTGGATGAAAAAAATCTTGTGCTTTGAAACCAGTAGCAAAAATTATCGTATCAAACTCAAGTTCTTTTTTAGAAGTAACGATTCCTTTAGCATTCATACATTCAACTCCTTCTGGAAGCAAGGTGACGTTTGGAAGATGTAGTGCACTCAACCATGCACCATTATCTTGCAACATTCGCTTGCCAAAAGGGGGATAATTTGGAATGACCTTTTCAACAAGAGATTGATCAGAAATTTGCATTAGCATAGCTTCTGTAAACAACTCTCTCATCGCATCATTTTCTTTATTAATAGAATCATCTCTTTCATTCCAAGCCGGATCAATAAAGAGTGAGTTAAGAAGCTGATCTGAACCAGGATAGAAGAGTAAGAACCTGTACCATCTTGAATAGAAAGGTAAATTTTCTAACAACCATTTTTTCCCCTCATCAACCTCCTCATGATATTTGGGATTTGGAAACATCCAGGGGGGTGATCGTTGAAAAATTGTTAATTCTTCACAAGAATTTGCAATGCTTGGAACTATTTGAAAGGCGCTTGCGCCACTTCCAACTACAGCAACTTTTTTGCCAGAGATAACATCATAATCTGGCCATTGTGCAGAATGAAACATATCGCCTTGAAATTCATCTAAATCTTTAATTTCTGGAACTTTAGGTTGGTTCAGCTGACCCACGCAAGAGATGACGATATTTACCACTTCCTTATTTATATTCCCATTACATATTGATTCCACATCCCATGATTTAGTTAATTCATCAAATTTCATGTTTGTTACTTGGGTTTCAAAATAGGTATGCCGCTGAATATCATATTTATCAAAACATTTCCTAAAATAATTTAATAATTCTGGTTGTTGCGAGAAATGTTCTGACCACTGGTGGTTTTCTTCAAATGAATAAGAATAAAAATGATTTGCAATATCAACTCGAGATCCTGGATATTTGTTTTCATACCAAGTGCCACCAAGGTCAATATTCTTTTCATAAATTTTAAATTTAATGCCTCTTTCAGCTAATTTAATAGCAGCAAGAATTCCAGACATCCCTGCACCAATGATCAGTACCTCTAGGCTTGATTTTGTATTTTTAAGATTTAACTTTGAGTCTTGAGAATTAATGTTTAAATCTCTCAACATCATGGGAATATAATCTGATGTAACTCTCTCGCCCACTATAAAATTCATCATCTCATTAAGTTCTTCATTGCTGGGAATGTATAGATCTTCAATCTGAGAGTTAGAAAAAAATTTATCAATCTCGTTGAGGGCTATTTGTTTAATTATTTTCTTGTCTTGATTGGATAAAAATCCCTGAATTTCTCCTAAAACAGCTTGATTAGGCTTGGGTAATTTATCTAATATTGAAATATCTCCTGTAAAATGAACTAACAATGCTGCTACAACAGGAAAACTGGCTGAGTCCAACGCCTTATCTAGAGTGTGCTTGCTAATATTCACATTAATTTAATTATGCACTCAAAAACATTTAGATATATAACGAAAATTTAAAATGTCTCAATATTTAGAAATAATTGAAAAAATTCACTCATCTCCATATAGATTTGTTTTGGTTTCAAGTGGTGGCGGAACTAATGCAATTTCAGAAGTCTTAAAAGTTCCTGGAGCAAGTAAATCAGTTTTAGAGGCATATGTGCCCTATGCCAAGGAATCCTTAGATTATTATCTGCTCAAACAGCCCGATCATTACTGCAGTCTAAGCACTACTCTAAGTATGGCTGCAAAGGCCTATAGCGCAGCTAAAAAAATTGATCCGAATATAAACCCTAAAAATCTATTAGGTGTTGCGGTTACTGCTTCTCTAGCAACAAATTACTCAAAAAAAGGAGAGCATAAATTTTTTATCGCTATACAAACTTATAAATATTCCTCCAGCTTATCTTATTCATTTGTAAAGGGAGAGCTAACTCGGGAAGAAGAAGAGCAGATAGTGACTCACCATATAATTAACGCAATTGCTCAATCATGCGAAGTTCAAAACAACATAATATCTGAAAGTTCATCTCTGAAAATTAAGACCGTTAAAGCTGAAAAAAGTTGGATTAAATTGATCGATAGTAAGATTGACTTCGTATCATCATCAAATCGTATTCCTGAATTAATTTTTCCTGGATCATTCAACCCTTTTCATTCTGGGCATAACTCTATGAGCGAATTAGCTGAGAAAAAAACTGGATTGGGTCTTGCATATGAGATATGTATTCAAAATGCAGACAAGCCTCCGCTTTCATATCATGAAATTGAAAAAACACTTAATCAGTTTAATGATGGGCACGAATGGGTATTAACCAAAGCAGGAAAATTTACTGATAAGGCGGCTCTATTTCCAAATTCTGTTTTTATTATTGGTACAGATACGTTAACAAGAATATTAGATGAGAAATTTTATCTAAATCGTCAAGATATGCTCAATCAGTTAGATTTATTTAATAGCCATAACATCAATTTCTTGGTGTTTGGACGCAAAATTCAGAAAAACTTTATTAGCCTTGACTCTGTCACGATACCTGAACATATAGCTAAAAGATTTTCTGGATTTGACGAAGAAATTTTTAGAGATGATATTTCTTCAACCTTGATCAGAAAAGAACAAGAGTAAAATCTGTGAAAATAGGTATACTAATTTTAGTTTGCTTATTTATAAAACTGGGGAGTTTTTATGAAGGGTTTCTTACCAAAAAAAGCGCCGGCTACTTCATTCTCAATTGAATCTAAATCTTGTTCAAGAATAGAAGAAATATGTAACAACCTGCCAAAATTATTATTGACTGGAAAAGTTCAGCAAACAATTAATAAGCTTTCTAAGAAAGACTTATCCATTAAGCAACTATTGGTTAATCAAATGGGGCAGGACTTAAAACTTGCGATGTCTCAACTGAGTTTTATTGCTCATGCATACATCTGGGGTGATATTAAACCTAATGGTAAACTGCCAGAAGCCCTTGCAAAGCCATGGGTTGAAGTTGCCAAACATCAAGGAAGACCTCCAATTTTAAGTTATGCAAGTTATTGTTTAGATAATTGGTTTTTAATAAATCAAGATGAAGGAATATCTTTAGAGAATGTTGGCTTGATAAATAACTTTTTAGGTGGAGTTGATGAGGATTGGTTTGTGACAATTCATGTTTGTATAGAAGATGCTGCCTCAGGAGCCATAGAAGCCTGCAAAAAAATATCTCAATGTGATAAAAATTCATCTGAAAAAGAAATATTAAAATTATTAAAACAAATAGTAGATTCAATGCAAAAAGTTAATTCAATTTTTGCAAGAATGCCTGAGAAATGCGATCCATATATTTACTATCATCGTGTGCGCCCATTTATTTTTGGTACGAAAGATAACCCTGATCTTAAAAAAGGTCTTATATATGAAGGTCAGTTTGATAATAAACCCCAATTTTATAGAGGGGAAACAGGGGCTCAAAGCGGCATCATTCCATCTTTAGATGGCGCATTGCAAATTTCACATACAAAAGATCATCTAAGACATTACTTAAATGAGATGAGGGATTATATGCCCCCTAAACATCGCAACTTTATTGCCTCACTTGAAAAAACCTCAATGATTAAAAATCTTTTACAAAATTCTAAGAAACTTACTGATAAATACAATGACTGCCTTGAAGAAATCAGAGTATTCAGAGCAATGCATCTTGAATATGCAGGGACCTACATTCACAAGCAATCTCAAATTAAAAATCCTTTTGGCAGAGGTGGCTCTTCAATCACGGGAACTGGCGGGACTCCTTTTATGACCTACCTAAAAAAGCATCGGGATGAAACCGAGCAACAGAAGAAATAAAGAGATTACTTGCTGTGAGGCGGCAGTTTAGCTTCAATAAACCACTCGTGGATTTGCTTGGCAGGATTAAATTTTTTTAATCTAAGCTTTTGATTTTCAATAACAAGCTTCTTTGTTTTAATAGCCAAGTAATGATAAGTGTGGCTGTCCCTTGATTCACTCTCGGGAATTAAGTAAACCTTAGTCTGTTTTTTTTTGCTGTCTGCCATAATGATGGTGATTATACCGAAATCATTACAATTTCCCATGAATTTTGTAAAAAATCATATGAAATATCTATGTTATTAGTGCGCTATTTGCCCTAAAATTAGGCTCTTAAAAAATTCCATGTTAATAAAACTTACATCAATTAGATTTAGCTATTTTGTAAAGCCAAAGTCATTAATTCTTTTAGCGCTCAGCTTATTAGGGTCTGAAGTTTTAAGTAATGGCATCGTACTTGATGGATCTCTTTCATTGGGTGAATGGGATAAAGCCATTACTTTTGATTTAGAGTACGAATTAATGCCTTCTCGTAATACTCCTGCAGAATTAAAAACAACTGCCTACGTCAAGTATGATAAAAAATTTTTGTACATTGGAATCAAAGCCTATGGAGATCCAAAAAAAATTAGAGCCACTCTAAAAAATAGAGATGAAACATGGAATGAGGATTATGTTGCGCTTATGACTGATCCATTCAGAGATGGCAGATATGGAATATTAATTGGTGTTAATGCGCTGGGCGTTCAATTAGATGAAAAACATATTAGCAATGCTGAACCAGATGATTCTTGGGATATATTGTTTCAATCAGCAACTGCATTTCAAGATGATGGTTATTCTGCTGAATTAATAATTCCCTTCTCCGAACTTCAATTGCCTGATGTAGAAGTACAAAAGTGGAAAATGGGGTTTATTAGAAAATCATACCAAGCTGGCATCCAAACCGTGTTTGGGTCCTTTAAAAATTTACCTGCTGAAACTTGTTACGCATGCCAAGCAGATGAAGAAATTTTGTTAGGGTCACCGGAAAAAATTTATAGAAATTATATTTATCCCTATATTTTTTTAAATCAAAATGGTGACAGACCTGTAAAAGATTTTAAATTACAAAATCCAGACTATGAAGTTGGCATCACTGGCCTTTATGACCTTAGTAAATCGTCCTCTATAGAATACACAATTAATCCTGATTTTTCGCAAGTAGAGTCTGATGTTCCAATGATCATGGCAAACCAAACATTTGCAATGTCATATCCTGAAAAAAGAACTTTTTTTCTTGAAGGCTCTGAATTGCTTAAATCAGATACACAAAGTGTTTACACCAGATCAATTACTAATCCTCTTGGTGCACTTAAATATATTAATCAAGGTGATAAAAACTCAACTTATCTATTGCAAGCCACAGATACTGACTCACCCTACTTGGCTGCAGGCCAGTACCGATCTTATAAAGGCAATGCTGGTAAAAGCAATGTAACCATAGGAAGGTTTAAAAGAAATCTAGGTAATAAATCCTATTTAGGCCTAATAGCAACCAATAGAGATTATCAAACTGGTGGCTCAGGGTCATTGGTTGAATTTGATGGATTAATTAATTTTTTAGATGATTATATGTTAGACGTAAATTTTGCTAGAAGTGATACCCAGGAAGGCAACATAAATTACATTGATACTGATGATACTTTTGCAGGCAGAACTTATGCAATGGATGGAGAGTCTTTCTCAGGAACTGCTAAAAATTTTCGTCTAAGAAGAATAGTTGATAGCTCTCATGCAGGAATAAGATTTAAAGACGTTTCCCCTACCTATAGAGCGCATGTTGGTTTTTTAGAGAAAAATAATTACAAAAGTCGCAACTATTGGTATGGCAGAACCTATAGATCTCAAGGCACATTAAGAAAAATATCTTTTAATTGGTTTAATCGAAACAAATTAAATTACAAAGATCAAAAAACTTTAGAGTTTTATCAATTTAAAATTGATCTTGAAACAAACTTTAACTTCACTGGAACAATTGAGTGGAAAGTGAAACCAAGTGAAAAATTTGAAGGTTTGCAATTTGGTGAACAAAAAGAATATGAAATTAAAGGAAATTATCATCCAAGTGAAAAATTCTTTACAAGTTTTGAATTTGAAAAAGGAGATGCCATTGCTAAGAGAATTGATAATCCCGAGATCGGTGATTCAACAGAATACAATCTCTACAATGTCTTTAGATTTTCAGATAACTTTAAGATTTCTCTGGGGCATAGGTACTCTGAGTTAAAAAATAAAGTTACTGGTGAAGAATTCTATGCTGGTGAAATTAATAGATTTGAAGTTGACTATCAGCTTACTAGTGCATTGTCTACAAGAACTATTATTGAAAAAAATGATTTTAGTGACGACTACTTTCTTGAGGCTTTAATCCAATGGAAGCCTAACCCATACACAATATTTTATGCAGGTGGAACACAGTTCTATGAAGAGCCCAATCCTTTCAGTGATAATATAAGGCTCGAAACTTCACAGATATATGCAAAGTTTCAATATTTTTACAATCCAAATAACTAAATCTAAATTAGCAAGCAATAGTTATACAGGTTGTATATCTCCTTATTTAAAAATCAAGATCTGAAAATTCAATCTTTGATTTATCTTGGGTTAGTAAAAAATGCAAAGGTAATTGGTCGTCTGTATATGCTTGTTCAACAATTCTTCTTTTATCTGAATTTGTTACCAACAATATACAACGATTTGTATTGAGCAATAGCGAAAGATTCATAGAAATACGATGATAGCTTGGAGAGCCTAAAGGCTGTTCAGATATTATTAAATCTGGTGGAGCATTAACATCAAATGCATTATTTAAATTAAGTTGGGCTGGAAATAAAGATGCAAAGTGACCATCGCTACCAAGCCCAAGTAAAACGACATCAAAAGGATGGTTGATTTGTTGCATGGTATTACTAACATTAAGTTCATGAAATGAAGCTTTGCTAGCATGATTTATCAATAGATTTTTTTTAATTAGATTAACATTTGAATCTTCATGCTCTGAACAAACCACCCTATCATCACCTAAAAAAATTGAAATTTTAGACCAATCTAATTCTATCCTATTCAAGCATTTGTATAACGGTAATGGGCTTTTGCCACCACAAACGACAAATGATGCTGAGCCATTAATCTTAATGCCGTTCTTTAATGAATTGGCTATAGATCCAGAGAGGCTTTGTAAAATAGAGTCTTCCAAGGCTAATTGACGTTTTGGTTTAATTTATTGATGAAATTCAAGCTACCATGTAAAGAAGCCATTTCATTCTCAATTAATGCTATTGGCATTTGGGCTAAGATATCTGCATGCATTGATTTTCTATTTATCAAAAAATTATTCATAAAAATTTCAGTATCAAGAAATTTATGTAAATTACGCATTAAACTTCCCATAATATATATTCCCTTTCCTGGCATATATATCAAGGCAAGCTCAGAGAGAATTTGAGAAAAGGCTATTAAAAATATATTTATACTCTTTTGAGAAAATTGATCTTGATTGTAGGTTGCAACTATCTGTTCTGAAGTCTTTTTAGCGTTGGCAAAATATGAATAAATTTTTGATAGCCCTCTTCCAGATATTAAATCCTCAACAACATTAAAACTTGTATCATTTAAGATACCTAGTTCACTTAGCAAGCTTGGAATTCTAAATGAGCTGTTACCAATTTCAGTTGGGAGAACAATGTCATTCCCAATGACCTGAGCTGCGCCCAAGCCAGTTCCTGGCCCAATAATTAATGCTGCATCATTAAAAGATTTTCCTGGATTAACTATCTTCATTTCATCTATTGTAAAAAGAGAAAAGCTGTGGCCTATCGACTCCCAATCATTAAGGATATGGCATGAATCTATAGAAAATTTTTTTAAAATCTTTTCTTTGTCTATTGTAAATTTTCTATTTGTCATTGAAATAGAATTATTAAATTTTGGACCAGCTATAGAAAAAACTATATGTTTTATAGATGAGTCTGCATCTAGAAAATTTAACAAGATCTCATCAAATGAATCCAAGGAATCTAGCTTCTGTTTATTAACATTTTGTAAGTCATTTGAACCAACATCAGCTTGAGCTGATCTAATGTTTGTTCCGCCAATATCAATCAGTAAAACTCTGCCAGCAAGATAGGATTTATTTAACCTTAAAGTCTGGGCACTTTTGTTGGGTTTAAAACCAAGCTTTTCTATTGAAATCAAAACTTTACTTTTTGTAGTGTGTGCAACATTTGGTTCGTTGTTAATAACTCGTGAAACAGTTTTAATGGATACTCCTGCATCTTTAGAAACATCTTTTATGGTGACTGACATGATTTATTGAATATAAGTAATGTATCTTAATATGTTCTTAGATTGCATTAAATATATTTAATAGAATTTCCTTATGGCAAAAAAAAACAGAGCTAGGCTCTGTCTTTTCAGTTCGAGATTGGAAGGGGTCTAAAGTGAGAATCTCTTTAGCTCCTTGAAGGTTTTCTCTTTCCTTCTTGGTGGGTTACTAAGCTCTTTTTTATCGTCGACTCTTAGTATCGCTTTCGCCCTTCGTCTCTTCCTTCTCTTTCTCTCTTACTCCCGTCTGCAGTTGTTTGTAAGTCGGTCCGAGTTGGTCTATTAAATATACGCCTTTAGGAAATAGAGTCAACACCTTTTTTTAAAAAAATATAACTAATTTGAGGTAGTTTCTTTATTCCATTTATTTTTATAAAAATCTGCTAAAACTTCAAAAGCCATTTTTTTATTTCCAACCTCATCTATCAAACCTTTTCTGTTATAAAAATCTTGAATTTCAGGCAATGGCCTTAACATGGCTCTAAAATCTTTGAAGACCCAGGGGCTGATTCCTTGAATTTGAGGGTTATTTGAAAGCATTTCTAGTTGACGCGCATATAATTTAGCCTGGTATTCCTCAGACCAAATCTTATTAGAATGATTGCCAAATTTTGCGCCCGCACCAAATTCAGAAATATGAATAGGCTTATTGAATGAAGAGGCAATTTTAATCTTAGGCATAATCTCAAACATTAATTTCCTAAGGGTGCCTTCAGAAATCATCATTTGCTCTGTAAAAAATGTTACGTAGTACCAGCCAAAGTATTCATTATAAGAAATCAAATCAACACTCTCCCCAAGCGGGTCATCAATTGAAAGAGAGAAAGCTAATTCGGTATTAATCGGTATGTTTGCTTGATCTAGAATTAATCGAAAAATAGCTTTTTCTTTTGGGTTAACCCATTGGGATTTAGCTCCCTGCAATGCTAAA
>Ga0208639_1001009_pt1 | contig 19333 bp, 14 predicted proteins | sample ETNtaG_33_FD_185772 | JGI IMG/M metagenome (GOLD analysis project Ga0208639, IMG submission 185772) | Marine microbial and viral communities from oxygen minimum zone, Eastern Pacific Ocean - ETNP201310SV76 (SPAdes) (version 2) | ecosystem: Environmental > Aquatic > Marine > Oceanic ...
CTGCCCATCAGGGTACATTGTTTCAGGTACTGTAAATGGGCTGTTTGTAATCATTAATTCATGGAATATTCCACCACTTAGCCCGAGTGCACCAGCGTCTGCTACAAATGAGAGGGGGATTTCCACAGAGGCAGGTATGCTGCCAGCTAGTTGAGATGCGTGATAATCGAACATCTGTTGTCCAAGCCCAGTTAAATTTTCTGTGATGTCGTAACTGAAACTTAGGCTCAGTATGTTAATCGATTCTGATTGAGTGGATGTGAAATCAATTTCAATTACCTTCCAGTCGCGCCCAGTGCTTGGGTCAGTGTAAGATGCGGCAGTATTGTTTATTGCAGAAACCATAGAACTGTCAAGTGCTACATGAGTAATCTCTGATAATCCCACATTAAATGGTTGAGTTTGTATGCCTGCTACCTCCACCACTAAGGCGCTACTAGTGCTAGATGAAGGCATGAATGTAATCATCCCTGAATTAGTCATTGCGCCATCTGGAATCAATACTTCAATTCCACTTCCAGTAGATGTAGAAGTAATGCTAGCAGTGGTGGTTCCAATATTTGTTTGAGATGATTCAATCAAATTGATGTAGGATTGCCAGCCGTAATGTCCAAAGTTTGGAGCAGTAGGGAAAGTCCAATCAACAGTCCCATCGTTTGTAACATCAATTTCTGGGTTGAGTGTTGGTTGAGCAATGCTTCCATCAGCAACTGCAGATGAAAGGTGGCCATTTGATGGGATACTGAATCGTACACCGTATCCTGGTTCAGGGTTGGTGAAACTTTCCATTTGGTTCAATCCTGAATTGCCGACAATGTTTCCTTGACTATCAATTAATTGGAAAGTGACGCCAGTTGTTCCAGAACCTGAAACATTGACATATTGTATTGGTGCAGTTGATGTGACGAAATCACTCGAAATGGTAAGAGGAGTTGCAGTTGGATTTGTCCAGTTCCCATTTACTAATGCTAATCCAGAATCAATATTCCATCCGTTTTGCGCCTCAAGTCCTGTGAAGTACCGTACTGCTCCATAATGTATTTCTTCTACTAGGGGTGAGATAAAAGGATCATTAGTGCCCATGTTCAACTGCACTTTGGCAGTAGGGTAGGTGTCTCTGTCTATACCTGCGAGAGATATTGGGAAGGTGAGGTTTGCATATCCATCTAGAGGGTTCCCAGCAGAATCAGTTATGGTTCCTGATACCCAAGTTCCATTTGGAGTCAATGCCGATACATCCACAAATCCATTCCCTAACTCATCAAGAGTGATTGCGGGGCTAAGCCAGTTCCCTTCGTTTTCAAAGAAGTCAACTTCAACACCAACGTCATCAATGTACCAGCCATCATATGAAATGATGGTATCTGCTGCAAATGTAAATCGGAATTCAAGATGTGAGCCACTGTAATTTGATAAGTCAGCAGTAGTAGTTTCCCAGGGGACTGCTCCTTGGGCAAATTGTCTACCATCAAAGACATCTAAGTTGGCAAGCAGGTGCCCTCCAAAACCATTCTGGGCCCCATCGTACCATGAAGAACCGTTGGCTAATACGGGGTCAAAGTATTGCCATGAACCATTATTCACACTAATGAAAACAGCACCGCCATCATACCCTGATTCAGAACGCCGCCATTGGTCAAAACTTAGCCTTGCGCTAGCCCCCAACGGGATAGTGTATCCAGGTGAATAGAGGTGAGTTACAGAACCATCGTCGTAACTGTTGTCAAGGTCAACTCCAAAACCAAAATTCCCAGTAGACCATGCTGCTGGACCATATGTTGAGCCTGCAGATAATGTTCCAAATTCCCAAACATCTCCATTTCCAGCATTTGCTACGTTCCAGCCACCAGGTGGCATGGTTGGTGAATCTTCAAACCCATAATGTTCGTGAAGGCCACCTGCTCCAATTATCACGAAGGTCCAATCCTCGACAGTCGTTGCTATACCATAATGGAAAGCTGTACCTGAATTGCTTAGTGTATCTTGGAAGAATATTGTGGAATTACTGGTTGTTCCTGAGCGAACTTGGATATTATTCAAAGTTAAGCCCTCTTGATTATCCATTAGGCCTCCATTTGTAACAGAACTATCGGTATCTACCCTATATCTAAGGTAAACAGTTGATTGATTTTGGAATGCTGCAGGGATTGACAGGTCTAGATTGACAAAAGCATTTGTTTCGTCTGTGTAGGTGGTGCCCCCGATAGTATATCCATTTCCAGGGATTGCTCCGGCCCTTGAACGACATGCCGTAGTAGTTGCATTGTTGGTGCTCGAGATGTCTACCCATGTGTTGTTGTTGAGGGAGAGTTCAACACAGAAGTTATCCCAACCTGAACCCTCAAGATCCCATTCCATATTTGTCCGAAGGATAGGGTTACCGGATATCCCGGATAGGTTGAGTGGTTGGTTTAGTTGAAGGGCTCCGGCAGCATTGTTTGAATAACCACATGTCCCAGTCTGCACATAGCACCCATGGTGCCAAAATCCAGTACCTCCTCCAATGTTTTGAAGGGTGATATTGTCAATGAACCAACCAGGTCGGACAGTACTGTTCTGATGTGTCCAAATTCGGAATCGGAAATTAATATCAGTTGCATTGTTTATGCCTGTAAGATTGTCAAGTTCAAAAATTGAGTGTTCCCAACCACTGTATGTTGTTTTTGCCCAGACGGGGAATCCATGTGTGCCATTTGCCGATTGATTTGCACCAGCAGGCACAGTTGCAGAGGGGGAGATCGTGTTATTGTAGCCAGACACGGGGGGCATCCATGTCCAACTACCGTTGTCGAGACGGTATTCTACCCAAACGCCATCCATGTCACCATTGATGTTATTGGGTGTGTTAATGTGGTACCAGTGATCAAATTCTAATGTGAAGTTTGCAATTGGTGTGGGGATTGTGGTAGGGGTTGGCCTAAAGACTCGATAAACCCAAGCATCTGTTCCAGGCGGGACGCCTCCATTGGGATTGGTTCCTACAACTACATTGCCTTCAGTGGGTGATGCGGGGATAGTTCCATTTCCTACGGTATTGCCTCCACCTGGTGCTGGAGTACCAGAATAATTCAGGTATGTTGGCTCCCATACGGCACCAATGCCTCCTGATACGACTCCTGATGCTAAACTCAATATCGGTGCGTCATTGAATTCGTCGATATTCCCGTATGACCCGTTAGTTTCCAGTGATAGTAATCCATCAAAGTGTGTAGAAGTGCTGCTATCATAGGTGCCAGAAGTGAAATTAGAGTTAGCTGTTGAACCATCCCAACCATCACCATTGCCCAAACTTGGCAAATTTCCTGAATCAATGTTTAACCAGCCATCAAGAATAGTAGTATTTCCTGGTACACTCCATCCATCAACTGTACGCGTATTTCCCGTTGAGGCAATTACACTTGGCCCGGACCAAGAAGTGATGTCTGCTGCGCTTAAAGGCATTAATGCCATTAGTAGAAGAATGGCGATAGCCTTGATTTTACTTGCTCTTATGGCTTGCATGCGATACGCTCCTACATGCTTCGGGCTACTTCTTAGTCCTTCAATCCTCGCCTTAAATGAAATTACGCCCTAAGGGGCGTCTGATTGATTTGGTGAGATTTGTAAGCGCCGAGAGGGAGATTTGAACTCCCGCGGGACGAACCCACGTGATTTCCAGTCACGCGCGATACCAGGCTATGCGATCTCGGCTACAAACCGGCGGAGCAACGACCCCCCTTTCATGGTGGCGATGAATAATGCTACTTGATGCCATAGGAATCAGTATGGGCATGGTTAAATCGAATCCTCATCTCGCCCGCCTCGTTGCCACTGTGGCTTAGAGGTATAGCGACGCCTTGGTAAGGCGTAGGTCGCGTGTTCAATTCACGCCAGTGGCTCTCTTACTGTTAATTAGCCTCTAGCAAAGGTTTGCAATAATCGATAAAATTGGAACTGGGCGAGGGTGTTCTCTTAATTGCAGTAATTCCTCGGGCCCCACATGGAGGGTGACGTTGACGTTGGCGATTCTGTTCAAGGAGAGCAGATGCACACTGGCCTTAGGCTATCAAAAATGCGACTTGAGCAGCGCCTTTCCGTGAGCCAACCTTGGCTTGAGCCCCTTCACGATTTGAAAGTAGAATTATCGTTTCATTACAAAAAAATCATCGAAACTTGGGGACGTTCTGATATTATTACCTTAGTTCTTGGTTGCCTTGCATTTTTGTCAGGTTCTAGTGACCTATCCAGCGGTGAACTTTCGGGTGGCGGTGATGTTTGGAGCGTTGGTCTTGCTGGCCTTAATGCTGTAGAATGGCAAGCATTTGCTATGATGGTGATTAGTATTGCATTATGGGTGGTGTTTCTATTCAGAATATTAGGCAAATACCCTCTCATGCGAGAGAAAACACTCTACTTATTTATTGGCTGGTTGGCAATACAAATCGGAATCATAGTGTCTCACTCTGGCACTCCTACTTTTCCTTTCGGTGCAACTTTGATGGATTTAGTAAGTTTACTAATTGGTATGACAATCCTTGGCTTTCTAGTTTACAATACATGGCAAGCAGTTGCTCAGACTAGAGACCTTCATGTCGAAACACAACACAGCCACCCCGATCCGCGCAAGATGTTAGAGGCCCAGCGTGACCACAGTCTTGTTGCGTGGGGTGTGGTCCTAGTAATTTGGTCCTTATCTGTAATTTTGAGTGGGTGGTTCGGGGCCCATTCTGTAGCATTTAGGGAACCACTTTCTAATGTATGGTTATACAGGCTAATGTATTTCATTACTGGCACTTTTTCAGTTGCATCACTTTTGCACATACTTTGGTATCCTCAGATGATGTTGGGCTCTACCGGTCAAGAGATTGAAAGTCATCGTTCTCGTGAAGTTAGCCGTAAGATGCGTGGTGAAGAATCAGAAGAGACAGGGCAGCGAGGGAAGTGTCCATCCTGTGGTGTTGATTCACCAGTCACTAGATTGCCAACAGGGTCGCTTGAAGTAATTTGTATGACTGAAGAGTGTAATGGCGTTGGTGCGCCAGGTGATAGATGTGATGAGTGCTCATCTCTTTTCCTAAACAGAATCACCTGTGTTGGTTGCGGGACAAGTGCTCCTTTGAGCGACCATCTTCCTGATGATGAAGCGTGGTGATTGTTTGCCAACTCGTTTTAGAGATGATTTCACCCCTTTACGAGATGATAATCCAGTATGTTATCTTGACAACGCTTGTACTACAATGCGGCCGGACTCTGTTGTAGATGCTATTACTTCTCATTACACTGAAACACCGGGTTGTGGGGGCAGAAGCCCACACCGTTGGGGGACCGCAGTCACCCAGAATGTCATACAAGCTAGAGATTCAGTTGCTAGATTTATTGGCTCATCTCGTTCTGAAGTGGTATTCACACTAAATTCAACTGCTGCCATAAATCAAATCGCCCGCGGAATTGATTGGAAAGATGGTGATGTGGTAATCACTACTGATAAAGAACATAATAGCAACCTAGTCCCTTGGCTTCAACTTGAAAGAAATGGGAGAATTGATCACAGAATGGTTAGTTCTAATGAAGATAACACATTCAATTTAGAAACTTTTGAGGAGGCTTGCTCTTCTGCAGGAAAAAATCTGCGACTTGTTGCAGTACCTCACATTAGTAATTTAGATGGAGTCACTAATCCACTGCAAGAAATCAGTAGGATTGCCCATGATTATGGTGCTGAAGTTCTAGCTGATTCTGCTCAAAGCGTGCCTCACCAAAAGACAGATGTCAATATGTTGGGTTGTGATTATCTCACCTTCAGCTTACACAAAATGCTTGGCCCAAGTGGGATTGGAGTTCTATTTGGTAAGGAAGAGAGTCTAGCAAAACTCGATACTATCAGTGGGGGCGGGAAAACTATTTCCAAGGCGGATTCTAATGTTCTTGAGTTTCTAGAGGGGCCACATAAGTTTGAGGGTGGTTCATCTAACTATGCTGGCATTGCTGGTACTAAAGCGGCTATTGAATATCTTGAAAATGTTGATTTCGAGTGGCTTGGCAGGCATGAGGGGCGTTTGAATAGCATCATCACAGAAGGCGTGAAAGACCTACCAGGGGTTTCTATAATAGGGCCTAACTCTGCTTCTCTCAGAAATGGAATGACTGCGATGACAGTTGAAGGCATAGATGTACATGACATTGCCATAATACTTGATGAGGCCGGCTCAATTATGGTTAGGTCTGGATTCCATTGTGTTAATAGTTGGTTTAATGCTAAACAAATTACGGGCGGCTCTTTGAGAACATCTGCCTATATCTACAATACTGAGGATGAAGCCCGTCATTTCGTAGAACTTTTTGAAGAGGCTATTTCTGCATTAGGATGACCAATCTTCTCCTTTTTGGAAGTTTAGATTTATTATTATAACATCTTATGGCTTTTACCAAGGAGGTCTATTTTATTGTCATTCATAGTTACTATCTTACAAATCCTAATCTACATGTTGTTTGCCACTGTAGTTTGGGGATAGAGTCGTGGTTAGTGATTCAAAGATTGATTGGGCTACTGCTGAAATGCCTGAATTACCTAATGAGGGTGAATCCAAGCGCTTATTTTCAGAGAGACAGATTGCAATTATAGTTTCAATCGCATCTGCCCTTCTTATCATTTCATCTGTGACCATAGCAGGTGTAGGGTTATTCCAGTTTTTCACTCAAAATGCGGAAAAAACAGGACCGCCTACTGATTTGCTTGATTGGCAGGATGATTTCAGAACTCTAACTGGATTGGATAATGTTTCAGCCACAGGCGCTGGCGTTTCATTGTGCATAGTTGATACGGGGATAGATGTGACTCACAGTGATTTTGTTGGGAAGAGTCTAGCTGGTTGGAAGGACTTCATCAACGACCAAGATTCACCATACGATGATCAAGGCCATGGTACCGCTATGGCGGGGCTAATATGGGCAAATGATTGGATGAAAGGTGTATCTCCTGATGTTGACTTGTATGTTGCCAAAGCAATGTCCTCAGATGGCGAGGGGGTCGACGAAACTATTGCCTCAGCAGTTGATTGGTGTGTTGAATCCGGGGCCGATGTTATTTCTCTTAGTTTGGGTGGGGCAGCTGGATTCAATTATTTCATTGGCAGTACTGATTCATTAGAAAATTCAGTTAATGAGGCAATCTCATCGGGTGTATATGTTGTAGCCGCTGCTGGGAACGATGGTGAAAATGACGATGGTGATGTCTCAAGTCCTGGCTCTGTAGAGGAGGTCATTTGCGTGGGTGGCATAGATAGAGAGGGGGCAATTTGGGCTGGTTCTAGTAAAGGAGATAACAATCTGAATGTTTGGCCCCCTCGTGCCCCAAGAGGTGACCCTGACAAAAAACCAGAACTGACAGGGCCAGGGAAGGATGTCCCAATATTAGTGCCACTAAATTTAGTTGAAGATGGTTTTCTACCATGGGGGTATGCCTCTGGGACATCAGCCTCTACCGCATGGGTTTCAGGTGGAATTGCACTTCTTCTAGAGGAGAAACCAGAACTACAGAGAGATGGGTCTTCGGGAGGCTCTAGCGCAATATCTGATGTCAAACAATGGATTTCTCAAAGTTCTACAGGGCAGGAAAGTCATGATGACCACTATGGCTATGGTATTTTTAATGCTGAGGCACTTATTGAAGAAGCCAATTCCTGATGTTAGGAAGTGTCCCTCAATGTTCCATTGCCATTTTCTCTTTGGGGTTGAGTTCAAGAGGGGCGGGCTACGGGGCCTGTTTCATGTCTGAGGGTGAAGAGGTAGAGGAAGTCCTCGAAAATATCGCACTTTGCCCCACCTGTGATGAAGAAGTTGGCCACATTATTCTACGAACTAAGGGCAGAGGAAAGGGTGTTGATCATCTTGTACAATGTGTTGTTTGCGATGCTGTTCATAATGTTGAATTGCGCCCACCTAAGTCTACTGAAGTAAGGTTCACATTATCAGAGGGTTCTGATTCACGTCAAACGGTAATTGAAGTTGACATTGATGAGAAATTTTCAATGGGGGATGAATTCGATCACGATGATGCTGTGTGGAAAATAACTCGCTTGGAATTGCCAGATGCGACCTCATCCAAGCATGTATCTGCTAATGAGGTGAATATGGTCTGGGCTACTAGGTGTGACTTAGTGGTGGTAAGGCTAACTTTTACTGAAGGCGAGTTATCTTTTTCTGATCGAATAATTTGTGAACCTAATCAAGAATTCAAATGCGGTACAATATATCTTCACAATGGGGAGAGGTGGAGGATTCGTGCCCTACATAGCGGCCGAGGAAGAACTCTTAATGGGAGCATGAAGGCTGGTAATATTCGTCGGATATTCCTGCATTTGCCTCCTGATTTTGAGGAAGCAAAAGAGAAAAGGATCAGAGAACGTGGACGTTGGCGAGGTCAAGAATTTGAAGGTCGTGAAGAGCACCAACAAAAGGTCCGAGAGGCAAATATTAGAAAGAAAATTAGAAATGAAGATGATTGAATCAATCATCTTCTATTTGACCACGGCATAAATAGGGCCTTTGTGACATGCCAAGCGATGTCAGGATTCTCTCTTAATCTTCGATGGCTATACTCGTACCATTTTTCACCAAATGGGATGTATACTCTGACCTTGTGTCCATCTTTCAATAGGCGCCTTCGTAATTCTCCACGAACTCCCAGTAACATTTGGAATTCGTAGCCCGGCCCTTTCATTTTCCTATTTGGTCCAGCATTTTTTCGTGGGTCGGGCTTATCAGGCATCATGCCCATATTTCGAAGTTGGATTAAGGAATCTTTAATCACAGGTTTGTCATGAGTAGCAATTCCACAATATGAGCCATTTTTTAGCATTAGTTCTAGTGCTTCAGAGAAACCGTTGTTGATTCGGTGATACTCGGTATGCGCTATTTCAGACGATTCAAGATAAATTCCTTTGCAGATGCGGAAATCTGCATTTACATCTAAAGTATCACAAATTGTTTGAATGTCATCTAGAGTTCTGAAAAGCCTAGCCTGTAATACGATTCCAACATTATTCAATTCCAGTTCATGCATTTTCAATAACATGTCAATTGTGGTTTGAGTGACTCTGTGATCCTCCATGTCAAATCTCACGAAGATATCGTGTTTGGCGGCTTTAGTTAGTAATTCTTGGATATTCTTGTATGCAATATCCGGGTCAATCAATAAACCAAAAGCAGTTGGTTTAATTGAGATATTGGCATCTAATTGGTGTTCAACTATTGCATCAATCACGCGAATATATTCTTGAAGAAAGAAATCAGCCTCCTCAATAGAAGAGATTTCTTCACCTAGGACGTCTACTGTAAAGCAACACCCTTCTTTTTTGCCCATTTCAAGCATTGTAGAAACTGCTGAATCAATAGTTTTCCCAGCAACGTATCGTTTTGCAACCCATCCTACCATGAAGCGTGGCATGATTGGAAGTACTCCTACAACCATGCGACCAAACATACCCATACGCTACGCCCCGTATAACGGAAGTGAGCATAGGCTCTTTGACGATTCCCCCAAAGTAGTTCAATCAAAATCATGAGTTCTTCCTATTGGTAGGTCTAACTCTTCACACAACCTTTTGATGGATTGACGTTGCCATCCTTTGAACGATTTTCGATCTAAGTGGGCAATTATTTGCCCTTCAGGAAAGGCTATTTTGGTACTTTCTAAACTTACTTTGATTGAATGTGCCCACTGTCCAAGAGGATAAGGTTCAGTAGTGCCATTCCAGTTTTCATCCTCAGGCTTTTCCATCTCAAGTGCATATGAAGCTAGTTGATGTCCAGCCCAACATTTGGTTTTTTTCAGGACATCGGTATGACGCGGAGCATAATGTCCACCACCTATGCCCAACATCACTTTAGATGCACGCCTCTCATCACTGCTAAGAGATGACCAGTCACCTAATCCTGGCCCCCCATTCAACCCCAATCCATCAGTCATGACATCAGCCCAAGCCTCTGCAGCATCTTCTCTCGCCCAATGGGATTCGGAAGAACCAATTTCAATGAACATAGTTGGCACTGAGAGAATGGGACCATGGTGTGTAGTTTCAATAGTCAAGTCAAATTCAGGAATCAATCCATGTTCTTCACCGGCTTGGCACATCCGCCTATACCATGAAGCGAAGCGAGTATTAGGCAAAACCACTTCTCCCTTTCTACCTCCATATTCAGCAGGTTCACCAATAGGCGATTCTCCCGGCACACCGATTACATGTAATGTCAAACTAGGCATTCCACTTGCTGCGAAGTGTCGTGATAGAAATATGACCTCATGGACCTCTTCCCCCGATTCTGAAGAATATCTCATATCTAGATTATCTTGCCAAAGTACTCTGTCGGGAAACCACCACATATGTACAGGTGCTGATTGGTGTGACCAATTTTTGCCACCTTCAATTTCTCCGATTTCATCCCATCCGCCGCGTCTTAGAAGGGCATCACCTTGGATAGTTGAAGCAATATCTGGTTCTGAAATAATTAACAGAGTTACCATATTTATTCCTCCTCAGAGGAATGTGTTGAATCAAATAATGTATGGAATGAAGCTAGTACGCCAACTTGAGAAAAGAAAAGTAACCATTCAAAGGCAGCAGCTAGATTCAGCGAATGATTTGCTACTGCGGCAGCAGAAAGTTGTAATGAGGTGAATGTGATGGCTATCAGACTCCATCTTAGGACATTAATAGGAATATTCTTGAATTTCTTTTCGGAGTCAATTCTTGAGCGTGAAATAGTTGCCAATGAAGCCCATATCATACCCCCATAGAAGATTTGTAATGCTAAGGCTACATGGGCGATAAGTTGTGTATGCATAGGAGTCCATGAAATAATTATCAATGAAGCACCAGTGAACATCCCCACTATCATACCTAGGTTGTTACTCCAGATGTGAAGGCTAGATGATTCATGTCGCGACAACTTGAGGCTGTTGCAAACAGCCATTTCATATGCAAGGAGAATAAATAGGATACCTGAAAGGGAGAATCCAATTCCAAATACAATACTTTCTGGCGCATATACTCCCGCTGAGGAAATGAATGGAGGCAAACCATCTTCAAAGACCAATGGATGATCTAATTGTTCTAATTGCTCAGTGAAATCTAATAGTTCATCACGAGGGCTGCCGCCAATTTGGAGAAGTAGTTGTGATAGTAAAGCGGTAACTATCACGGTTCTAATTGCAAGTTTTAGCAACTTACTGCGACGTTCTTCATCATGGTGCATTTTACTCTACCTCTAATAATGCTCGAAAAGCCTCTACATCAAAAAGTGATGCTGCCATAGACATTGCTTCTTTCAAGTCAAACCAACGAGCCTCTTCAACTTCATCGGGCTTGCAAATAATCTCGATCCCCGCCTCGACATCAACAAGATAAGTGAATGATACCCAGTCAATTCCTTCAGCGTTGAAAATTCTTTCCTGAACTATGCAGCGGTCTGTTCCTTCAACAACTTCACCACTCTCGCCTATTGGGTCGGGAAGTTTCAGCTTTATCCCCAACTCTTCTAGAAGTTCTCGCTCGGCTCCGCGTCTTGGGTGTTCTGCATAATCAAGGAAACCACCGGGTAAAGTCCAGTGGCCTGTGAAGAATCCCCGCTTCACTTTTTGTAGCAATAGTTGCCCCGAAGGGTTTCTTAGTACTACTTTAGATACTATTCTGTGCATCGTTCTATAGACACTTTCTCGAGCGGCAGGGTGTACGGCAGAATCTGAAATTAAATCATCCTTCCAAGCCCAATCACGTGGCCAATCAATATTAGGTAGTGCGTGGGTGACTTCGTGTATTTGATCACCGAACTTGAAACGATTGACTCTTCTAAACTCCCAAGTAAGTCCTAACTTACTAGCTTCTTCTTCAGTAGGTAGTCGATATGTCCACCCTTCGGCAATTTCTCTACCCTTAACCGGGATATGAGGCCCATTGCCTTGGTCATCAACAAGTAGTACCTTCCCATCGTGTTCAAGGTAGAGGTGCTGCTCCGCCATAGTGTTGCTAATACAGCATATGTCATCAATGCGCCGCTTGAAATAATACATTATTCATGCGATAAATAATCATCAGTAGCCTAGCAATTCAGTGAGTTGATCCTTGTAAAAGTTGGCAGAACCTTGTAGGCTTTCAAGTTCATCATCTTCTAAATTCAACTCAATAATTCTCTCTACACCATCTCTTCCAAGGATTACTGGCACTCCTATGAAAATATCTTCAAGACCATATTGCCCACTTAAGTGTGCAGAACAGGGTAGTAATCTCTTCCTATCATTAATGATTGATTCAGCCATAATTGCTGCGGCTGAACCAGGCGCATAGAAGGCACTACCACGTTCTAGAAGTTTTACGATTTCTCCACCACCGCCAGCAGTTCTCTTGCTAATCGCGTCAATGGTATCTTCGTCTAATAATTGCGTGATGGAGATTCCTCCAACAGTTGTGTATCTAGGAAGTGGTACCATGGTATCGCCATGTCCTCCGAGCACCATTGCTTGAACGTCCTCGTTTGAGCATCCTATTTCCTGGGCAACGAAATGCGTCATTCGTGCTGAGTCAAGAATGCCTGCCTGCCCCACTACTCTATTATGTGGGAATCCAGTCACCTTCTGCATATGATATGTCATCAAGTCCAGTGGATTTGTTACCATGACTATTACGGCATCCGGAGCATGTTCACGGATTCCAGCTCCTACTTCAGAGACGATTTCAGCATTCTTTCCGATTAAATCCTCTCTACTCATTCCTGGTTGGCGTGGGAATCCAGAAGTAACAACAACGACACTCGCTCCTGCGATGTCTTCATAGTTTGAAGTTCCAGTAATACTTCCATCATAATTGAGAATCTGCCCACCTTGGCTCATGTCTAGTGCTTTGCCTTTGGCAAATCCTTCAAAGATGTCGAGCAACACAATGTCTCCCAACTTTTTCTGAGCCAGAACAAAGGCGCAAGACGCACCTACATTTCCAGCCCCAATAACTGCAATCTTCGCTTTTCCGCTCGTCATAATAACACCCTGTGTGAACTGCTCCGTGTGTATAGACTCCAAATAATAACCGCTTAGTGGGTTAGCAATAAATGAGGCCATAGTGTGATTATTGCACTAACAAATTCCTGTATGCTTTAGAGCGATATTCAAGAACCCCGTGCAAGTCGCCCCATTTGCTGATGAATAGGGTTTGGCCTATGGCCACCTATATTCAGTGGAGATGCCTGCAATGAAGTTAGGAGTAGTGAAGGAAGCTGATGATGAGGCTAGAGTAGCGATTGTCCCTAGTTCCATGAAGAAGTTGAGCAAAAGTGGTTTTGAAGTATTAGTTGAATCTGGTGCTGGTTCATCATCACACCATCTTGATTCTGAATATGAGGCTGCTGGTGCAACTGTGACTGACCGAGATACTGCTCTTGGCGCAGACATAGTAATTTCAATTGGCATGCCAGAACTTGATGGCATGAAAGAAGGTCAAATGCTTGCTTGTGTGGCTGATCCATTCAGAAATCCAGAGCGAGTAAAGGCTGCGATGGATGCAAAAATCACTCTTTTCAGTATGGATATGATTCCTCGACGTCTTTCTCGTGCTCAAGCAATGGATGTAAACAGCAGTCAAGACAACCTTGCAGGATACAAGGCTGTTTTGATGGGGGCTGCACACGTCTCCAAAGGGATTCCAATGATGACTACTAGTGCTGGTACAGTGAGGCCTGCTAAGTTTGTCATAATGGGTTCAGGTGTGGCAGGTCTTCAAGCAATTGCGACTGCAAAGAGACTTGGCGCGATTGTTTATGCTTCAGATGTCAGGAAATCTGCAGCCGAACAAATTGAATCAGTAGGGGGGCGTTTCATTGAAGTTGATGGCATGGATGATTTTGAAGATGATTCTGGTTATGCAAAGCCACTCACTCCTGAGTTCATTCAGAAGGTCAATGATACGGTATGTGAAGTAGCAAGTGATGCAGATGTTATTGTTACCACAGCGAGAATCTTTGGCCGTCCCGCACCAATCACCGTTCCTGCAAGTGCAGTTGAGAACTTCAAAGCCGGTTCAGTTGTCGTCGACATGAATGCAGACGTGGGCGGGAATTGTGAATTGACAAAAGTTGGTGAAATCTTAACAACTGATAATGGTGTTACTATTGTGGGTACGCCTAATTTGCCTGGCCAACTAGCTTCTTCAGCAAGTATGCTATATTCTAACAACTTGACAAACTTCGTGATATCTCTTGTTAAAGATGGAGATTTAATTATTGATTTAGAAGATGATATTCTTGTTGGTGCTCCTGAAGGAAGTGATTTCTATGTCTCTGGAATGGGTGGTGTACTGATTTGTACAGGTGGCAAGATACATGAGAAACAAACCCGTTTGACGGGGGTGGTTGAATGAGTCTAACACTTGCAACATTGGTTGCCAGTATCACGGTTTTCGTGCTAGCAATTTTCCTTGGTTTTGAGTTAATCAGCAAAGTGCCTCCGACACTTCACACCCCTCTAATGTCTGGTGCTAATGCTATTTCAGGAATTACAATTGTCGGTGCTTTGATTCTATCTAATTCTGCTTTCAACAATGGCAATCCAGGCACTGCTGCTTGGCTTGCTTTTGCGGCTTTGGTCATGGCTACCATCAATGTTGTTGGAGGCTTTATGGTCACTAATAGGATGCTGGAAATGATTGCTGGTAAGCGCAAGAAGAAGGGGGGTGCCTGAAATGGTTGATGCAGTTGTTTGGGATGTCGGCTATCTTGTCTCAGCCGCTTTATTCATATTGGGCATCAAGAAGTTGTCTAGCCCCAAAACCGCTCCAGATGGTAATCGATTAGGCGCTTTTGGTATGCTTCTTGCAGTTCTAGTTACTTTAGGAAAAATGTACTCTGAAGGCAATATTGAGCCCGAATTGATTGTTGGCGGTTTGGCCCTTGGTACTTTGATTGGTGCATGGATGGCGATACGTGTCGAAATGACAGGGATGCCAGAATTAGTTGCGCTCTTCAATGGATTTGGAGGTGCTGCTTCAGCACTAGTAGGCCTTTCAGAAGTATTAGCTAGGCTACAGAGTGGAAATGTGCCTAGCGGGGGTGTAGAATTATACGCCACTTGGGTCGCTATTGGCCTTACGGGATTGGTCGGATGGCTCACACTAACTGGTAGTTTGATGGCTATGGGTAAGTTGATGGGTGGATTCTACATTCCATTAACAAAGAAGGATTCTAGAGGGCGTAGAAAATGGGTAAACTTCCCAACATGGGGTCCACCTTGGCTCAATTTTGTCAAAGTCGCTATGTTAATCGCATCAATTGTATTAATTGTGTTGACAATTCAAGAACCTACCAATACAGACTATATCTACGGATTAGTGGGGACATCCTGTTTACTAGGAATCCTGTTTGTGCTACCCATAGGTGGGGCAGATATGCCAGTTGTAGTCAGTCTGCTAAATTCACTTTCAGGAATTGCTGCGGCCTTCACAGGATTTGTAATTGGCAATAATGTGCTAATTATTGCCGGTTCAATGGTCGGTGCCGCTGGTTTAATCCTGACTTTCATTATGTGCAAGGCAATGAATCGTACACTTCCTGCTGTTCTGTTCAAATCATTTGGTGGTGGAGGCAAGGAGACCGTTACTAGGACAAAAGTTGGTAGTGATCCAGAAGAAGTTGCAATGGTTTGTGACGGTATTACTTCTTGTGTTATCATCCCAGGTTACGGGATGGCAGTTAGCCAAGCTCAACACGCAGTCAAGGAGTTTGCAGATTTACTCGAGTCTCAAGATGTAGATGTGAAGTATGGAATTCATCCGGTGGCTGGTAGAATGCCGGGTCACATGAATGTACTACTTGCAGAGGCGAATGTCCCCTATGAGCAACTCATTGAGATGGATGAAATAAACAGTGAGTTGCCTGAGACAGATGTAGCATTGATAATTGGGGCTAATGACACGGTCAATCCCGTGGCACGTTCAGGCGAGGGCCCATTGGGTGGGATGCCAATAATTGATGCTGACAAGGCCCGAGTTGTTGTCATTATCAAGCGCAGTCTAAATGTTGGATATGCTGGTGTTGATAACGATCTTTTCTACGAAGATAAGACAATGATGCTCTTCGGAGATGGGAAGAAGATGATGAACGAATTAAATAGCGCAATGAAGGATCTTTGAGTGCGGTAAAGTTAGATTTCGTTTATTGAAATGATGCCATCCCCCCCCTACTAGGGGGGGAGCGTTCAAGCAACGGTTATGAAGCGCCCACAAGTCGAGAGTATTCACTGGTGTAGCCATGCGTCTGATTACTGCCCGTTCACTACTCGTGATTTCCTTGGCCCTGATGCTTTCTGCTCAAGTCCTTGCTTCTTCAGGAGGGCCTCCAGAATCAAATATGTCCGGTGAATCAACAATTCTGTCAGGTTGTAATTGTCATGGTAGCCAGGCACCTAGTTCTCCATCATCGCCCTCAACTGAGGTGGTCGTCTCAATTAGTGGCGTTCCCCATTCATACAATGTTTCAACTCCATATGTATTTACTATCAAAGTTGAACATTCTTCAAATACGGCTGGAGGCTTCATGTTGTCGTCAGGAGGTATCGGGACCTTTTCTTGGGCTGAGGGGGATTTAATCCGACCATTTGATGGTAGTTCTGATTCCAAAACTGCTACTTCCACCACTGACAACATCTCACATTCAGAAACGACTGATCCAGCTGAGTGGTCATTCACTTGGACTTCGCCTGATTCTGATTTAGGTGATGTTTCATTCAATTTAGCAGGCAACTCAGTTGATGGTCATGGAGCAAATGATGACCAAGATGCTTGGAATATTCTATCATTCTTAATTAACTCACCATCAGGTGTTTCATCTCAATCTGATTTGTCTACTCGATTCATAAGCGTGGGAGATTATGAGGGCCTCTTTGTCAGTGAGCCTGACCCAGCAGCCCTTGAACACGAGAAACAAGTTGAGTTGTCTGAAAGTGTATTTGCTACTGGAAACACTCTATTTTGGTCATCACTTTGTGTACTTATTGTTGGCGCTGTTTTCCAAAGAGAGGTCCTAGAGCGCAAGCGGGGAGAGGGTCCTGAGTGGATAGCCAAGGAACTTGCATACCCTCAAGCATTGCGTAGGGGTTTGATTTCTGCCCTATTCTTCGTTGTTGGTCTTAATTGGATGGCTGATGGCTCTGCTGCCTATCTGTATGCTCCAGCAATCTTCATTGGTTTCTGGGCTGCCTATGGCGTCTATCGTACCGTCATCGCAGCCAAAGCAGAGCAAAAGGCAAAGGATACTCTCTGAGGTGGTTCACATTGTGCGGGATGGTCCCGAAAGATTCGAGTCAAACCATTACTCAACATTTGGCAGAGGCATCTAATAGAATTCAGCGTGTAGTTTTCGCTCTTATTTTAGTTGCAGCCATCTGGGCATTTCTAATAGAGGATATCTTCGCTTGGTGGCTATCTAGAATACCATTGGCAGAAGGCTCAGGGTCTCTTACAATCTACAGCCCTTATTCATGGCTTGACACACGTTGGACTGCAGTAGGGCTTCTTGCAATTTGGACTACCCTACCTTGGTTGTCAGTTGAATTGTGGCGGTTTGCAAAACCTGGTTTACTACCTCGTGAGAGAACTTGGCTTGCTTCGATGGTTTCTTCAGGACTTTTACTAGGTTCACTCATTATCATATTTGGATGGGGTTGGGGTTTCCCGAAATTAGTAGGAATGGCCCAAGGTAGTTCTATGGTTGAGGGCGTGGGCTCTCATTACGATGTCGTTTCGTTATTCCAAATGGCCCTGTCATTGAGTTGGTACGTTCTACTCATTTTTCTTCTATCACTTTCACTCACATTTGCGCGAGCCCTTGGGTTGGTTAGTGAAGACCCACTGGATCCATTCAGAATACGTTTACATTTCGTTGCTATTGTCATGCTATATATCGTGACACCTAGCCCATTTCAAGGATTATTTTTACCTTCCATTATTTCACTAGTTTTCTTCAGCGAATTCATTGCTAATCTTTCCCCATTTGCTCAAAAACCTAGAGGGCGCTCACCTTCTACGGTCTTTGACTTAGAAGGAGGGGATAGAAGGGTGCTTGTTGTCGATTGTGCCTGTGAAGGTGCATGCCCGCGTTTGAATCAGGCAAATCTATCACTTTCAGTCGGTGTCATGCTGGCTGATTCTTTGTGTCTAAATCCTAATGAGGCAGAACACCTTTCCGAAAGGGTGCTTCGTGAGAATCTTACTGATGTAGTAATTACTGGTTGTGATGGCAACCCAATTCCTGGCGATTTGAAACGTTCACTTTCTTCAGTTGGCTGTAAATTCAGTGGATTAAATCGTCTTTCCACGCAATTGCATTCTGATTTTGCTAGCCAGTCATTATCTGATTTTGCTGACAGGATAGACCTAGTCAGGGCATCTAGGCCATGGTCTAAGCAAGCTCAAGGAAGAGCCCAACTAATCGCCATCAATGAGAAAAACAGAGAAGATGCAGAGTACCTATCTTCTATGAGTGGGATCCAACCTTGGGGACTTCGATTAACAGAAAATCAGATTTGGGTCTATTCAGGTGAATCATTGGACGCACATCTGGATATCTCATTCTGTGAATGAGATGCCCTTCTTGTCAATCATTGTAGCGTATCATTCAATACCCACGCTGTGTAGCGATTAATCATGAGGCCACTCATTGCCATTCCAATTGCGGCGATGATTCTAGTTGCTGGCTGGTATGTAAGTGAGGACCCCAGTAAATTAGGTCCCTTCTTTGATTTTCTAGATGAATATACTGAAGATGTCGAAAATAGTGCGCCAATAGTTCCTCTTCAATTGGATGAAAGATGGCTTGTCGTTGTTGTTGATTTCCCCAATGCTCCAGAAAATGGGTTTAGGAATGTCGCTAAGGCAGAGACTATGCTCACGGGGACAAAGGGGGCAGATGACTTCATTTCACAAACTAGTGGTGGCCAATCAATTCTCACAGTCACCATTATCCCCACAGTTTATCATGCTCAGAACGATGATTCCTATTGGGGTAAGGATGATGGAGATGTTAGGGATACTGGTGCAGAAGGTTCAGATGGCCCTGGAGGGCTTGCACAATCAGTAATTGAGAATTCACTAAATGGGGTAGAACTTTCTCAATTTGATTTAAATTCTGATGGTTGGATAGATCGCTTTCTAATTATTCATACCGCTAATGTCCAGGAGGATTCCGGTGGCTCTAATAGCATTTGGAGCCACTATGGGCCGCTAGCAGAAATGGTCGAAGTTGATGGCTACAAATTTGAACATTATACTATCGCAGGATTTGATTCAGGATTTGGGACAGTAATGCATGAGATGCTTCA
>Ga0208639_1001012_pt1 | contig 19258 bp, 22 predicted proteins | sample ETNtaG_33_FD_185772 | JGI IMG/M metagenome (GOLD analysis project Ga0208639, IMG submission 185772) | Marine microbial and viral communities from oxygen minimum zone, Eastern Pacific Ocean - ETNP201310SV76 (SPAdes) (version 2) | ecosystem: Environmental > Aquatic > Marine > Oceanic ...
AGATTCATTACATTTAGCAGATAACCAAATGCAAATGGGTTTTCTGCAGCAGAGGTGCCATTAAGTTCTAAGATTTGTTTTGAAATTTGAAGAAATTTCTCATCATTTACAAGATGATGTAATTTAAGTAACGCATTTGCTGCAACAGAATTTCCAGATGGAACAGATAAATCATAATAATTTTTTGGACGAACTATCAAAGATTCATGTGTGTCAGCGGTGAAATAAAATGATTTTTCAGTTTCATCCCAAAAGTGTTCTATCAAATAATGTGTGATTTTTTGAGCCATATCAAGAAAATATGCATCTGATGTTATCTCAAAAACATCAATGAGTGAATTTACAAGGTAAGAATAATCATCAAGATATCCATTTAATTTTGGAGTATCATTTTTGAAGGTTCTGTGTATGAAACCATGTTTAGAAAATTGTTCTGAGAAATATTTTGCAGCGTTTACAGCAGCATTAAGATATTTTTCATTTCCTGAAATTCTATAACCTTTTGCAAATGCAGAAATCATCATAGAGTTCCACGACGTGATGATTTTATCATCTGTTCCAGGTTGATCTCGTTTATTTCTTACATCAAGTAATTTTTTTTCTGAACGTTTCAACAATTCAGAAATTTCATCTTCAGTTTTGTTAAATTTGAATGAAAGTGATGAAATATTGATGTTATTTGCAAGAATGGTATTTCCTTCAAAGTTTCCACCATCAGTGACATCATAGTATATACAAAAAATTTCAGAATCATCACCTAAGATGTTTTCAATTTCACGTTTTTTCCAGACAAATGTTTGTCCTTCTTCTCCATTAGTGTCTGCATCTTGAGCAGAATAAAATAAACCGGAAGTAGATGTCATTTCACGTAGTACATAATCAAGGGTTTTTGTAACAACATCAAGATAAAGAGGATCTTTTGTAATTTGATATGCTTCCGCATACACAGGAGGTAAGAGCGCATTATCATACAACATTTTTTCAAAATGAGGTACAAGCCATCGTGCGTCAGTTGAATATCTATGAAATCCACCGCCAATTTGATCAAAGATTCCACCTTTTGCCATTTTTTTTAGTGTCATTAATGCAAATTCTTGAAACTTGGCAATTCCTGAAAGTTTTGAATATCTAAACATGAAAGAAAGATTTGCAGCGTTTGGAAATTTAGGTGCTTGCCCAAAACCACCATAGTTTGTATCTGCCACTTGTAATAGATTAACTCCAGCTTCATCTAAAATTGATTTTTCAATTGCTCCACCATCAGATACTTTTTCTAGTTTTGTAAGATTTGACATGAATTGTTCAGCAGAGGTTCCAACATCCTTTGGTTTTTCTTTCCAAGCTTGTGCTAATTGTCTGCATAAACTACCAAAACCAGGCCTCCCATACGAATCAAGAACTGGAAAATATGTTCCGACGTAAAATGGTTTTTGATCAGGAGTTAGAAATACACTTAGTGGCCAACCGCCTTGACCAGTTGACATCTGACAAATTTTTTGGTAAATATCATCTAAATCAGGTCTCTCTTCTCGATCAACTTTGATATTTACAAAATTTTCATTCATAATTTTTGCAACATCATCATTTTCAAATGATTCATGTGCCATTACATGACACCAATGACAAGAACTGTAACCAACAGATAAGAAAATAGGCTTGTTTTCATCTTTGGCTTTTTTTAATGATTCATCATTCCAAGAAAACCATTCAACAGGATTATCTTTGTGCTGAAGTAAATATGGACTTGTTTCTTCAGATAATCTATTTGGCATAATGATAGTTTAGATTAGGATTATTTGTATTGATCTAGATTTTCCAGATTGCAGTATCGTTCCGCTTGTAAATTTCAATATTAATCTGTTTGAGTAATTTTTGTTTTGATTTTTCTGCCTTTTTTTCATTACCATAATCTTTCTTTTTTAATAATTCATCTAATAGTACAAGTTGATCAAGACTAAGATTTTTCATGCCGCCATTCTTAGTTATTAGATTTAACAATTCCACACGTCTGAAATCATCTTTTTTTAATATTTCAGCCATACTTGTCATTAAAACATCCTACTAAAAATAAATGTGTGGTGAATTAGGCTCAATTATGACAGAAATGATGCGTGCAATGGTTCTTTCAGAATGTAAAAAAATTGAAGAAAAGCCATTAAAATTAACAAATATTGAAAAACATTCTATAGATAATCCTGATGAAGTATTGATCAAAATTGAAGCATGTGGAGTTTGTCATTCACAACTTCATGGAATTGAAGGAGATTGGCAAGAAATTGGAATTCCTCCATCATTTCCAACAGTGCCAGGACATGAAGTTGTAGGAAAAATTGTCGAAGTTGGTGACAAAGTTACAAAATTTAAAATTGGAGATAGAGTTGGAATCACACCACTTTTGAAATCATGTATGAATTGCACATATTGCAATGAAGGAAAAGAGTATCTTTGTGAAAATAATGAAATAACTGGTGAGACGTTACGTGGAGGATATACAGAATTTATCAATGCATCAGAAAATTTTCTTACCAAAGTTCCAGAAGACATGCCATCAGAATATGCAGCACCATTGTTTTGTCCAGGAATAACTGCATACAAGGCAGTGAAGGCTGCAGAACCTGAAAAAAATAAAAAAATTGCAATTTATGGAATTGGGGGAGTAGGACACATGGCAATACAATTTGCCAAAGTAGAAGGGTGTGAAGTCATAGGAATCTCTAGAAAGAAAGAACACCTAGATGTTGCAGAAAAACTTGGTGCAGAAAAAACATTCCAATTTACAGAATCACAAGATGCTTTTTTGAGTAAAGTTAAGAGTGAATATGGTTTATTTGATGCAGCAGTTGTCTTTGCACCATCAGATATTGTTACAGATACTGCCATAAAATCAGTAAAAAAAGGTGGTACAGTAATTATTGCAACAGTAGGTAAAATTCCAAATTTTCTAGCATTTGAAGAAAAAACAGTAAGAGGAACATTAATTGGATCTATGAAAGACATGGAAGATGTAATAGAAATTGTACAAAAAAATAATTTCAAGGTGGTAACAGAAACATTTCCATTAGAACAGGCAAATGAAGTACTTGAGAGATTAAAAAATTCAAATATTGAAGCACGAGCAGTTCTAATTCCTTAAATTACTAGAGATTTTGTTACAATCATGATTTGTAGACGTTGTCATCATACTGATGAGATTCACAAAACTACAACATCCACAGAATCACTCTTAAGAAGAGGCTCATGTCAAATTCCAGATTGTACATGTAACCAATTTTTAGATGCATTTGAGGAGATTGATGATGAACAACTCTAGTCATATATAGGAAAAAAGGATTTCATAGACATGGATAAACACGCACCAAAAGAAGAGATGATAAAAGATTTGGAGAACATACTTGCAAAAATTAACGCTTTAGAGGTTACTGCAAAAGATGAAGAAGCAATAGCTAATGTTAAAATTTTAAGAAAATTAACAGAGGGGCAAATTCATTCAATTAATGAATTTGATCATTTGAAAAAAGCAATTGACCTTCTTACAATGCAATTATTTGATGTCAAAGATAAGATAAATTCAAAATAATTATTCAACTTGACACAGTGGACGATATTTTGATATAATTTTTTCTACAATTCGTTTTCTTTCTGCTTCTTCAGATTCCCATAAAGGTAAAATTGAGAGATATAGCTGTTCTTCAGATCCAGCATGTTGAATCCAACACTTGAAACTGTCATTCTGTGTGAAAAAATCTTTCTGATCAGTTTTTTCGGATTCACCAGCATAAAGCGGAATAAAACCAGATTTGTTCTGATTAAATATTATGTAAACTACTTTATCCATAGGAGGCCCCCATTCGGAGATCTTGATAGGTCCAAGAAATTCATAATGAAGAATTTGAATTGTCACTAACAAAATTAAGAAGTCTCAAGTTTTAAATTTGACTAATTTTGCCTCAAAGTAAATGTCAGAAATGCAAGATCCACATAATTATAGAAAAGTTGGATACTCCATGGTATTAGTTGCAGCATCACTAGCAGCAATTGGTTTAGTTCAAGTAGGAATTGGGCCAGATGTACTATTTGCAGATGACATGCAAAGAGACAAAACTGCATTCTTTGAAATGTGTAAAGCAGGAAATTACATGCAAGAAGGATGTGACATGTTTGATAAAAATGGAAATACGTTGTATGAAATTCCTAGAATGACTTTAGAAGAAACTCAGGATACAATGGTTGCCGAAGAAACAGTTATGGAAACACCACAAGTATCTGCAGAAATTGTTTCAATTCCAGAAGGTTCAGGCGCTCCAGGATGTGAAGAAACAAATGAATGTTATATTCCTTCAACATTAAACGTTTCAACTGGAACTACAGTTGTTTGGGAAAATAATGACAGTGCTGCACATCTTGCAACAAGTGGAACACCAGACGGAGGACCAGATGGGATTTTTGATTCAGGAATGATAATGGCAGGTGCTACTTATGAATATGAATTTTCAGATAAAGGAGAATTTGTGTATTATTGTCTTGTTCATCCTTGGATGGTTGGAACAGTTACAGTAGAATAATTAGTGTCCGTTCATGTAGTCTTCCCAATTATTAAGATTAGAAGTAAAACGATTCATTTGATACATTGCACCACCAATTATTCCAGCATGGTAACATGTGTAAAGGTAGATTTGAGAATTTGTAGGATCATTTTGAGTTAAACTCATACTTATCATCGAAAAGAAAACAAATGTTCCAAAAAAGGTGATAGTTTTTCCAATCATTCCTCCATTTAGTCCAACAATTCTTCGTGTAGCTGCAGCCATAATTGTTATACTAGATACAATCAAAAATGTTGCACCACCATTTGCAGTAATCATATCAGTAACCCAAGGCAATAGTCCATCATCAACTAAAGACAAGTCAGGCATCATGGCACCACCATGTAATGCAAAGTTTACAGAACTGAATAAACCCCCAATTACTAAGAAGAAAAGAAATAGTTTCATGATTTTTCTTTTTAATGCACTTCTAGTTTCTGATGGTTGTAATGCTCTTTCAGAAATTTTTAGTCCATACAAAAATCCAATTCCAAATGCTGGAGCAAATAAAATATTCATAATGTATGGATGCTCATCAAATAATTCACCATAATAGGTATTGAGCAAAAATGCCATCAATAATGCAATTCCAGCAGCAGCTCCAAAAACAATCAAATTTGAATACTTGAATAATTTGGGTACATTTTCATCAGAACTATTCCAACTATACACAGAAAATTCTTTTGAAATTTGGATTAAAAAACCAAGTAAAAATTGATTTACCCAATGAATCAATTCTTTTCAATTTGTTCCTAACATCGCATTTTTATTTTAACTAAAACAACTTTACATAATGAGATCATTATCAATTGTAATTCCCGGGATTATTCTTGTAATATTTGGAATAATATTCAGTTTTCAGGGACAAGGAATGCTAGGACCTGAAACATCATTCATGTATGAAAATCAAGAATGGATAGACAATGGAATAATTATCAGCATGATAGGTGTTATTTTGATTTTAATCGGATATGTAGTGGAAAAGAAGAAATTAACTTAATAATTTTTTTCAAAATATTTTTGATGATATTCTTCGGCACGATAAAATGTTGAAGCAGATTTTATTTCAGTTACAATATCGCTTCCAAATGTCTTTTGTGCAGAAGAATTTAGTTCTTCTTTGACTTCTTTTGCAGTTTTTTCTTGTTCAGAATCATGACAAAATATTGCAGAACGATATTGAATTCCAATATCAGGACCTTGTCTATTTGGAGTAGTTGGATTATGATTTTTGAAAAATACTTTTAGAAGATCAGAATATGAAATTTCATCTGGATCATATTCAACTTGTATGGCTTCGGCATGACCTGTTTTATCAGTACAGACATCTTCGTATGTAGGATTATCAGTGTGACCACCAGTATAACCGACTGCAGTTGATTTTACGCCGTTTGTTTTAGAAAATACTTCTTCAACATGCCAAAAACATCCAGCAGCAAATGTTGCTTTCTCCATATACTAATTCATGTTAAACAATAAAAAAAGCTTTCAAAATTTTAAAAGCCACAATCTAAAGGATTTGAAGGTTTTAGAATTTCTCTTAACACAATGGTTGCATATGAACCACGAGATAATTGAAATTTTATTAAATTTTCATGTATCTGAAAATTGAGATAATTGATTGATGCATTACGAAATCCACCATCTATAGAAAGTTCCTGAAAATCTTTTATGAAAAAATCTTTTGGTGTAAGTAATTCCTCTTCTAGAACTTTTTTTATGTAATAATCAAATCTAGATTTTTTATAGTATGAATGACCTACAAGCGGAATTGCAAGTTTTTGTGATGAATCATTTTCAAATTTTCCTAATACAAAATTTTTATCAAAACAAACATCATCATTCTCAGGTGCAAATAGTTGTTCTTCAAATTCATAAGCAAGGCTCAGAGTTTTATTAAATAAAAATGATTGATATGCTTGAATGTAAAATCTTCGTAGTGTTAAAGGAATTGAGCGTATTGCATTTTTAGAATCATTATCATTAGAAAGTTGTCTTAACAAATTTCTTTCAATATCCATAGAATATGGTAACAATTCAATTATTTCAGATTCAGAATTACGTTCAGATATTAATTTCCGTATCTCATTATTTTTTTCTGAATCATATTTTGATGAGAAATTTAACAGATATTCAATTGCTTCTTCATAATCACCCTTGATGATTGATTTTCCAACTAAATGTGTAATCGGTCGTTTTGAACCAAATCTTTGATAACCAAAAAAATTAAGAATGTTTTCATTACCAGAAAAGGATGGTAAAGCATCATTCAAATCAGATACTCTAATTTCAAAATAATTTCCTAACATGTCTTTTTTTGATATTGGTTTTTTTACAAATCCAACTCTTTGTGCAGAGTATTTTTTTCCATTATATTCTTCTAAAGAATTAATTTTTTTGTAGGCATACACATATTGTTCTGTTTTTGCATTTGCGTCTTTCAAACCAAGTGATTTTAAAACTAACCCATAGCGTTTTCCAATGTCAGCCAATGCATGATTTGTATCAATTCCAGATTTTTTTAATAAATAAACAGCATGACCTTCATCATTATCAAATGAATCAATAGCTTTTTCAGATAATACCTCTTTTACTGAAAAATCATTTTCATTTTGTTTGATTTTTCCTGAAATAGATGAAGATTTTGTAGTGTAAACAGATATTCCTATCTCTTTATCAATTTGAGGGATCACGGTTCAACAATTACATCAATGTATTTTGAAACATTGATTTCAGAATTAAAAACTCCTAAGAGTAATTTGTAGTCTCCAGATAATGCAATTTCATTTGCGGTGATAGAGACAATAATTTCATTAGAATTTTTGAAATCATGCGAGATTAAAAGATCTGAAGACTTCGTAATAGTAGATGCAGTATGAGCATAATTGAAATCAAATTCTCCAACATTTGATGATGATGGAATTACACTCAAAGTAATTGTTTCAGTTTCACCTTTTTTGAGAATTATTGATTCAACATTAGTATTTACTGAGAATGGAAGAGGTTTGGAAGTATCTACGACACCAATTTTGTTTTCTGCCCATTCAGTAAACCAAATTTTATCATCTATCACATCAAAGCCGAAAATTTGTGCAACACCACAATTTGATTTTGATTTATCTTCACAGTCAGCCCAGTTAGGGTTTTTAGATGGTACCATGTATTCTATTAGTCGTTCATTATCAATATCAAAGACTGCAAGTTGATTAGATGTTTGTTCATTGAAAATGAGATTTCCATTCATATCAGTTTCAGTCCAATATGGTCTAGAAATTGGTGTTTTTATTATTCCAGTTGAGTTTCCATATGCAGATTTTTGAGGTGTCGAGGTAACAAATTTTGTAAATTTTTCTTCATTAGGATCAAATTTGAAAAAGAAACTACTAGAAGTATCTACAATCCAAACATTATCATTTTCATCTACAGACAATCCATTTGCAGTATTAAGATCATCTGGAAAATCATATACATCAAAATAATTTTCGAGCGGAATATCTATTCCTGTACTTGCCAAATAGGAATCTTGTTTGTATTGTTCAATATTGAATTTTAATAATAATCCAGTAGTATCAGGAACCCAATTTGTATACCATAAATTATTTTTAGAATCAACTCCAAAATCACCAGTAAATGAATTTGGAATTGGTGCTACAATACTAGAATATGTAAGATCATCAATGTTTTGAGCTAAATCAAAGAAAGTAATTTTACTTCCAGTAAAGTCATTTACTATAATATTTGAACCGCGTATAGTAAGTTTTTGAGGTAACGAACCTTCTTCAGAAGGAGGGAATGATACCGCATCATATGTTTCACCAATTGTGTCAAAACGCCAAAGAGTATCAAAACTTCCATCAGTATACCACATTGTACCATCAGAAGAATAATCCATCCCCCAAGACATAGTACGTGCACCTTCTGGCCACATATCATTTTCAAATTCAGTAAATTTTTCAGATATAGGATCAAATTTTGCAATTTGACCTACATTTGATTCAACAAACCATACATTTCCATCAGGTGCGACTTTAATTGCAAGTGGCTGTGTACATAAAGTTGGAATTTGGTATTCCTGTACATAAGATGTAGATTTTGCATCACTACCTCCACAGAAAGTTGCACGTTGATCATCAGGGAAATTATCCATAGGAGTTCCGGTCATTGTTGAACTAAGTTCAGTACAATAATTATCAATTAACATCTGCTCACCAATTTTCTGTCCAACATCACATAGTGAAGAATTACGGTCTTGAGTTGCAACTTCCTGACATGCAGTAAGAGCTTGTTCATTATTTTCTAAGTCAGATGTACGTTCTACACATGCATTCATCATAAAATCAAATCTATCTAGAACTTCTTTTTCTTCCATAGTCATGGTGGCTGCTGGAGGAGCAATTGCAAATAATACAGTCGATGTTAATAAAATACCTCCCAAAAATGCGAATGCAAGAATACCTTTTGTTTTTTGCTTCACAACTTTTCAAAATTAGAGCTTGTTATATCTGATTCTTAGAGTAATGATAAATCTCCAGTTATTTTATCAACTAGATTTTCAGGAGCAGGACCTACAGATATGCAAGTTGTTGTTCCAGGTGCAATTTGCGTGTGACCAGCATCAGTAATTTCAGACCATGGAAGTCCTAACTCAATTGCACCTTTTTTGACTTCATCTAATTCTTTAATTCCAGAAACTTTTACAACAACTTTCTCTTGTCCAGTCCACCAAGTTTGAAACCATTCTGGATGTGATTTTCTAACATGTTCTGCACCCATGACACATGCATGACCTACTTGTGCGGCAATCTTACCTTTACCCATTCCAAGATCAGTTCTAACTGCAATTACTTGTTTGATATCAGTCATATGAAATAATTATACAAGTTGATGATAAACGTTACAATTCAAATACCAAATAAAGATACAGACTATAATGTATGATGCAGTAGTAGCTGGAGGAAGTATTTCAGGACTTTTAGCAGCAAGAGAGATTGCAAAAAATGGCTATTCTGTTTTAGTTTTAGAAGAAGGTTTCGAAGTAGGCAGTCCAGAACATTGTGGAGGATTAGTTAGTGAAAATGCGTTAAAGGAATTAGGTATCGAAGCATCACCAAAAACATTTGATAGTAAGATAGAATGTGCAAAGATTTTTTCTCCTGAAGGAAAAGAAATTACAATTAATTCACAAAAACAAAAGATCATAGTAATTAACAGAAGGGAGTTAGACAAACAAGCAGCAAGACAAGCAAGAGATAATGGAGCAGAAATTTCCGTAAAGACTAGTTTTCAAGAAAAGATCAATAATGTCATAAGAACATCAAATGGAAATGTAGAGTGTAAATTTTTTGTAGATTGTAGAGGGGTTTCACGATTAGCCAATAAGGATAGAGATGGGATTTTACTAACAGCACAATACGAGGTATATGCAGATTGGATAAAAGAAGGTCAAGTTGAAGTATATTTTGATCAAGAAAAATATCCAGAATTTTTTGCATGGATAATTCCTTCAGGGAAAGGAGTGGGCAAAGTAGGAGTTTCAGGTAAAGCCATTAACACATTATCAATAATTGATGAATTTCTAAAGTCTAAAGGAAATTATTCAACAATTAGAAAGATATTTGCACCAATTTGGATAAAAGGTCCAATCAAAAATTTTGTGGAAAATGATACAGTAATTGTAGGAGATGCTGCAGGACAAGCAAAACCTACAACTGCAGGAGGTATTTTCTCATGTGGAATGGCAGGAATTATGGCAGGTAAAGCAATTTCTGAAGCAATAAAGACAGGCGATTCATCGGCATTAGAAAATTATGAAAAACAATGGAGAGGTAAATTTGGAAAAGAATTTGAGAAACAAAATTTGGCTAGAAAAATACTTGCCAGATTAGATAATGGTACAGTGAATAAATTATTTAATTCCATTACACCTGAAATTGAAAAAGATATTTCAGATAAAGAAGATTTTGATTTTCATACAAGTTCAATTCTCAAATTACTAGGAATGAAGGGTTCTTTCAATACAATGCAAGCATTGATTGGAGGAGAAATCAAGAGACTTGTGCAAAATAAAGCGTGAACTTTCAAGGAAGGTATAAATTCCTAGCAGAGTGGATTTTAGTATGTCTTCAAATATTTTACTACCTGTATGCAATGGTTGTAGTAGACACATCATGCCAGGCGACAAGAATGTAAAATTCGACTGTCCAGAGTGTGAAAATGAACTAATTTGGAGATGTGGAAGTTGTAGAGAAGCCGCAGCACCGTATACATGCAAATCATGTGGCTTTTCGGGACCATAGAAAATGGCTCAATTACTTTTAATCGTAAAAATACTTCCTACTGGAACTGAAGTAGATTTGGAAAAATTGGTTGAAGGAATAAAATCAAGTCTAAAAGATGACATAAAATTGCTCAGACATACAAAAGAGCCATTAGCTTTTGGATTAGAATTTATCAAAGCAGAATTCACTTTAGAAGATGCTGAAGGTAAAATGGAATCATTAGAAAATTCTGTTAAATCTGTCGAGGGCGTTAGTGAGTTTGAAGTGCTGAACATGAGCCGCATGTCAGTTGACATGAAATAGGAGAATAGTTGACTCGAAATGTCGACCCACTACAAATGAGAGTGGGAGAAGCAAAACAAAGAGATATTGGAAAAAAGAGAGCTCGAATCGGTCCTGATGCAATGGATTATCTTCAAGTGACACCAGGCGATGTAATTCAAATTAATGCAAAAAGTTCAACATGTGCAATAGTTTGGCCAACTGATGAAGATGAAAAATACCCAGATACAATAAGAATTGATGGTCAGACAAGAAAAAATTTAGGAGTTGCACTTAGTGACGTAGTTGAAATTAACAAAGTTATGACAAAACCTGCAAAAACAGTTACACTAATGCCAATTGCAGATCAAGTAACAGTTGACAAAGAGTTTACTGATTTTGTGAAAAACAGATTGAAAGGTTTGCCATTAAGCCAAGGTGATGAAATTTCAGTAATGATTCTTGGAAATGCAATGGAATTCAAGATAGAAAAAATTTCTCCTAAAGGAATAGTTCGCATTGAACGTACTACAAATCTAACAATTTTATCAGAAGCATCTGAAGATAAAAAATCACGTATAACCTACGAACAGGTAGGAGGTTTGCAAGAAGAGATCAAAGTTATGCGTGAGATTGTAGAATTGCCATTAAGACATCCAGAATTATTTGTGAGACTTGGAATTGAGCCACATAGCGGAATATTGCTGTATGGTCCACCAGGATGCGGAAAAACATTACTTGCAAAAGTTTTAGCAAGTGAATCAGATGCAAGAATGTTTTCAATTAATGGTCCCGAAATCATGAACAAGTATTATGGTGAAACTGAAGCAAAATTAAGAGACATTTTCAAAGAAGCAAAAGAAAACTCACCAAGTATAATTTTCATTGATGAAATTGATGCCATTGCACCAAAAAGAGAAGAAGCATACGGTGATGTAGAAAAAAGAGTTGTTGCTCAATTACTTGCATTAATGGATGGTTTAACAGATAGAGGAAATGTAGTAGTTCTTGGTGCAACAAATAGACCAGACAGTGTAGATCCTGCATTAAGAAGACCTGGAAGATTTGACAGAGAAATGGAGATTTCAGTTCCAAATGCAGATGGTAGATTAGAAGTAATGCAAATTCACACAAGAGGAATGCCTATTGCAGATGATGTAAACTTGAAAAGTCTTGCAGCAGAATTGCACGGATACACAGGTGCAGATATGAAATCATTATGTAGAGAAGCTGCAATAAGATCAATTCGAAGATATTTACCAGAAATTGATTTAGAGACAGAAAAAATTCCAACAAAAATTCTTCAATCAATGGAAGTAAAGATAATTGACTTTTATGATGCTATGCATGGTGTAATTCCTACAGCAATGAGAGAGTTCTACGTTGAACGCTCGAAAGTTTTCTGGGAAGATGTAGGAGGATTAGAAGAATCAAAACACATTCTTCAAGATAATTTGATAGTTGCAATGAATGATCCTGAGAAATTTAGTAAAATGGGAATAAAACCACCAAAAGGAGCATTATTGTATGGCCCGCCAGGATGTGGGAAGACAATTTTGGCAAGAGCGTTAGCTACTGAAAGTGGCGGCAACATGATTCTTGTCAGAGGGCCAGAGATATTATCAAAGTGGGTTGGAGAATCAGAAAAAGCAATTAGAGAAATTTTCAGAAAGGCAAAAGCATCATCTCCATGTGTAATAATTTTTGATGAACTAGATTCATTGGCAAAAATGAAAAATGGAGATGAAGGAGGAGGAATTGGAGAAAACATACTCAGTCAAATGTTAACGGAAATGGAAGAAGGCACAACATCAAGAGTAGTCATCATAGGAATTACAAATAGACCAGATTTGATTGATAGTTCAATGTTAAGAACAGGTAGATTAGATTTGAGTGTCTTTGTTAGTCCTCCAGATGAGAAAGGTCGTTTAGAAATAATAAAAATATTAACAGATGGAATGCCTTTATCAGAAGATGTAGATTTACATGAAATTTCAGTAGCTACACAGAGTTATTCTGGTGCAGATTTAGCATCATTGTGTAGAGAAGCTGCTGTTGAAGCAATGCAAAATAGTTCAAAAGAAATTTCCAGTAAAGACTTTGCTGCAGGCTTGAAAAGAGTTAGACCATCAATAACAAAAGAGGTAGAAACATGGTATGAGAAGATTAAAGAAGGCGCATCAAGCATTATTCCACGAGAGGCTGACAAAACGTTTTACGGTTAGATTTGATATGGCAATTCCAATAAGAAATCATCTATTAGATATTATAAAACAGAAAGAAAACTGGACCGATAAAGAATTAGAAAAAGCACTAACAAAAGAGGGCACTGTAATGACTGATGGAAAATTTAACAAAGTTTTACTTGATTTAGAGATAATGGGTTTGATTAGCGTTTCATGGGTAACAAAAGATAACAGGAGAATTGAAGCAGTTCTAGAAAAAATTGAAGAAGATGAATATGAAGAGCAAATAAAAGAAACACAAGAAAAAGACTACGAAGCTAGTTTTCCTAACTCTTAAAATCTAAAATGAAATGCTGCATCTAATGCAACAGCCAAGAAAATTATTGTCAGATATGGAGCAGTAACTTTGTATGCTTTCCATGCAAAGTCAGATGTTGGCATCTTTGTTAGTTTGTAATGATATGCAAGCATTAAACCGCCAGCAGCAGCAGCGATTGCGGTATAAACAATACCCATGCCAAATGCATAAAGCATTAATGAAAATGGAAGTAAGATTATAGTATTAACTAGAATGTATTTTGATGTTTTTTCCATTCCAATTAAAACAGGAAGCATTGGAACTTTGGCTTCAGTATATTCATCTTTCATTTTCATTGCAAGGCACCAAAAGTGAGAAGGAGTCCAAGCAAATACAAGAAGTCCAACTAGTACTCCAAGTATATCCATAGAGCCAGTTGCTGCAGACCAACCAGCCAAAGATGCTGCAGTTCCTGCAAAACCGCCAATTACAATATTTGAAGAATTTAATCTCTTAAGCCATGCTGTGTAAATTATAACATAGAAAAATATTCCAAGTGCGATGAAAATTGCTGAAATGTAATTCAAAGCTAGTGCACCATAGATAACAGAAATTACACTTACTGCCAAACCATAAATCAAAACAGAGTTTGGTTTAATTCTTCCAGATGGAATTGGTCTACCACTTGTTCTTTGCATCAATGGGTCAATATCTCTGTCATAGTAGTGATTCAATGCACTTGAACCAGCAGATGCCAAACCACCTGCAATAATGATATGAATTAATCCCCAATTGTCTAGTTCAGGTCCAATCAATTTACTTGCAGCATACATCGATGTTACGGCTGTAATTACAAGAAGAACGACAATTCTTGGTTTCGAAATCTCAATTATTTCTTTAATTCCCAATATACTCATATTTTCGATGTATCGAATTTATTCCCTTCTAATAGAGATCTACGTTGTTACATAAGGATAAAATAATACTCTGAAAGCATCAAAGCAGAATTGAGTAATTGGGATCTAATTATGCCAGGTGGAGGACTTACTGCAATTGGTCTTGCAGGTCTTGTCACATCATATTCAGGAATTGCTCACACATTCATTGATGGAATGCATGCATTAACCGGATTACTCTTCATGTTTGGATTAATTATATTGACTGCAGGTCTTTTGGAAGGAGGAGTATCAACTACAAATCGTACCAAAGCAACCGTATTAGCAATCCTCTCAATATCTTTAGGATTTGGAACATTTGCAACTACGTTGACAGAAAATTCAACATTACCAGTGTTTGCAGGATTGTTAATTATGATTACAATTCCAGCAATTGTAATTTCATACTTGGCAATGAAAATGCCAGCATATGTAAAACCAATTGGAGTTATCTTCATACTAGCATTTGGAACAGGTGTTGGACTTTACATGGGATTTGGATTTGTTAGTCCAGAAGGATACATGGTTGCAACAGAAGTAGAAGAAGTTGTAGTAGTTGAAGAAGTAATTCCAGAAGGACCAATGTTTATGATTTCAATTTTAGCAGGCTCAGCAGACCAAGGAGCACCAGACTATGAACCCGATGAGGCGGTAGTTTCACAAGGACACATCATAGAATGGGTAAATGATGATGCAGTATCACATACAGCAACAAGTTCAGTAGACTTTGGAGAAACATTTGACACAGGATTACTAAATGGCGGTGAATCTTACAAATTAGATACTAACAAGTTAGACTTGGGCACATACGAATACATGTGTATTGTACACCCATGGATGGTCTCAACAATAATTATAGAAGAGTCTGCAGAATAACAATAGTGAATAAATCTATTATTTTATCAGAAAACGACAGACAAAAATTAGCAAAGTATGCAGAGGCTGAAAAGCCATACGAGTCATGTGCAATACTAGTTGGAAACGAAACTGATGAAAACTGGACAGTAAAAGAGGTAGTTCTTACTGAAAATACTGCAAAATCTAAAGTTACATTTACAATTTCACCAGACAAAGAGTTTGAAGTAGATCAAAAGGCAAAGAAATCAAACATGGAGATAGTTTGTATCTTTCATTCCCATCCAGAATCAGAAGCACAACCTTCAGAAACGGATAAAAAATTCATGAGAGTCAATCCATTCCCATGGATAATTTATTCAGGTACAACAAAAGAGATGAACTGTTTCGTTTTACAAGACGAGAACGTGAAACAGATTTCAATAATAGAGTGATAAATTAAATAGAACTAATTTTGGAACATGAATATGGCAATGGATATACACGTCTACGACACTTATGTTAAAGCCAAAGATGGTCATACAATGCATTTCGATGTTATCACCGATAAGCAAGATCATGACCAAGCAATTGCATTTGCAAAAGAATGGCTAGCAACTGTTGGTGAAGATGGAGCAACTGTAACAGGAGAGGAATGCCAATTCTGTCACACACAAGGTGCCCCAGAACCAGTAGAAAACGAGATTAAAGAAAAAGGCTATTTCATCCAAAAGATGGAAGGCTGTTAATTCTATAATCTTTTTTTATTTTATTTTTCTATTTTTTACCTTAGTTCATCTAAAAATTTTAAAAAGAAAAGAAAGGGATTATGGAATCAGCATTATGCCTACGCCCACAATCAACAAAAATCCTACAAAAACAACAGAGCGTTCTTTTTGATCTTTTAGGAGTTTTCTTTCATACATGAGTTCACTAGTTCTTTGTTTAGATTTTAAACAATGTATCATATTTTCCAAAATTCAAGATACGAACCTATTAAAAGAAAATATTTTCACGCACGGAATTTTACATTTCAGAGCGAACATTTTCTGCTTTATGAGCAAAGTGAAAGCAGACTACAACGCCTATCACACCTACTACGATAAACGGAATAGACATGCTAAATGTTTCAGTGGTAAAGCCGTAAAACATTATCAAATTACTTGGAAATATGCCTGCAACACTTCCAAATATACAACCTATGAAAATTAAAATGGTTTTAGATAACACGATTACTATAATTTTCTAGAAGATATAGAGATTTTCTATAATACAATAACTGCAAAGAATACTGGTACGAATACGATTGCAATTGTGTTTAAGAGTTTGATTACTGTGTTTAGTGCAGGACCTGCTGTGTCTTTGTAAGGATCACCAATAATATCACCGACTACTGCGACTTTGTGTTCTTCAGTACCTTTTTCACCTTTCATTTCAATGAGTTTCTTTGCGTTATCCCATGCACCACCGGTGTTTGCCAAGTGATATGCAAGATAAATTCCAGAGACGACGGCTCCCATTAATAGACCTGCGACTGCAGATGGACCTAATAATACACCAACAATGATTGGTGCTGCTACTGCAACTGATGCTGATTTCCATAGTTCTCCGATTGATGCAATTGTTGCAACGTCTACACACTTTGCATAATCTGGTTTTGATTTACCGGTTAAAATTTCAGGATCTTCTTTGAACTGTCTTCTAACTTCATAGACCATTTTCTTTGCTGCACGTTCTACACCGCTGATTAATTGTCCTGTGATGATAAATGGAATTAATCCACCAACTAAGAGACCTACAATTACAGATGGGTTTGATAGTCCATAGTCAATTACAATGTCGCTGAAATAGTGTGATGCTTCGAATTGGAATGCTTGAATCATTGCTAATGCTGCTAGCGCTGCACTTGCAATTGCAAAGCCTTTGGTTACAGCCTTTGTTGTATTTCCGACTGCGTCAATTTCATCAGTAATCTTACGATTTTCTTCACCCATTTCTGTCATTTCTACAATACCTCCTGCATTGTCTGCAATTGGTCCAAATGCGTCAATTGAGAGAACAATTCCTGCAAGTGATAGCATAGCCATTGCAGTTAGTGATGTTCCAAAGATTCCGTATAGTAATGGGTCGGTACCTTCTGGTGCTGCTGCAGATGTAATTGCAAATGAAATGATAATTGCTGCAACTAGTGCAATCATGAATGGTCCTGTTGATTGTAATCCTTTGATAATTCCCATTAATGTCAATGATGCATAACCCCACTTTGCAGATTCAGAAATTTCTACAACAGGTTTTGAGTTTGCGTTTGTGTAATAGTCTGTAATTTTTTGTATAACTGGAACCAGAATTACACCGATGACAGTTGAGCCAAATAGTGCATAAGCAATTGGAGTGTCTCCTAAGATAATCTGAGTGAATACAAAGTTTAGTGCAATTGCAATTGCTGCTGAAACATAAAATGAAATGTTCAGCGGCTTCATAACGTCTGTAATCTTTCTTGAACCAATTGTTGCAGTACCAATGATTGATGCTACTAATCCAGATGCTCCAATTAAGATTGGATATGCAAAGTTTTCTGGTGAACCAATTAGTGCTGCGATTAATAATGATGCTAAAATTGTTACAATGTAAGATTCGTATACATCTGAACCCATTCCTGCTGCATCTCCTACATTATCACCTACGTTATCTGCAATTGTAGCAGGATTTCGTGGGTCGTCTTCAGGGATGTTTGCTTCTACTTTTCCTACCAAATCTGCACCCATGTCTGCAGCCTTTGTGAAAATTCCACCACCAATTCTAATGAACAATGCAATTAGACTTGCACCAATTCCGATACCGGCAATGGTAATTGGGTTTGGATAAATCATGTATAAGATTGCGGTTGCAGCTAATGCCATTGCAGGAACTGCAAGACCTACTGTTGCACCGCCTCTAAATGTAATAGCAAAAGTTTTTCCTAGTCCGGAACCTGTTGCATGTGCTGCTCTTACTGCAGCCTTTACTGTAACTTTTAGTGAGATGAATCCTGCAACTGCAGAAAGTGTTGCACCTACTGCAAAAGCAATTCCGTTTGAATCACCAATGAAAAATCCAATGATAACAGATAATCCAATTGCAATTGGAACAATAATTCTCATTTCACGTCTCAAAAATGCTGCTGCACCAATTCTTACGGCTTCAGATATTTCCTGCATCTGTTTTGTACCAGGATTTTGTTTGGCAACCCAGCCAGTGTATATGCCTGCAACTGCAAATGATGCGATAGCTGCAATAATTGGTACAATTACCTCTATAGGCAAACCCAGAATAGTTTCAGTAGCCATTGTATATTTGAAAAACGAATCTGTGAAGAATATAAATCAACAAGAGATTTCAGGTGATTTTCTTTTCTTGTATGGATCAAATGTCTTTCCACGCAAGCCCTGACGGACTAATTTGTTGAATCTCTTGCCATGACTCAGATATGGGAATCTTTGGTGGATTAATTCATGTACGATCGTATTTTCCAAAGTCTTCTCATCAGGAATTTTTTTTACATTGATGAAGATAGTATTTTTTTCCATGTATGAGACACCATAATACTTGTAGGCCGTAGTTCTGCAACCTTGAGTAATTTCTTTTGGAGCATTCATCACTTCTTTGTTAGTGAAAAATACTTGTGGTTCAGGAGTTGAAAATCGTTTTGAGTAAATCCCCATTTTTTCTAATATTACCAAACGGAGCTCATCATCTAGCTTCATGATTAGATTGTAAATTTTAGACTTTATTGGATTGTGTCAAATGATCTTGTCAAAGTGTAAAAAGATGGTCAGAGTTTAGTGTTGTAATCACAAGTCATACAGCCACCGTCTCATCATCCCTTATTTCATTTGATTTACTA
>Ga0208639_1001013_pt1 | contig 19222 bp, 19 predicted proteins | sample ETNtaG_33_FD_185772 | JGI IMG/M metagenome (GOLD analysis project Ga0208639, IMG submission 185772) | Marine microbial and viral communities from oxygen minimum zone, Eastern Pacific Ocean - ETNP201310SV76 (SPAdes) (version 2) | ecosystem: Environmental > Aquatic > Marine > Oceanic ...
GATGAAAGCGAAGATGGTCGTACCTTTGCCGAGATGACGCACGAAGAAAAGTCTGCTTACAGCCATCGTGGCAGGGCGCTACGCGCCCTCTTCGATTACCTCGATGAGGACGGAGCCTAGCGTCGGCATCCCTAAGACAGGCAAACAAGTGGATGGGCTGGAGGCGCCAAGATGGTCACGTTCAAGCGAACGCTGTTGTGGTTCTCTCTCGCCATCGGTGTCCTTGGGTTCCTCGCTCTTGCCGGGAGTTTGGAAGAAAAGGAACGTTTGATTTTCGGTGCCGTGATACTTCTTCTGATTATTTTCTTGATGGGTACAGGCGGAGGCCGCAAAGTCAAACGAGTCCGCCATCGTTCTGAAATGGAACAAGAAGAGACCACGTCAGAACCGGAACAAGAAATCCCTGCTCCCGTCCAATCCGATGAAGATGCATCGGCGCGTCGGGATGCCAAATTATCCCGCAGTCGCAGTGGAGCCCCTGAACCAGAACCCGAACCTGTTGACGAAGAAATTGTAGTCACTTTGGCCGATGATGAGGTTGAGGTTTCAGTGATTGACGAAAACGTCCATGTCGCCGAAGAATTCGTTGCAGAAATCGATGCCGAGTCCATGGAAGAAGCGAACATCGAGTCATTCATTGATGACCGTCGAGACCGACATGCATTGATTCGCCGCCGAATCGAAGCCAGACGGAGAGAGCAATTGGCAGATATCCGCTCTGAAACAGCCAAGATTTACCAATCTGCGGATGAATCGGAAGACATCCTATCTCTGATTGGCACAGATAACCACGGGCAAACGATTCACGAAGTATCTGGTGATATTCCCTCTGGCAGTCCTGTGGGCGCAGTATTTGCTCGAATCGATGAATCAAGAATCCTCAAAATTCGATTGCCGTTAGATCAAGGATTTATCGCCAGTGCTGAACCGCTGCCTGAATTACCACCACTTCCGGACCTCGGTGATTTACCTCTCCCTCCATTGCCAGATATTGCTGGTTTACCTCTCCCCCCACCTCCCTCGAGTTCGAAGTTAGACGCAATGCGGGATGAAATGAACGAGTAAATTCCCAAACCATAGTGTTGAGAAGTATGGCGCCTACGGCGCCACATGAGCGCACCTCCTGAATCCGACGTGCTTCTAATCGAAAATGTCCCTGCCAGTGCAGCCAGCCCAGCGGGAGGCGTTGTGTCTGTATGGACCATCAACCGCCCGGACAAATTGAATGCACTGAATGCCGAAGTGAATACAGCATTGAAATCCGCCTGTGCTTGGGCTGAATCAGATGATTCTGTTCGTGTCATTGTGATTACTGGTGCACCCCCAAATGAACCACCTGAGGGCAAGCGCCCAAAGCCAAACTCGTTTGTTGCAGGTGCTGACATTTCTGAATTTGAGGGTAAATCGAGCGCTGAAATCCGTGAAATTTTTGATGACAATGTGTGGGAATATATCTGGAATTTAACCAAACCAACGATTGCGATGATTGATGGTTTTGCATTGGGTGGTGGTTCTGAAATCGCACTTTCTTGTGACCTCCGTTTGGCCACGCCTCGCTCAAAGTTTGGCACACCTGAGATCAACCTAGGGATTATCCCTGGTGGAGGTGGAACCCAACGGTTGTGTCGATTACTAGGATACGGCCGAGCCCTAGAGATGGTCATGAGTGGAGAAATGATTGGTGGCGAAGAAGCCAATCGAATTGGTCTCATCAATCACCTCGTAGGTGAAGATGAAATTGGGGACAAGACAATGGAAATCGCTCAAAATCTAGCGAGCAAATCACCCCATACCATCCGTGTTGCAAAAGCAGCCGTACGTGCCGCGTTGGAACAACCATTCAGTGCCGGGATTCTAGCGGAACGAGATTTGTTCTGCGCCCTTTTCGATACAGCAGATATGGAGATTGGCGTCAAAGCATTCCTCAATCGTGAAACCGCTGAGTGGACAGGGGCATAAGAATGGCAGGAGATGCACTGGTCGAGACGAAAGATCTCGGCAAAAGATTTGGCGATTTCGTCGCTTTACATCCGCTTGATGTTGTCGTTCATGCCGGTGAATTCTTCGGCGTCTTTGGCCCGAATGGAGCTGGTAAATCTACCTTCATCAAACTCCTCACCGGCCAACTTTCGCCCTCTTTGGGTTCGGCCAAAGTATTGGGTACAAATGTTGCAATGGATCCTCAGAAGGTCAAGGCGAACGTGGGCATTGTCCCCGAATCTGAAAGCCCCCCTTCCTATCTCACATCTGCTGAATACCTAGACTTTGTTTGTCGAATTAGAGGCATTGAAGACATCGATTCGAAGGTTGATTATTGGTTGGATTGGTTCGGAATTGAAGAGAAGCGAGAGACACTGTGTAAGGACCTCTCCAAGGGCCAACGTCAGAAGGTCATGCTGGCTGGAGCATTTATTCACGAACCACGCTTGTTATTCCTCGATGAACCCTTTGTCAATCTCGATCCTATCTATCAAAGAAAATGTCGTGAATTGTTGATGGAACACATCGCCGAAGGCGGAACCATTTTCCTTTGCTCCCATATCTTGGAAGTTGCAGAGCGAATGTGCACCAGAGTCGCAGTCATCGATCAAGGACGGGTATTGGCTGCCGGAACACTCGATGATTTACGACAGGATTCCAGTGAGGATTTGGAGGATATTTTCATCCGACTCGTTGGTGCTTCGGTGACTGAAATAGAATCGCGGACAAACTCTGATGAGGAGGAATGAGTATGCATCATGGCTTGCGAGAGCCTCCGAATTTTAGGACATCGTTCCAATCGAATTTTGTGATGATGTTTCGGGAAGAATGGCGGCAAAATGTCGATTTTGCGCGTAAGCGCCACATCATGATGTTCCCCGTCATGCTGGCCCTTGTGACAATGATCATCACCGTTGGGTTGCGCTTTTTGACAGGTGATGCGGGCATCGATTCTGCATTTGATACCGTACAGGCGGCCGAGGCCCAGGCTGAGAAAGCATTCACTTGGGATGAACTGAAAATTGGTTTGCATCTTTCATTGTTTATGTTCAGCCTCGGCATGGGTTCTTTTGCTTTCATTGGCCGAAATATGGTGAGTCAACGAGCGAGCGGAAAATCGTATCTACTAGCAAGCCCGGCCCTATTGCCTCTAGAATTACCACCTGTTTACTTGGCATATTATTGCAAAGAAGTGACCTTCTATTTGTGTCTGATATTGACTCCAGTGGTTGGAGGAATGGCTCTCGGGATTCTCTTCGGGATGTTCACCGGTTTATCCATCCCTCTAATTTGGACTTCACTTCCAATTGTTCTTGCATGCATGTTGATCACGATGATGCAGGGTTTGGCCTTGTCTTTCTTTGCGAGTGCAATTTGGTCAAGATCGAGTCTAGGGGCCTTCCTAGTCCCAATTGGCGCAGTGGGTGCTGGCGTCATCGTCGCCATCGACATCATTCCTCTCGAAGCTGCGATTGCAGGGCTTCACGTTCAATTAACACACAATTTGCTATTGCTTCCATTTGCCGCAATTTGTTGGCTGATTATCGCTACAATTGGTGCCTATCTTGTTCCTGATGATTTTGAGGTAAAAGTGACAACTCGGACTGAACTTTTCATCCCGGTTCATCGGCAACTCATCTTCCTTGGGAATGGACAAATGCGTTCATTGGTCGCCAAGGAAATAGTCGACGTATGGCGTTCGGGGACCCTGTTCAAAATGCTGGGTTCCTATTGTGTCCCTCTATTATTCCTCCTGGCATTGGCGTGGATGGCGGATTTTGCACGATTCCCCATTCCATTCAATCTGTTGTCATATGCGCCATTCTTGGGCTTCTTCGGCTTCAATTTTTATTCGTGGTTAAATGCGGTTGATAGTCCCGATTTTCTCAATGGATTACCCGTGCGAGTTCCACAATTATTGCGAGCCAAAATCCTTGTTTATTTCATCATGACAACTTGGATTTCAATTCTCTTCCTCATTCTGATGGCTCATTTGTTGAACCAATGGGCTGGTTTGCTACCCGCATTGTTGGTGATGATTGCAAATTCAGTATACATTGTTGCTCTGAGTGGTTTACTCATGGGGTTGCGTCCCAATAAGGCAATTTTTGATACACAGATCATGGCCATATTTTGGGTTGCAACCGTCCTTCCGTTGGTCTCGCTTTTCCTCCTCTCTTTTACCCAAGGAGACATGTCCCTCTACGCCAATCAATTCGATCAAATTCAAGCCGGTGGAATCGGTGCAGAATCCGCAGTGTATGATTCGACTCAGGCTCAAGCCTCATTTGGCGGCATCGTCGCTATTTCACTGGGACTATTGGCCTTGGGTGGAACTTTCCTCTTGATGTTGGAGCGACGATGGGGTCGGGCTGCCTTTGAGAACTAAAAACGCTGTTTATTGAGGCCTAAGTAAATCTATTCGGCGAAGCCAATTTATCGAACACTATGGAGGGAACCTATGGTTCCCTGCGGAATCTTATAGTGTGCGGAGCAGTATCCCCACATCAAGGGCCGGAGGTATCGAGAATGGCACAGAAGGGCGGAGGTGGCGGACGGCGGCGCCGACAAGCAAAGCAACAGCAGTTCGAAGAACTCGACAAATACCCCGTTTTGCCTCCACATGCGTTTGCCCGAATCGTACGTGATTTGCGTACACTAAACATTGTTTACCAAGTGATTGAGCCCCCTTTAACCAAGAAAGAAGAAGAAGTTCGTGCTGAGATTGAGACCATTTTCATTCAAGCATTGACAGCTGACATCGAAGAAATAGATTCCAATCCAGATCTCTATCTCCGTGCTGCGATGGACCAAATTGTCAAATCGTATCGGTTGAAAGTCAACAAGAAATCACGTTCAAAAATTTTCTACTACCTCAAGCGCGATCTCATCGGCTATGGTCGCATGGACGTTCTGATGAATGATGCCAACGTGGAGGACGTCAGTCTAGACGGAACCAACATCCCTATTTTCGCGTATCATCGAAAGTTTGAATCGACCGAGACCACAATTGCATGGCCCACTGATCAGGAATTGGAATCCTTTGTGATTAAACTCGCACAACGTTGTGGCAAACACATTTCAGTTGCTGAACCTCTATTGGATGCAACTCTAATGGATGGTTCACGAATCGTGATGAAATTGGGTCGCGAGGTGTCAACTCGCGGTTCGACGTTCTGTATTCGACGGTTCCGTGAAGATCCGTTCAGTCCTTGTGACATCGTCGCCTTCCGCACGATGACCAGTTTGATGGTAGCCTATCTTTGGATTGCTTTCCAAAATGAAATTTCAATGCTCTTCGTGGGTGGAACGGCATCCGGAAAAACAACGACCCTCAACGCAATGTGTTTGTTCATTCCATGGCAGATGAAGATTGTCAGTATCGAATCGACCCGTGAAGTGAACATCCCACAACCCAACTGGATTCCCGGTCTGACCCGACAGGGATTCGGTGGTGAATCCAGCGAAGGTGAAATCGGTGAGTTCGAGTTGCTAAAGGCCGCTCTTCGAGAACGACCTGAGTACATCATTGTCGGTGAGATTCGTGGTGCTGAAGCCTATGTTCTGTTCCAGGCAATGGCCACAGGTCACTGTTCGTATTCAACAGTTCACGCAGACTCGGTGCCCAGCCTAGTCCACCGTCTAGAGAACAAACCGATCGACATCCCACGTGTTCTATTGCCTGCGCTTGAGGCCGTAGCAATTCAAATTCAGACACGTATCAATGGTCGGCGTGTTCGTCGAACAAAGCAGGTGGTCGAGATTGTGGGTGTTGATCCTCACAGTCAAGAAGTGATTACCAATGAGGTGTTCAAGTGGGACCCCGCACGTGACGACTTCGATTTCTCTGGAAAATCATATGTTCTTGAGAAAATCATGGTGAAAATCAACTACAGCCAAGAAAAGATGCGCCAAGAACTTCGAACTCGCAAGCGCATCCTTGATTGGATGGTCCTCAACGACATTCGCAAGTCGGACCAAGTAGCTCAAATCATCACTGAATTCTATGTTCGTCCCAATGATGTCCTAGCGCGGGTGGATGGTCTGCGCTGAACTTGCACTGGTGATGGATCGTAGTTGAGAGGCGCATAATATGGCGAAGAAGAAGGACACCGGACCTCTGTTTGAGGGAATGGTCCTGACGGGTTGGCAAAAATTCTCCAACTCAATCTTTGGTGGTGCGTTTCGTAAGAATGCTCGTTCAGACAAGGAGTTGATGAAGACACTTTCACAGGCGGACATTCGAATTATGCCTGAAGTGTACAAAGCCACGAATTTAATGTCAACAATTGTCGCAACGTTGGGCTGTCTTGGCCTCTTGGCACTCATCTTCTTACCTGGCGCGGGTGGAATCGCAATTTATGAAAGTCAGCAAACCGCTGAGAGTGTTGACCCCTGTATCATTTGGGCGTTTGAGAACAAAGATGCCATTAATTATGACCTAGATTGGTCAGATTCAGCATCGGGTGTTCATTTCGGTGGTTGCCCATTCTACGAAACCAAAACTTTGGGTGTGGCTACCAAGGCTTTGCTCGTTGGCATCATGGGTATTTTGATGCCTTTTGGTGCATTCAAACATTTTGGAAATACTGCTCAGCGTGAGAAAACAGCTCGCGGCGACCGTCTTGAAAAATTCCTTCCCTATGCTGCATCCTATACTGCAGCCATGGCGGCAGCCAATGCCACACCAATGAAAATTTTCAAATCACTTGCGGCAAACGAAAGAATTTACGGTGAAATCGCCTATGATTCAGCAATGATTTATCGTGATATCTCGTTGCTTGGAATGGATTTGATTACGGCAATTAAACACGCTGTTGATCGCGCTGCATCTCCATGGGCCACAGAATTTTTCCAAGGTATGGTCGGCACCCTATCCAGTGGTGGCAACCTCAAATTGTACTTCCTTAATCGCGCAGAACACTACATGCGTGAGAATCGAATTCGTTTGACAGTGTTCCTTGAGAGCCTTGGATTAATGGCTGAATCGTATGTTGTTGTGGCCGTTGCAATGCCATTGTTCCTAATTGTCATGCTTGTCATTATGTTCTGGGTGTCCGGTGCGGGTAGCCAAATCACTGAAGGCCAAGTATATGGTATTGTGATGGGTGTTCTGCCAATGATTCACATCGCCTATTGTATTCTAGTTTGGATGATGAGCGAAGAGCAAAAAATGTAAGGAGGTGAAAAGATGGCACGAAAGAAAGACAAAATCCGCGTGAATCTTGAACTTCCGAAGGACGATCGAACACAATCCAACTTTATTGCAATTTTATTGGTTGGAATGTTCTTCGGGATTGGTTTCTTGGGCTTTTGGATTACAAATTCAGGTTTGGTTTTGGCCCAAGCCAATGGCAATCCGGCATTCCTCAATATGGCCTGCCCTGAATCGTTTGATCCGATGGATCCAGCCGGTCCTACCTACTTTGATAATCAGACTTGTTGGTTGACTAAAGAAAGTCCGAATGATGAAGTTTGGACCGAATCTTGGCCTCGTGTCAAAGCACCAGGTTTGGCTAAATCGTTCCATGTTCCCGGCATGAGTCCAAAACAACTCATCGATGATGGTCAACTTCAACAACACCCTCAACAACCGATGACGTTGTCTATTTCAGCAGATGCTTACCAATCATACGCCTTTTCAGCGACAGTCTTGCGCTACGCAGAGGGTTCAAACAATCCGGAGTATCTTTTGACGGTACAATGTATTGCCAATGATGGTACTTGCACAGAAACTGTTCAACACGCAGAACCAGGCGGCGAATATCAGTTACACGTCAACTTTGCACAGCAGGATGACCCACAGGCCATTTTGAATTCAGTTGATTTCACAATAACAGTTTCTTCATGGGATGGTATCCCTGAAAACATGAACAACAAATCACTTTGGTTGGGTCCAGAAGTCAATCTTGGACCCATGAGTCTTCGACCAACCATGTTCGTCAATTTCTTTGGCCTTGGCTTCCTGGTCATGGTCTATCCAGCAGCAATTTATTCCGATCGTCAACAATCGAAGATTGAGAAAGTTGAGGACAAATTCCCAGACTTCTTGCGCGACTTGGCAGAATACTGGAAGGGTGGTCTTTCGATGACCCTAGCGGTGAGAACATTGGCCAATTCTGAATACGGTGCACTGAATGATGAAATCAAGAAAATGTCTGATCAATTATCGTGGGGTATCGCTTTTGGTGACGTATTGGAGATGTTTGCAGAGCGTGTCGGAACACCGTTGGTACAACGTGCGGTGAGTCTGGTGACTGAGGCCAACAAAGCAGGTGGTAAAATTTCAGATATTCTTGTGACTGCAGCCAACGACAGTCGTGAAATTCAATTCTTGAAGGGTGAACGTGCTCGTGCGATCGGCTCTTACATCGCCGTTATTTGGGTCTCTTTCATTGTGTTTATTGGCGTGATTATCGTTCTTTCAAACGTGTTTATTCCAGCGATTGCGAGCAGTAATAGTGGAGGGGAAAGTGAAACGATTGGAAACATGCAAATCAACGCTGTCGACCCTCTTTTCTTCTTGGTTGTGTTCTTTTACGGTGTCACTGCGCAAGCCATGGGCAACGGTGCAATGGCTGGAATCATGGCCACAGGTCGTCTTTCTACTGGAATGAAGCACGCTGGTATGATGATGATTATCTGCTTGGTTCTGTTCAATTTGGCCGCGTTCAGTCCAACCCTCATTGGAGTACCACAAGGAGTCGGTATGAGTCCAGACATCGGCTTTATCCCAATCACAGGAGGTTGACGAATGGTTTCGCGACGCGAAAGCGCTGACGATTCAGCTCAAGTCCATATCCTTGAGATGATTACACTGTTCTGGCTATTTTTCATGACGGCAACTTTCATTCTCCAACTGAAGGTACCCGATCCAACCTCACCAGCCAGTGATGGTATTCTGGATTTGGCGGCTGAAGATGCCTATGACAGTCTTGCGGGTGCCACCGCATTGGATGATGGAAACCATTCTTCCATGTTGGTCGAGATGTTAGCGACAGAAGATGAGGACACAACCTGTCAAGCCATGTTAGATTCGTTGTCCGCCTCGATTCGAGGGAATTGCTGGTTGGCGATTGATGCCGGTCCATTGGAACCACATGGGGATACATCAGAACCAGAAGGCCGATCATTGACCATACACCATTTGGTGCATGAAAACGGCCATGTCTGGACCGTGAGTCTCCAGGTATGGCATACAGGAGGTGGTGCTTGATGCGCAGAAAATTCGCCAATGATGAGAGGGGACAGATGCTCTTGATGACTGGTCTCATTCTCATGTTCGCACTTCTGACCATGTCTCTGAATACGGTTAGAACCGCAAGTTTGGGGGAGCCTTACGATGCGCAAGAGGATGCGGTATTGGATACCAGTGCTGAAACTTTGACTGTGTGGCAACCTCTGATGGAAAATCGTTCGTTCGCTCTCTACGATGCCGGTTCTAATGAAACTGAAGCAGCAACTGCAGCGGCTCAATCGATTGCAGATGATTTGATGCGTCACGGCGAAGCGCGTGGCGTTGAGATTATTCTTTCAGACATCACAGTCACGGGAGAGGGTAGCACGCGTGTTGTTTCTGCCAGCGCAGGAATTGCAGATAGCCATGCAAGACTCCAGGTCACTCTAGAAGCAACTGTAACGTTTCCTTGATTGAGAGGGTACCCTATGCAGCGAGTTCACTTTCATCTTCGTCATCAAGAATTTCATCTGTTCTGACAATAAATGATAAAGCATCTGAATTTTCTATTGCGACAACACCTCGAATATTGTGAATGTCTCGCAGAATTTCTGTAGGGGGAGCTACCTTGACTCGACTATCCCGAATTTGAATTAAATTTCCGGGGGAAGCCTGTACGCCTCCTTCAGGTAACCACAATCCAATGGCTCCCAATTCACTATGGTGTGAGATTACTAAATTCCGACCCTCTTCGTCCTCATCGATTCGAAGAACGGTTAGAGGTGATCCGTCAGGCAAGAGCCGAGTGGCGGGTTGCCATTCATTCCAAGTCTCATCGAGTGGTTTTGATAATTCATCTGCCTTCTTGTCGATATTTGCAATCCGTGCCGTGAATTCCTCACTTGATGCATCGTCAATATCGTTCAACCCGTCCAGTAACAGACGTAAATCATCGTAGTTCCCTTCCTCAAGGTTACTGATGGCAGTATTGGCCAACAGGAGAAGTTCCGCCAGCATTTCAAGGCGATTCTCTTGGCCACTTTCAATTGCACATTCCATGGCTTCATCAAGCACTTCAATAGCCAAACCAGGACAATCAACAGTCAGCAAACCATTGCCAACACTCGTGAGAATATCCGTGGCCGTTTCTTTGTCTAATTGAACCAATGTTGCTGCGGATTTCATGTGGGTGCTTGCCAATTCTTCGTCACCATTCAATTGCCTAGAAATTCCAGAAAGCACGAGATGTGGGATTCTGTTTCCACCAATGGTTTGGCATTGGCGATCCGAAGTTTCAAACAGGACTGCGGCCCTTTTCCAATCATCAGTTGCCAGTGCTAGCATCCCCAACTGGTGCATTGCTCGCATTTCCGCTCCGATATCATCGATGAGAGTCGCTGAATGCAAAGCCCGTGAAAGATGCAATCGTGCGAGGCTGAGATTCCCTGACATTTTGGCCATGACTCCAAGGGCAGATTCAATTCGATAGAGGTAACCAGCCATCGCCCGATGTGCCAGTTCAGCCATTTCTTCATCGAGTGGAGCCAACTCAAACCCCGTACTTTCCAGTACCTCTGCAAGAGCCGAAGCCGTATTCTCATACTCTTGAGCAATGTCATTTGAACTTCCATCCGATGACAATGACGAAAGGTGTTCATCCAATTTGGAAACGGGTGCACAAATTTCTGGCAAAGTGCCCAATTTTTTGAGCGTTGATTTCTTGACATTTTCACCGCGTATTGAACGGATGAGAGCAGCAACCATTTTTCGTTCGTCAGAAATCGAAGAATCACTGGATTCGTCATTGAGAGCCAATTTTGAGGCCAATAGTGAATCCACCATCCACGTAAGTTTGGCTTGAACATCATATTGACCAGCCCGACTGATTGCATAGCGCATTTCAGCGGCGCGCACACGTCTTGATAGACTTCGCAATCGAGTTCGTTGCCCCTTGGAACCTGAATCACCCAACCGCTGCAAAAATGTTGATGGTGGACATGTTTCAAAAGTCATATTCACTTTATCACCAGTCGTTGTCATTTTGAAATCATCAGAGACAAGTGTCACTTCACGCCCTTCTTGGACCAGTTTTGCCGCCAAAATCATCAGGGATAGATCGACGTCTTGAGGAGATGCTTTCTCACCAATTTTTTCCGCAAGTGCACGGACTTCATCTTCTTCAACATTGATTGTCAACAGTAAATCACGCATTTCATCGAGAAGATTTGGTTTTCCATGCCATCTTTGGAATCTGACATTGCGAACTTCGTCGTGGACCCCTGGTGTCACATGTAAACTCGCAGATTCATTCTGGAGAATTTTCTTCAAATCATCAATGAATCCTTCAGGGGCCATCGAGCCAATGTGGATGAAGCAATTAGAATCAACCACCCAGACATGAGCCATGACTTCACCCTCAACGACGATCTGCTGCGTACCAAGCTTCATTCAACCATTGGCGAACCATGCCTAAGCCATCCTGATGTAATCGGGTATCAACAACTTTCCATTCAGCACCCGCTCCTCGTTCTTCGAGGGCACGCTGAATGGAGCGAATCCGATCAAATCCGATTCGGTACCGCTCAACTCCGCGCCAAGTATTCGCCTCGCGTTCTTCGATTCTTTCTCGATGCGTATCCTCATCTTCGATTTTGACAACAATTCCAACCGCAGCCCCGCCGGTTGCTTCCCAAGCACCGATTAGTTTCCGAGACGGAATCACATGGACGCCTTCTATCACCAAATCCACCCCTTGCCGACGGGCTCGTTCAACCACCGCTTCAATTCCTGGTTGGACCGCTTTCGCTGCGTCTTCCCAATCTGTGGCTGGATCACCAACCTCTCCTCGTCCGTAGGATGATCGATTCAAGGCAGGGTCTGGGGAATCTGCAATTGCCCGCATGACCTCTCGAATGGTATCTGATGAAGCGATTCTTGCCATGCCCATTTCATGGGCAACGGCCTTGGCTAACGTTGTCTTTCCAGCACCGGTCGCACCCGAAATCAGCACGAGTCTGGGTACGCTGTCACCCTCGGCCATAATCACTCATCCTTGGAGGGGGTTCTTCACCGTGGCGCCGGATTATTCCACTGGACGCTGAATGGATTTGGTTTCAAGGAATTCCTCAAGGCCATGAATTCCCAATTCGCGACCATTGCCAGACATCTTGTAACCGCCAAAGGGTGCACTGATGTTGAAAGGTCCACCATTGATGCTCACTTGACCGGTTTGCATACCTCTTGCAAAGGTCATTGCTCGCTCTTCATCGGCAGACCAAACCCCCCCTGATAGGCCATAAATTGAGTCGTTGGCAAGAGCCAGTGCTTCTTCTTCAGATTCGTAGGTTGTAATCACAAGCACAGGGCCGAAAATTTCCTCCTGCCAAATGGTCATGTCCGGAGTCACATTTGCAAACACAGTAGGTTTCACAAAGAATCCCGTATCCAATCCATCGGGCATCCCCATTCCACCTGAAATCAGTTTGGCACCCTCATCAATTCCACTCTGAATAAATTCAGAAACACTCGCTTGTTGGCGTGCACTCACCATGGGCCCGCAACGTGTACCATCCTCTAGTGGATCTCCTGCGGTATAGCGAGCGATTCGACTTGCGATGACTTCACACACTTCATCATTCATTGATTCGGGAATAATCAGACGTGTCAGCGCAGAACATGTTTGCCCAGAATTCTGGTAACAGGCACCGATGGCCATCTTGCCAACCAACTGTGGGTCTGCATCATTCAGTGCGACGTTTGCGCTCTTCCCACCCAGTTCTAATGTAACCCGCTTGACAGTGGGGGCCGCAGCCTGACTGACACGAATACCTGCCCCAGTTGAACCTGTAAAGGAGACCATGTCTACATCGTGGTGACTCGACATATATTCACCGACATCTGATCCATGGCCGCTGACGAGATTGAAGACACCATCGGGCAACCCAATTTCATCGATGATATCCGCCAACAAGAATGCGTTTAGCGGCGCTTCTTTGCTGGGTTTGAGAACCATCGTGCAACCAGCAGCAAGTGCTGGAGCGACCTTACCGATGATTTGGTGAAGAGGAAAATTCCACGGGGTGATAAAGGCACAGACTCCAATCGGTTCTTTGATGATTAAGGAATTTCGAACCTCTTTTTCCCATTCAAATGTCTCCAGTATTTTCGCGTAGGAACGAGCGACCACGCGCGGTGTGCCGACCATTGCCATACGACTGTATCCAATGGGGGTGCCAACCTCTGCAGTGATGGTTTGTGCCAATTCTTCAGTATTCTCTTTGATGGCTGCTGATAGTTGATTCAGTACGGCGATTCTATCTTCGCTTGAAGTGGCACTCCAAGTCGGAAATGCTGCGCGTGCAGCCGTTACAGCAGCATCCACATCTGTTTGGCTACCAACGGGAACTGAACCAATGATTTCCTCTGTTGCAGGGTTGATAACTTCAATTTCACCCTCACCGGTGGCTTGCACCCATTCGCCGTTAATGTACAAGGAATCGCGTCGCATCATGAACGGCCGATTCATTCGCAACTTATCACCTTCATGCAATTCAATACTGAGAACCTCGACCGACCATCATGGTCCTAGAGGTCGAACGCCGAGACTCAGTGGCGATTGTGACACTATCTGCTGAAGCAGCACGCAATGCTTTCGACAGTGATTCGATGAATGAAATTTCTGTGACACTCAATGATTTGATGGATGATTCAGAGATTCGCGGGATTGTCCTAACCGGTTCGGGACGATTTTTCTGTGCCGGTGCCGACATTGAAGAATTTCAACGCAGTATCGAGAATGGAAGAATTGGCCCTTTGGTTGACAATTTGACCAGTATCTTACATCCTCTACAGGTGCGCATGCGTACAGATCCAACCATTTTGGTGGCCGCCATCAACGGTGCAGCAGCAGGTGGTGGACTCGGTCTGGCATTGGCTTGCGATGCACGGGTCGCCTCACCAAAAGCAAAATTGGCTGCAGCGTTTTTCAAATTAGGCTTGTCACCTGATGGCGGTTCAACATGGCTCTTACCCCGACTTGTTGGCAATCAAATCGCTCGACGCTTTTTCTTCAATGATGAAACATGGACTGGTGAAGAAGCTCTAGAGAAGGGAGCCGTTGACGAAGTTGCCGAACAGGATAATCTGATTGATTGTGCGGTTCAATTGGCCTCAGATTGGGGTCGTTGGTCGAAGATGAGTAGAAGCGGAACAAAACAACTGCTCGATGCCTCCACATCGACTTTCTTCCAAACACAATTGGAGTTTGAACAGGCTCTCATTATCGCAGCAAGTCAGACCGATGAATTCGCTGAAGGTGTGGCGGCTTTCCTTGAGAAACGCGACCCCGTATTTGATTGAGGGATTCAATGCTCACTCGATTGGTTGTGATGCGACACGCAACCAGTGGTTGGGAGTCCCCTGAACAACTCGATCATGACAGGGTTCTTACAGAAGAGGGCCGATTCGAAACTCCTAGAATATCACAAGCATTGAGTGATTTGAATTGGATACCGGACATTGCATACATCTCAAGTTCCATGCGCACGCGAGAGACTCATTCTCTATTGATGCCGATACCAGTTGAAATTCGGTCTGAAATTTATCGAGCAAGCCTTGAAACATTGATGTTGATAATCAAGGAAATACCATTGGAGCAAACCACACTAATTCTAGGTCATAACCCCGGATGTGAATTATTGGTCGCAGCATTGAGCGGTGAATTCCATGAAATGCCACCTGCGACCTGTGTATTGTTCACCCGAGAAGACGACGGTTGGAATTTAAGCGCGATATTGAGGTCAAACGAGCTCATCTAAAGTTCACGTTCAACTTTCTCGCCAGAAGACCAATCATAGATGCCCATGCCTGTTTTCTTTCCTAGTTCCCCGGCCTCAACCAATTGATTGAGCAAAGCATGTGGTCTGTATGATTCATCATTAAATGCATCTGCCAAGTTGTTGAGAATATCTCTTCGGACATCCAGCCCCACCAAGTCTGAAAGCTCAAGAGGGCCCATTGGGTGTTTGTACCCAAGACGCATGGCCGTATCGATATCTGTTGCAGAAGCAACACCATCTGCTAGCATGCGAATCGCTTCATTGCCCAAAACCACACCGAGTCGACTGGTGGCAAAGCCAGGGACATCGTTGACCAAAATGCAAGATTTCCCCATCTCGGCTCCAACTTCACGCGCAATTTCAATGGTTGAATCGGCGATTTGGTCATGTTGTATCAATTCGAGTAGTTTCATGATTGGGACTGGATTAAAGAAGTGCATCCCAATCACCATTTCTGGTCGTTTGGTCGCCTCAGCGATATCGGATATTTTCAATCCCGATGTGTTGGTCCCAAGCACAGCATCTGCTGGTGCCAATTGATCGAGTTGCGAGAAAATTTGTTGCTTTAATTCTAGAATTTCTGGAACGGCCTCAATGACCAAGTCGACGCCAGCCACCGCTTCAGCCATGTCAGAACAAGCACTCAGGTTTCCGGCCCATTCGATTTTTTGTTCAGGCGTTGTCTTTCCTCGTTCAATGCCTTTGTCCCAAAATGCATCGATTCGCTTCATGCCTGCTTGCAATCCCTCAGGGAAGGCATCGAACAGACGAGTGTCCCAACCGGATTGCGCACAGACTTGTGCAATTCCGGCCCCCATCGTACCTGCGCCGATGATGGCAACTGTCCGCTTCGACATTGTCAGGCCTCCCGTCCAAATGCCGCGAGAGCAGATTGGAACAATCGCTGTCGCGGTACATCGTGTTCGAGGAATGAATAGAACGGTGCTAGATTTTTCAGTAATTCAATTGACGCTGCATAAGCTCCATATTTGAAGGGACACGCATCCTTGGTATCTGGGACCTCAAAGCCCAATTTTTTGAGCCCGATTCGGGTATCCTCCTCCCAAATGGCATACGTATGTTTGGTGAAGTGTAAGTAGGCAGAAAGTCGACAAACGTCACTTCTTGCTTCCTCAGTCAGACTTTCAATCAGCAGTGTATCTGGGAACCGTACCGCATAGAGGAACAGTAAGACTTCTCTTTCTGTATCGCTTTTCCAATCCCTTCGTTCAAATCCCATCCATTCATCAATCATGTCAAGAGTTCGACTTGAGTATGGTCGGCAAATTCGATACAGTAATTCTTCGTAACCATCCGCATCTTGTTCCACAGAGTGATGGTGGGAATGGAACAACTCGGGAACACGTTCAAAGAACGGTTTAAGCCGTTCTCGATCGACATTCAGCAGCCCATAGGCTAGCATTGTCATCGTTTCAACCCCTGCCTAATTCCCTTTCCACTCGCGGTATTGAATCCACTCTTGTGTTAGATATTCTTCGCGCAATATCCTTTCATCTTCAGCGGTGGGTAGGACCGAATCAAGGTAGGCTTTCCAATCATCCTCATTGCCTTCAAATAATTCACCATGCAAATCATATCTTACTCCGTGGTGATGGCCAATACCTCGATTGAATTTATCACTCGGGATGAATAGAGCCGGTTCACCTTCTTTACGAGGTTTGGAAATACGACGCATTTCTTCTTTGAGTTCCTCCCAATACAGGTTGCGGCTGGCTTCGTTCAAATGTTCGCGATCTGCGGGTTCATTCGATTCTCTTTCATCAAACCGACCTTTGATTCCATACACATAGGCCCACTGTGCAGATGTACTTTCATCCGTGCCAAACAAATCCAATCCGGTGCTAACCCACTTGTTGATGTATTTCTGAAGGAACGCAACTGGAATGACTCCCTGCTTGACGATTCGACGCAACCCATTGGCACCAGTTCCCAGGTGGAATGATTCTTCCTTGAGCATAGGACCCATGCTTGCTGCGAGTGGTTTGAATGAAGATGTACTGAGCATCTTCAATTGGTATTTTCCATCACGATCAATGAAGTGCGTGAAGCAGAAGAAATCAAGCCAGTGGTCGATAGGTTCGTTGAAAGAACCCAGAATTCGCCCACGGTCTTCTTCTCCCCGAATGGGATTTCCCAATGAATTTCTTTCTAGCAACTTCATTGCTTCACGTACACCTTGTTCACCGAAGAATGTGCAAAGGACATAGGCCATTTGCCATCCATGTCGCTGTTCTTCACACATAATTCGAAGTGCGGATTTCCGATCATATTCAGTCGGTGCCGATTCTAGGAGGTGATGCTGCTGTTCAACACTGGCGAATTCCGTGTCACCTTGCACCGTGACCATCGAGACAATCGCATCACGGATGTTTTGTTGTGGAACTTGCATTCTTCGATCCCATTTTGGCATACCTTCAAAGTCACCGAACTCAATCGAATTTCCAGCTGTGTCCCAATCGAACTTGATGTCAAATGTGTAGTCGCCCAACCAACTGGGGTCGAAACCAATTCGTGTTTGCCATTCTTGGAACTCTGAAATCCATGATTCAAAGTTTGGTGTATACGTTTCTACAATCTCAGTCGTACTCATATCTGTCCCGTAGGGACAGGTTCTATTTGAATTTCTTTCCGAACCTATTCGGTATTCATTGGGGGCTTTGCTCCCTCACATCATCGGCAAATTCATAGATGATATGTTTTTCAATGAGGTGCATCATTTCACAGAGGGTCGATTTTGAAATCCCTATTTCGTCCGCTAATTTCGTTAAAGTAATTCTGCGAGGTGTATCGTAGTAACCCCCTATTACGGCCAAATCAAAAACTTCCCGTTGCCTTGGTGTTAGCAATCGAGTTGTTTCATTTTTCGAAATTGAGAGGACCTTATATGGGATTCCAGCGTCTTTCAATTGTTCCGTCAAAGCAATTGCATGGATCCGATCGGTGATAAATTCCCATTCAACCCATCCATCCCTCACCTCAAACGGAGTTCGTGGGACAGTTGCGGCGTTCATCATTGGTCTTAGGAACCCTCCGCCTCCCTTGCCGATGTCGACGGTCAAATGGGTAGATTCATCGGTTCTGTTGTAGAGGGAGAATTCCTCAATTCCAACGTGGGCCGCCATATCTTGTATGAAATTCTCAACATCCTTACCAAACAATATCGCTTGGGCCGATCCCCTACCGTTTGGTAAAGGCATATGCTCCTCAATTTTCAGGACAACATGGTGATTATTGCGAGTAATATCTCCCGCCCAATGGCCTTCTGGAAGGCGAACTCGAACACTAAGATGCTGCATTTCAGTCACTGTGATAACCCCCCCCTCTAATAACATCTGTATTACCTCAATTCCCGCTTCTTTTTTGCATTTGAAAGTGAACCAAATATCTGTTTGAAATTGATTATCAATATGATTGAAATCAGTAATACAATCATCGGCAACTGAGAACTAAAGAGACTATCTGCATCATTCCCATGCACAGGTTCAGTTGTGGGCCCTAATACAGAAATCGTTTCAACGTTCCAATGATCATCTGAATCTGGCACCCCATCTCCATCTACTGTGTTCACAATGATTCGCAGCTCCAAATTAGCGTGCCCAGAAGAAGGGGCATGCCATTCTACAGTCCAGTTTCGAACCTCATTCCCCTCATCTGTATGGGTAAGTTGAAGATTTTGAATCTGTGTTGAATTATCAAGTGAGGACAAGGATCCAATATTACTCATTACGTTGAGACCACCTTGTGGCAACCCATTCGTAGCGCTTACATCTGTTGTGGCCGAGATGGTAAATGTGTAAGATTGAGAGTAATTCCAATTCCCTGGTAAACCATTGATGGCAATTTCAACGTTATCTGATGCCACACCATCCCCATGGCATGAACACCCATTGCTGATTACCCCTCCAGAAATCCCACCTTGGTATGCCTGTCCAATTGGTAACATCAGAAACAACAACAGTACGCTTATTGCTATTTTTTGATTCAACCCTCTGCTCAACAGATTCCCCCCTTGCTTTGGCGTAGCACCGAACATCATTCATGCGAATCCCGAACATGTTCGGTCAATCACTCTTCTTGTTCCATAATTGGTAAGTCGATCCCACTTTCAAAAACAGGTGGTTTTTCGAAGTTGTAACTGGGGGGCGGTGATGTGGTTGCCCATTCAAAGGTTGAACCATTCCAAGGATTGTCCCCTGCAATTTCTCCC
>Ga0208639_1001017_pt1 | contig 19165 bp, 14 predicted proteins | sample ETNtaG_33_FD_185772 | JGI IMG/M metagenome (GOLD analysis project Ga0208639, IMG submission 185772) | Marine microbial and viral communities from oxygen minimum zone, Eastern Pacific Ocean - ETNP201310SV76 (SPAdes) (version 2) | ecosystem: Environmental > Aquatic > Marine > Oceanic ...
CCACTTATTTTTGCTATCTTAACAAATTGATTATCACTCGAAGGAACAAGGAATCTAGCGACTTCATCTAAAGGCTCCATAGTAGCTGAGATACCTATTCTTTGTACAGGGCTAGAGATAACAGAATCTAGTAAAGCAATTGTCAAGGATAACAATGTACCTCTCTTGGATGGAACTAAACTATGTAATTCGTCAAGTATGAGCCAGTTCAATTCATTCATCAATGGACGGAATCTCGATGATGCTAGAGCAAGTCCGAGGCTTTCTGGAGTTGTAATAAGGATATGAGGGGGTTTACGCAACATTTTTTGGCGCTCTGATTGACTGGTATCACCAGTTCTCAATCCAACTTTGATATCTTTAGCCCGCTTAGGAAGAAACCTCTCCTTGATTTCTGTTAGTGGGTCAATCAAATTTTTCTGTATGTCATTAGCCAATGCTTTGATTGGTGAAATATATACGCAATATACTCTATTTTCTAAGTTGCCATCTAAAGATAATCTGACTAATTTATCTATAATTGATAGAAATGCGGTTAGAGTCTTACCACTACCGGTTGGACTACAAAGTAATAGATTATCACCATCAGCAATTGATGAAATTGCCATCTTCTGAGAATCAGTGAAATCAGGGAATTTATCCTTGAACCAATCACGCACTGGTTGAGATAGAGAACTGTAAATAACTTCAGATTCATCATATGAATCTAAGTATACTATCTCTGCCATTTTATCATTCACCTATCCCTATGGGTTACAGGGAATCGATTCAATATATCAATAATTCGGATTTAAAGAATATCTTATGCTAATTAGAAGGGGTGGATAAAACACTCTCAAGCCCATTTAGTACCACTTTTACCCCATCGATTAATACTCTCGACTAAAGGAACCACTTCTCTTTCAACAATCAAAGGTGAAATATTAGATTCGGGTGGAATAATAACTTCCCTCAATGCCCCAGTTGGACATGAGCCTAAACAACTGAGACAACCCACACAGTTGTCGTTAATGACTACGACTGGCCTTTTTCTGCGCCCCTCGGGACAGTCAGACAAAGGCAATAATGCTTCAAACGGACAATGATTTAGACATAGGTCACACCCAGTACAATCTTGGCTGATTATCTCAACCATAGCCTGACCCATGTATTTCCCCAATGAGTAGGCACTATTGATGCTATTCGTGGCGAAGTATTGAGAACCCAATCACTCCCGACCACATACAGGTGACGAGATGGTAGACGGGTCAAAACGTGTAAACTCACTCTTGTCATTGCTGAAGAGAAGGGGGTTGATTTTCCCCGCTTTTTCTATACATGGTGGTGTTGCTGGCCTCTTCGATTATGGCCCAGTAGGTGGAAGACTACTCAGAAAAGTCCAGAACCAATGGAGGGAACATTGGTTATCAAAAGGCAATATTGTTGAAATCGACAGCCCAACTATTACCCCTCATTCAGTCCTTGAAGCCAGTGGTCACGTTGGCGCCTTCAATGATCATGCATCTGAATGTGCTTCTTGTAATGCTATTTTCCGTAGCGACCATCTTGTTGAAAATTTACATCCTAATCCAGATTCACTTCAAGGAGATGAACTAGATTCAATTATTTCCAATAATGAAGTTAGTTGCCCCACATGTAGTGGGATTAAGTGGCTACCATCAAGACCAATGAACTTGATGTTCCCAACTAGGATAGGTGCTACTGGTGGTGGGAGATTGGCCTACATGAGACCTGAAACCGCCCAAGGCATGTTTCTCACATATCCCATGATACAACGACATTTCAGAAATAGGCTCCCATTTGGCGCGATTCAAATTGGCAAGGGTTACCGCAACGAGATTAGTCCACGGCAGGGTATGATTAGGCAGCGAGAATTTAATATGGCAGAATTAGAATATTTCATCGACCCAGAAATACCTACCAATCATGATTTATCTGCTTGGGACAATATACACTTCCAACTTATTCCAGACCCGAAGGGCAATAATTCTGAAACCATCCAAATCACAATTAACGATGCACTCGAGGCCAATATTGTCCGCCACCCTACAGTCGCAGCATTCATGGCAGAAACATATGATTTCATTATTAGCATTGGAGCTGATGCTACCAAGATAAGATTCCGCCAACATGAATCTGATGAAATGGCCCACTACGCTACTGATTGTTGGGATTTAGAAATGTTCGGCTCATATGGTTGGATTGAGTGTGTTGGAATTGCACATCGCGGCTGCTACGATCTTGGCGCTCATGAAGAGGCTACCAATACTAATGAATTGAGGGCTTGGAGAGAATTTGCAGAACCCATAGAAGTAGACAAAATGGTAACTTCCCCGATTGGCTCTGTTGTCGGCCCAACATTTAGAGATCAGGCTGGTAAAGTAAGTGAAGCGTTGCTTAATCTTGAAAATTCACCTGATAAATTCCCGTTTGATTTAGAACTTAGTGATGGCAAAATTGTAACTATTGAAGAAGAAATGGTCGAAATAAAGCAAATTCAAGATACCATTCGAGGTGAGTGGTTCCTACCCCACGTTGTTGAGCCTGCCTTCGGGCTTGATAGGATAATTTGGCACGTTCTTGACCATGCATATGAGATGACTGAAAAAGAAGGAGATGAGTATCTCATACTACATCTTACAGAAAATGTCGCCCCTTACGAACTCGTCGTACTCCCTCTGTTTGAAAAAGATGGCATGGCTGAATTGGCAGAGCAAATTCGCACCAAACTTCTCTCTTTCCGTGGAATTAATGTTTATTATGACGGCTCCAAGTCTATTGGGCGAAGGTATGCCAGAGCCGATGAGATTGGAGTCCCTTGGGCTATTACAATTGATCACACCTCAATTGATGACGGGACAGTCACAATTCGAAGAAGAGATGACCAAACTCAGATTCGAATATCTCAAGATGATTTGTTTATTCATATTCAGCAGAATAATTTAGATTCACTCTTTGACTAATCACCTCAGATTTTTTATCATTTTTTGTCACAAAATAATGAACATTCAAAACCCGTCACGCATTAGGTTGCCATATGGGCGATGAGGCGAGCTCCTTGTCTGATTGGACTGAACGCTATCGCCCCAAGAGTGCTAGAGATTTGGAAGGTAATGATGCTGCTAGGAAACGCATCAGTATCTGGCTTGAATCATGGAAGAGTGGAGTGCCAGAAAAAAGAGGTTTACTTCTAGCAGGTCCCCCTGGAATAGGTAAGACTAGTATTGTCAGAGCTACTGCTGAAGACTATGGCTGGATTGTAATTGAACTAAATGCGAGTGATGCTCGCAATGCTGCTTCTATTAGGCGTGCTGCTGGAGGAGGGGCATCGAATTTCACCTTCTCCCTCGATGGGACATTCGATATGGGCGGAGATAGAAAAACACTGATTCTTCTTGATGAAGTCGACCATTTGCATGGCGGTCTTAGAGGAGTTAGTGAAAATCGTATTGAAGATTCACTCACATCTAGTCGCGGCGAGGATACAAGCAAAAATCAATTGAAAGGTGATTCCGGTGGCAAGGCTGAGTTGCTAAAGATGTTGAAAACTACCAAGCAACCGATTATAATGACATGTAATGAACCGATGGGTTTGTGGGGCCGCCGTAATCCTAATTGGCGCAATGCAAAAGACCGCTTCCTGCGCCTTGCTGATTTAATCCAATTCCGCCGCGCCACCAAACAAGCATTGATTAGAATTGCAAAACGTGTCCTTAAGGCCGAAAATCTCACTGCTGACCTCGTTGCACTTGAAAAATTAGTCCAATCTAATCCTGGCGATATTAGGGCACTTGTCAGAGATTTGCAGATGATTTGTGAGGGTGGAACTGAACATATCAATATCGAATCAGTAGAATTGCAATTAAGTAGAGGTTTGAGAAATCAACAACTAGATATTTTTCCCGGATTACAGGAACTCTACCACTGCGACAATGCAAATGCTGCTAGAACCCTCAGTATCGATTTAGATATCACACCTCGCGAACTATTAGCATGGGTTTCATGGAATAATTCATCTGTTTTCAAGGATAGAAATAGTTTACAAAGATCCTCAATTACATGTTCAATTGCAGATCAATCGCTACACACAATGTACACTAATCTTGCCTTCCGAAGTTGGTATTGGACTAGCCAACTTGCTACACTTTCTGCAAGTGTATCAAATAATGAAAACCACGAAGAAAGAATTTCACTATCTTATCCTGAATTTATGCGCAGGAGCCATGAACCTTCACGTAGAAAATCCTTAATCAGTAAGTTAAGCGAATTGAGTGGAACTAGTTTACAGGCTGCTAGAGAAGAACTTTGGCCACCTTTAGCCGCCATACATGAATCAGGCGAATTTACCGAACCTAATGATTTCTCTCTTAGCATTGAACTAGGCTTAGATGGAGATGAACATGTCCTCCTCCATGGATTAAATAAAAGTAGAAAATCATCAAAAGAAATCATCGAAAGATATAACGAAGCCGTTTCATCCAAAACCCCTCATTACAATGAAGAAAAAATTATTGAAACTCCTGACGAAGTTGTAGAAGTTGAAACTCTTGACAAGGGTCAAAAGAAACTGGATTTCTTTTGATTATTTCCTCCAAACACGCAACGAAACTAATACGATTACAGTTAGTAATTCTAGCCTACCCAACCACATGAGACCCGAGGTAATGATTAGACTAAACCAATTCAGACTTGCCCAAGTTTGTGTGGGACCAAGACTTCCAAGTGCTGGACCTGTATTGCCCAGTGAGGAAATAGCGACCGAGATTACTGTTTCAAGATCTAATGTTGGTTCAATAATTGCTAACATGATAATACTTGACATAGCCAAAACTGCCCACCATGAAAGCATACCTACAATTGTCCACAATTTTTCATCAGGTACTACTTCACCATTCAATCTAACAAGATGTACCTTTTTCGGGGTCGCAATTCGGGAGATTTCTCTTTTTGCTAATAAGTAGGCTATACGGAGCCTTAGAATCTTCAAACCCCCACCAGTTGAACCTGCAGATGCCCCCACAATCATCATAAAAAGCAAAATAATTAGAGACAGTGTTGGCCATATTGCGAAATCAGTACTTGCATAACCAGTTGATGTACCTATAGAAGCTGCTTGAAATGCTGCGTGTCTGATTGAATCAAACAGACTAGCATCTGCATATGCAACTAGATTAATTGTAATAGCAATCATAGCTACAAATAACAATAAGAGGTAAACCCTCAATTCTTGATCTTTCCAAACAGCACCCCACTCCTTCTCAATCATGAAATGGTATAGACTGAAATTTACTCCTGCCGCCACCATGAATACAATTAATATCCATTCAACTACGGGATCATCAAAGTACATGACACCAGAATCATATGTGCTAAATCCCCCGGTTGGTAGTGTAGTAAGGCCATGATTAACTGCATCAAATAAGCCCATATCCGTAAGGCCAAGAAGCAAGGCGATTTCTACTAGAGTCAATAGTGTGTAAATTGTCCATAGAACTATTGCGGTTTGTTGAATCCTAGGCCTCAACCTAGAAAGTGAAGGGCCTGTTAATTCTGCGTGCGCTATAGACATACCACCGCCAAGATAACGTGCAAGAAGTAACATACCTAGCATAATAATTCCCATACCACCAAGCCACTGAGTCGTACTCCTCCATAGGAGAAGGGTTTTTTCTTGGCCATTGATACAATCAGGAATTTCTAGCTGACAAACAGGACTTGTTCTTGGATCAATAACAGTAGCACCAGTAGTTGTAAATCCAGACATCGATTCAAACCATGATCGTACAAAACCCCCTAGTACCTCATTAAGAGTTGAAGAGCCATTTATTAGTTCCCAAGGCCCATGGAACATTCCACCAAGCCAAAACGGTAGTGCACCAATTGCGACTACAATGGGCCAACCTAGAGCTACAGCCGCAAAGGCTTCCTTATCTCTTAATCGATTACTATCATAATCTTCATTTTTAGTCCCTATTTTTATTAGGATATATCCTAAACTGATTGATAATATTGAAGGAAACAAATATGCTTTGAGTGATATGATCAAACCACTTAGATAAACGCCAACTAAGAGCATTATTGCAAGAGGGGCGGTGAACAAAATAAGTGTCCAACCAACCACTAAGGCGAGTATTTCTTTGCGCATTGTTTAACTTCCCGATAGCCGCTTCTCAACTTCACTGACTTGCTTAACTTTGACAAATAACATCAATCTGTCTCCTTCTTTCAACAATAAATCAGGTGTTGCCCGAATGATACTTTCAGAATCAGTATCGGATGAACGCTCTATGAAAGCGACTCTACAGATGCTGCCTTCCAATTTCTTTACCTGTTTTCCTATCATTTTATTTCTTGGAACTATTTTTGCTGACATACCAACTAATTCTGGCACACTATCCAGTAAGTGATAATTACCTTCCACTTTGCTATGTACTTGTCTCAATATGTAATTTATTGCAATGCGTCTACGACTTACAGCATATGATTGGCCAATCCTTCTAGCAACTTTAGCCATCTGACTATCATCCAACACCATTCCTGTTCGTTCAATACCTAATTCAGCGGCTTGTAATGAAACCGCAATATTTGCTTGATCATCCCTCAGTGCTGCGATAGATATGTCATGGTCATCAATATCAATCTCCTGCAATAAATCCGCATCTAGCGGATCTCCATGAATAGAATCTAGCAATTCAGTATTACCATATTCACTTCCAGCCAACTCATTTGCCTCTTCCAAACTCTCACTGATCACTGTAACCCTACATCCTTCTTCAAGGTAAGAACGGGCTATTTGTCTACCAAGTCTAGTAGCGCCAAAAATCAGTACCCTAGGTTTTTCAGGATATATTGGAGGATTATGGCCAGCAGCCTTAGAAATTCTAGTAAAAGTGTGTTTTCCAATAGTTGCGAAAGCTAACAATGAATTATTTTTAATTACGGTTTCTTGAGTTGGAATTTTACTCTTTTCTCCTGAATCTTTAACTCCAAATATTCTAGGAAGACCATCTACATTATTCTCTGCTTGAGATATTGTCTGGTTAATTAATTTATGAGCATCAGGTTGAACTTGGACCACAGCTACCCAAGCATCATTCCCTAGAGAGAGTACTTCATGCATAGAGGAGCCCTTCAAACCAGCCTTCAAATCCTCTATTACAAGCAAATCGGAACAAACTGTATGGTTAGTCCCAGTCCAGCGTTCAAGTGAACCTTCATCCTCTGCAGAAACTAATTTCGCATCATGAATTCTAGCGATAGTCATCAACTCTCTGCCATTTTTAGATGATGAACAAATATCATTTACCAAAGAACAGGATAGTAGATTTATTTCATCACGTTGTGTAGCCGCAATGTAGACTTGAGCGCGTTCAATTTCAGCTTCCATCAAATCTGCCCTAATAGTCGCATCACCCTGTACAACTAGCACGTCCAATGCCTGGGCCTCTTTTATCGCTGCAGGATCAGAATCAATGAGAACAACATCCCTACCTTCGGTGCGCAATGCCTTAGCAACTCCACGGCCGACCTCGCCGGCCCCACCAATAACTATCCTCATGGAAGCACCCTTGGGCAATCTTTCGGGAAAGCACATTGCATTTGAGTTTTCACTCTCCAATTATGTATGGCACCTTAAAAGTACCACCAGTATGTAATGGGCCAACAATTGTATCCCATGACTCCATCCAATTATAAGCAAATGCGTTGATGGACATCACTTTATAGAATTCTTCAGATGCAATCCCCTGTGGACTTTCAGGCTCTAAAAACTCCGAAAATGCTGTTGGAGTGTGAACTAACCACTTGTTATTGACAACATCAACAGAACCTTCAAGATAGCAACTATCTAGATTAATGCCATTGGAATTACACCAATCAACATCGTAAGGGATTAAAATTACTGACCATGCGTGGGCTTCCCAAACCTCGTGAGCCATAGAAGTGAGGGCCCCAAACTCGTACCAAGTAGGTATGTCACGTGTCCTCAATAGACTCATCCATGCATTTGATTGCTCATCGCAGTCACCTATGCCTTGAGCTAGACAAGTTGGGCCACTTCTGGGGGGATAAGGGGAACCAGGACCATATTGTATTGTATCACGCACATGAATGAAAGCTGCATGGGCAAAGGCGTAAATGTTGTTCTGTTCACTAGTTGGTAGACTAGCAATAATATTGTCTGCAGTTGAAATAACTAAATGATGATCTCCATCAATGGCCCAGTTACTGACCGACCCACCAGCATTTCTATCATACCACTGATGCTCCTCGCCTATGTAATCAGTTGTTGATCGTATCCATCCGGGCCTAGACAAATCATCAAACCCACCTGAGTTGTCAACCCCCATACCTATTGATTGACCAGTAATGGTTGTGGAAATAGTATCTTCTTTTGTCCATGTATAAGAATATGATTCAATTTCATAGGTGACAATCAATCTAGCAACAGAATTAGCAGGGATATCTCCAGTCCAAATTAGACACCTAACAAATTCACACCGTTCATTACCTGGACCTTTGGGGGGCCAATGAACTGTTGAAAATCCATCACCACTATCTAATGCCGATTCGGGACCTAGGTACTGTTCATGTGTGACTGGGACATCAAGATGAGAGAAACCCGCCCCCACCTGCATTGACTTAACCCATTGTAAACTAATGGCCATGTCCAAATTCCCACCTCTATCAAAAGCAAAGGAATCAATACCCCGATTAGTACGTTGAATAGGGATTGGTAAACGATAAACGAAGTTTCTATCACCTGCATCAAAATTATCAATCTCAATAGTTCTCTGAAGAGTATATTCAGTAGATACTGGGTATTCATGTGCTGGACCAATGGTTTTCCACAAATCATCTAGCCAAATACTCAGTTGTTTGTTTACATGCTCTTGAGCTGGTGTAAAAAGGAATACGAAAGCAATTACAAGAACAAGAATTAGATTTCTAAATTGCTTACCTGACTTCTTCTTTTCCCTTCTTTGCCTATCCATTTTTGAGCGACGGCGAGGATCAACCCCATACTGAACCCTTTGAGGTTGCATTACTGGGACGCCTGCTGGTGAAACACGGGTAGCCATTCCACGCGAACCACTGACAACTCTGCCACAACCATGGCAGATGGGACTCCTCGAATTAGAGGGCGCCATGCAATAAGGGCAACGCGTCATCAAGTTATTGTGCCCCGCCGAACTCCATAACGGTTCTCCATGCAACAATTGCAATAGTAGCCGATATACACTATTCTTCAGATTCGAAAACACTCATACCTTGTTCGCGGTTATCTCTAATAGCGGCTCTAATTGATGCCTTTCTTTGAGTACGATCATACTCTTGCCGGACTGATGGAATCAGTGCAGATGGTAACCACTTTTCTTCAGCCTTAGAGAAACCATACAATACGGCAGGGGGCAACACAATCAGGAGAATTGGTTGTGAGGTAATACCTAGTAGAATAACAATTAGAATGAAGCCCCTAAATAGGCCAGCTTGCCATAAAACTGACAACGGTTTTTTTTCTACAACAGCAGCTCCTTGCCAAGAACCTATTATTGCCTCGAGTGCTGGCATTGTAAGGGCAATCCATAAACCAACAAAGACCATTTTGTAATCAAATCCTGAAACAAAACCAGGCCAATTAGGATCTGCCATTCGAATCATAAGGTATGATGCTTGAAGCGCACCCATGCCCAAACCCATGGTCCAACCTGAAGTTGGAGGGGCTCGTAGCACCCTCACACTTTTCCTTGTCAATAAAAAGTGGAATAACAGTGCTTGGAGTAGGCCAAGAAAAATCATTAATCCTATAGATTCAAGTGGGACCGCACCTAATTCAGCCACCCATTCAATGAAAAGACCATCAATCAATATGCCACTTAGAGCGCCTAAAACAATTCCAAATGCGAGGTGTTTAGTTGCATTTGGCATATCATAGAATCCAGCCATTCGCTGCATCCCACCACGCCAACCAGCGTATACTCCAAGCAAACCAATCACAAGCAGCATTTGTACTTGATATTGGGGCAAGCCGACTCCCATGACTATCGCGACCCATTTTTTGCTGATGTATTCATCGGGTCAACTTTAGTAAGTGCGGCGGATTCAAACACTACATAGGGCACGGCCCGTTTGGTGAGAACATGGCGCTTGAGGGATTGAAGTCTGGCATCTTTGGTGCTATTGCATCTCTCAAGGGCAAAAGAAAGTTGGACGAGGAATTGCTAGCTGAAATGGTCCGCAGCATTCGTAAAGCACTACTAGAAGCAGATTTCAATGTCAGACAGACCAAGGAGATTTCAGAACGACTCGAATCACGTATGCGTGACGAAGAACCACGCCCAGGAGTTAATCTACAAACTCATGCCTTGAATATCCTATACACTGAACTTGTTCGTATGCTAGGCACTCCTCGTGAGATTATCCCCCATAACCAAACAATCCTCATGGTAGGGCTGTACGGTCAAGGAAAAACAACTACTACTGCAAAACTTGCCGAATGGTGGCGAAAAAAGCATAACATGAAGATCGCAGTTATTGAAGCCGATGTTCACCGACCTGGCGCTTATGCACAATTGAAGCAGTTACTTGCTGATTCACCTGTTGAAGTATACGGTGAGCCTGATGAGACTGATGCGCTAGTTATCGTCAGAAATGGTTTGGAAGCTGTTGGGGGAGCAGATCTTGTTATTGTTGATACTGCTGGCCGTGATAGACTTGACCAAGATTTGCAAGATGAACTAGATGCTATCCATCGAGTTGCGAATGCAACTGAGCGTTTCCTAGTAATAGATGCTCAAGTTGGACAAGCTGCTGGCCCTGTCGCCGCATCCTTCCACGATTTAGTTGGTGTTACCGGAGTCATCGTGACAAAACTAGACGGTACAGCACGTGGTGGCGGTGCTCTTTCAGCCGTAGCAACCACTGGTGCACCTATCGTATTCATTGGTGAAGGTGAGAAAATCGCTGATCTTGAAAAATTCGAGGCTGACCGATTCATCTCTCGCTTACTTGGAATGGGCGACATCAGAGGCTTGATTGACTTAGCACCTGAAGACCTTGATGCAGAAGAAGCCGCGAGAATTGCTGAACGATTAATGTCTGGAAGATTTACATTAAATGATATGTATAAACAGATGGAAATGATGTCAAAGATTGGCACTGTTGACAAAATACTTTCCCACATGCCTATGGGTTTCTTAGGTGGCATGGGTAATATGTCAAAAAAACAAAAAGAAGAGATGCAAGTGAATCTTGAGCGATTTCGAATCATTATGGATAGTATGACAGCACATGAGAAGAATGAACCAACTGTCCTCAAGAGGGAGAGAATCAAGAGAATTGCTCGGGGATCTGGAACTAATGAAAAAGATGTTCGAGATCTCATAGCACAATGGAAACGCTCACGAAAAATGATGAAAGGTGTGAAAGGGAATCGCAGATTGCGAAAGCAGATGAAACAAATGATGGGCGACATGGATGATGTCGATATGCCAATGTGAGGTGTCACTTTGGTAGAACGTAGATTCGCCATCATAGGTCATCGCGCCCCTAGTAATGGGAAGTTAGTATTGAATGATTTATCTGGTTCAAGTGGCCGAATGGATGTATTGATGCGCGCTATTAATTCCGCATTATTCTTATCCCATGGAATTAGACAAGATGCTCATATCACAATTCACCTAATGGGTGGCCAAGGGCCATCAAGAAGAATCTGGTTTGATGGTTCAAAAGTATGGGGCCTCCACCCTGATGAAAGAGCATTAGGAGGGCAAATTGCAAAAATAATTGTTGAACCCACCCCACCAAGAGGATGTTGGGTTGAATTACACCCCGGTATTTGGCACTCTGGCGGTGATATTGAAACCACCCTACAAGAGTGGAAGAGAGAAAATGTTGCAATGGTTAAGTTAGATGCAAACGCACCACTGCTTTGGCGTGATGACAAATCAGATGACTACGACAAATTAGGATTTATCATCTCAGACGACCAGCCTTTCACGATAGAGGAAGAAGAAACCCTAGAGAGTTACACCCAGCCTAGATCATTAGGTGAAAACTGGATTCAAGGCCACATTGCTATTGGCATTGTGCACCATTTACTAGATAATTCAGTATCACTAAACCTCAACTAACCAAGTTGGCAAGCCTGAATCATCAACAGTATTAGACAATAAAGAGTCAGAAATAGATAATGGATGACCTTGGGGCCAAGTTCCTAATGTTGACACACTTGCTCTACCTAGGCTTACACAATGTGAATCTCCATGTTCAAGAGGTTCGTCAACAATTTTAGCAGCACCTAAATGAATCATCCAATGTTTTTCTTCCTCCTCAATGATTTTGATTGGACCTCGATACCACCTACCACCTAAGTGTGTAGAAGAATACTCTCCACACCAATCAACAGGAGTATTTAGGTTAAGATAAATATCACCCATTTTCAGTGAATTCCTCAGCAATTCTTCATCTGAATTTCCAACCGCTTTACTGAATGTCCCATCCGGCCTACCTAAATTATTAGGAATTAGGGGGATAATTGAACAAACTTTTCTGACTAATTCCAAGGTTGCATCAACAGCTAAAGAGAAATCATTTGGCTCAAATGAGTTAATGCTTGTGGCAATAGCTGGCAACCCGCAAGCTCCGGCCTGCCTAGCACCACCAATTGTTCCAGAATGAAAAACATCAACTGACATATTTGGCCCACGGTTAATTCCGCTAATACAAAGAGAAGGTTTTGGAATTTCTATTGGAAGACCACCTTCGAGTGCAGTCATAGCACAATCAGCAGGAAATCCTGAAACATCAAAGATGTATAATTCGGGACCCTCGTTGCTTGAACTATAGATTTCTTCCAAGTCATTTCTACGCCTTAATTTCAATAATTTATGTAATGTAATATGCATAGTAGAAGCTGATCTTTCGCGGTCAGGCGCGCATACAACAACTGGATAACCCTCTTCATGTAAACCCCTAACAAGAGCGGCTAAACCTGGAGCCTCTACGCCATCATCGTTGGTAATTAGAATCGTATGCTTCATTCTTCGACCTCTTTTGAAATGCTGGACGATACCCCTTCTTCCTTCTGACCGAGGGTCACCAATATGATACCTGCTATTAGGAAGGGACCACCCACCCATGTGTAAACGCCTGGTATACTAGCAGTACCAAGCATCCAACCTATTACAGAACCCAATAACGGCTCAAATAATACTGCTACAGAAATGAAAATAGGAGGGAACCAACGCAGAACCCCATTAATTCCAGTATGCCCTACAATCCCAGGGAAAAACGCCAAGTAAGCTATTGCAGGCAACCAAATAATATCATACCAACCGAATACTGATAATCTAGAGGGCAATAAATCTAGTGTAGCACCTTCAATAATTAATGATGTTAAAGATAACAATATAGATGCCAAAAATGTAACAGGAAATGCGTAGATGAATAGAGGCATTTGAGTACGTAATAATCTACCAACAGTTAGGTATCCAACAAAGGCAACCGCTCCTATGAAAGCTGCGAAATCACCTATTAGAGTGACGCCCCCTTCATTTGTAACTCCTAACAAAGTTATCCCGGCCCCTAGAAAACCAACAAATGCCCCACTAGCCTGTTTTTTTGTTATGTCTTTACCCAACAAATACAGCCCTGAAACAATAACTAGTGGGTGAGCAGTAACAAAAAGTAAACTATGAGTTAAAGAAGTATGGTCTAATGACCAAACCCAACTTCCAAAATGAATCCACAGGCATAAACCTGAGCCTATTATTGCTACAATTACTTGCTTATCCCAAATCCTTGAATATTTTTCAGGTGATGTTTTTTTTAATTTAGTTAATTGTATGAGGCAAGGTGGTAGGAGTAGTAATGCTGTACCCTGCAACCTCCATGATGCTCGCAATAGGGGAGGGACTTGATCAATTAATTGAAAGACAGCCCCCGCACTAGATACTGCCAAAACAGAGCATGCTAAAACCAACCATGCAAAGGTGGGTGGTGGCTCGCTTGCCAAGAATACCAACTCAGCCTAGTTCCGCGTCTAACAAATCATCCTTAGGCCCTATGATTCCGGCTTTACGGAATAATAGATAGATACCTAAACCTAACATCACATTCATACCCACGAATGCGCCAAATCTAGCATATGGGTACCATGAAAGGTCACCTAGTACTTGATCCTCCATCACTGGTTCACCATCCTCACCAAGGACTGGCAATTCACCATTCATTAGAGGCTCTTCTTCTCCAGTAGGCAACTCATCAACAACCGCGAACACAGCACTCTCTACACCAAGGAATGCTTCACCAGTCAACATACCTGCGGCTAACATAAATGTCCCCAATAGCATAATTGCACGTGTTTTCTCTGCAACTTTATTGCCTTCAGCCTCACGTATTTTTTCGACCTTGGGCTTCAATCGCTTTGCCTCCCACCAATCACGTAATCCACCACCAATTAACATAGGGAAAGTGGCTAAAGTAGGCAGATACATACCTAAGCCAAATGAGGTACCCATACCTGTAGCCCACTCAATGAAACAACCAAGCAAGAAACCAAGACCAAGGGCTGAGAGATTACCTTCATTCTCTGCTAATAAAATTGTGAACGTTGCGAACGCATTTGCCTGTGGTGCCAAAAGGTCAATTCTACCTTCTGCAAGCATCTTAGAAAGGAAAATAGCAACACCTGCACCCAATATGGCACCTGGGACTACCCCCATGATATTTCCTTTAGAGATATGATAAGGCCTGTTACCAATATAGAGGCTGTTCTTGTAGTCTCCAACTACTGTGCCAGACATTGAAATTGCTGAGCCGAATACTGTAGTACCAACTAAACCAAGAAGTATTGCTTCCTCTTTAGATAAACCGAATATATCCCTCAAGTTTAGGAATAATCCTAGTAAACCAAGTAACACTATGAATGAGGTGCCGCTAACTGGCTCGATACCAGTTTCACCCATTACTCGAACTGCAATTGCCCCTAGTAAAAATGTAGCAATGCCTACAATGATCGCAAATAATAAACTTGGGACGAGGGGGAATCCACCTACAGTAAAAATGAATGTCATTGCTACGAATGATATCAAGATGAAAATGGGCAAGTGATATAATGGCCATTCATACCAACCTTTACCTTCCATATATTCAGCCCCCTGTTCTCCCTTGAACGCCTTACTGATATCTCCGAAAATATTGACAAAAGTGGGAGCCATCTTTGCTAGCCCTAGGAAACCCCCTCCAAGAATAGCCCCAATTGCAATGACTCGAATCAGAGTAGAATATACTACCATCTGAACTACTGGGCTGTGAGGAGCAGTCTCAGGATTACCGATATCTGATAGTGTGAAATAGTCCCCTAGAGCAGCTATGTATACAGGGACATCGAGCCCTACTGCTAGAGGCACTAGATAGAACCAAGCAACAAGAGTACCTAAGTTAACTAGAATTGCAACCCTCAATCTCATGAACCAGCCTATTGCAAATAGAGTGGGCGACATCTCAATCCCTAGATATGTGTACTCAAATGGATTGAATTTATCTGGATCATAGTGAGTAATTCCCTTTGATACTCCATCCCAAGTCCCATGTTCTCCTTCAACTGTAGTTATCCCTGCAGGTTGATGCAGTGCGTGGTGACTGAAAATCGATGAAAGTGCAGTTCCAGCAAAGGAAAGTTTCTGAGCAACAACATCTGCAAAAGAGGCTGATACTCCGTCAAGATGACGCTTCCATGAAAGTGGATAGTCTATCAAGAACATGAATAACATTGTTGCAACTGTAGAAATACCTACTGTCTTAAGTGAATCCTTTGCTTGTTCTGCCGCTCCGCTTGAAACATCACAAGCGATGTCAAGCAAGACCAAAGTTGCTTCGAAACCTGGCATAGGTAAAGGATCTTCAACCAACCATACTCTTCTGAAAATAATGAAATACATCACCCCCAAAAATCCTGCAAACATTGAGGCAATGATTCCTATGAAAGCAAGTTGTAAAGTATCAACTGAACTTATCAGATGGCCACCTTGAACCTCATAAGCAGGACTACTGGCTAACAGAAATATTGCTGGGAAAGTGAAAATAAAACCAGTAGAGGCATGAGTTGCGCCCGTAGTTGCACTAGTGGCGATATTCACTTCAGATGGGGACCATCTAAGAGCCATACCAAGAAGATAAGCAATGTACCATGCCGCTGAAACTGCAAGTCCTATTTTTAGACCAATATATGCTGTTACACCACTAAATACCGCTCCAATCAAAATTCCTATCAGAACTTTGCTTAATGACCAATGACTAACCTCAAAGGCATCTTCAAGATTTTTTTCTTCGAGATACTGCTCAAGTACTCCAGTGTTGAGATTCTTGTACATCTCTTGATCTAGCCATGTAAGACTGCCGTCCTCAATTGCCTTCAAGCCTTCTGCTGTAGCTGGCTGACGATAGGCCGAGCGTTTGACTCCCATGCAATCACCGCCCTCTAGGGGACAAGTGGTTGATACCCACCCACTTCAAATTAATTCCTCTATGACTATTTTATTCAATGATCACGAATAATCTTGAATCTTCCCAAGGCTTCCATCCACATTATTTCCTTTCCAGACTCTAAACTGAGTCCATCTTCTAGTGGTAAAACCATCATTTCGTATGTCTTTGCATCCATTGCATGAACTTCACTACCCTGTATGTGAGTGATAGTAGCGGAACCTTTCTCGATAATAGGCACAGTAATTTTGTCAGTGACTGTCCCGACATGGCTCTTCTTCTGGCCTGAAAATATGTCTTCTAACTCAAGTCGAGCCTTGGCACTACCGTGCTTGCCAGGTTTAGATTTGGATATCCTCAAAATCTTGTAAGCATTATCATCTACGGTGCAATATCGCCCCACCTTCAAAGTACGAATCTCAACCTTCTCCGTGCCTGCCATGCCTATCCCAATGTGCACCCCGTAGTGACCTCTTATGATAGTTGCCTCAACACACCGCTCTATTAGAGTAGATAAAGCAAGCAAGCATTGGAGCAAATTGTCTATCGTCAGTACCTGTAGAAACCTTCACCACTTTTACGACCAAGTTTTCCTTCACCCACCATGTTGACAAGCAATGGCGCAGGTGCATATTTGTCATCACCAAAACCATCATGCAAGACATTCATTATGTGAAGAACAGTATCTAGCCCTATCAAGTCTGAAAGAGCTAGTGGACCAATGGGATGATTCATTCCTAGTTTCATAATTCCATCAATAGCCTCTGGTTCAGCAATCCCCTCCTGCAATGCTAGTATAGCCTCGTTGAGCATAGGGCATAGAAGTCTATTAGAAATGAATCCTGGAGAATCTTTACAGCAGAGAGCCACTTTACCCATCCTTTCTGCTGCTTCAACTACTGCAGAAGTGACTTCAGGGTCTGTTTGAGAACCTGTAATTACCTCAACTAATTTCATAATCGGGACAGGATTCATGAAATGCATACCAATTACACAACTAGGGCGGCTAGTTGCATTCGCAATCTCATCGATACTAATGCTACTAGTATTGCTAGCTAGTATTGCACCATCCTTGCAAATATCATCCATCTCCTTGAAAGTCGAGAATTTTAAATCTGGAATCTCAGGTATTGCCTCGATTACTAAATCTGCAGTTGCTGCTGATGATTTTTCCGTTGATATTGAAATATTTGCCCTAGCAGAATCTGAATCTGCCTGACTCATTCGTTCCTTTGATACAAGTTTGCTTAGTGAGCGCTCTATAGTTGCCAAACCATTTTCAATATATTCTTGTTTGATATCAATCATTGTTACTTCATATCCTGCACAAGCAGCAACTTGAGTAATCCCATTACCCATCTGCCCTGCACCCAATACTGCAATCTTCTCTATCCCCATAACCCGTCGATAGAGGGGTTGTTGATAGCAGTTAGCATCACTGTTGCCATTTTACCCAGTAGCCTGAATCATCTCGTTGCCACCATGAATCGCTACCCTCTGGCCACTCAAGCCATTCGACCCCATCATCGCCTGATACACCTTCCAAATCCCAACTGGGACTATCTTCTACAACTTGCTCATCGAGCCATTCTTCGGCAGCCTCATCCACAACATCTAGAGCTTGTTCAAGCCTAGATGATGGGCGTCTTTTCTTAGCACCCTTGCGCCTCTTAGGTTTTCTTTGCTTCATCATTACTGCAACAACTAATCCACCAAGACCAACCATCATAAGAGCAACAATTGCTATGAGAGATGTAGGGATTCCGGCTGATGAACCACCCGTATTATTTAGTACAAAAGTAGACTCTTGTTCCGGACAACCAGGATCGGGGTATGAATTATCTGAAGCAACCATAGGGCATTTATCTGCCATCCTAGCACCTGCTACATACTTCCCTGGCCACCCATCCTCACGTGATGCCGTCCATACCGGATTGTCGTAATTATCATAATATCCATCTTTGTCATAATCTGACCACTGTGAAGGTTCCACCTTCCATGCATCAGCACCTTGAGTAACACCCCAACCAAATCCAGGGTCACTGTAACCATCACCATCTGAATCCAGACAACCTTTCCTATCAGAGGTGGAGTTGCCATAGGTAGTTGGGCAGTTATCCCCATTAGTGCCATTTGGATTATCCCCAAAACCATCCCCATCACTATCTGCTGATTGAGTCGCATCATTTTTGAACACCCCGTTAGGACCATCATCGGGATTGAATACACCATCTGAATCATCATCACTCTCTTCTTCAGAGCAACCATTTGCACGCACCCATATGGCCTGACTCATTGGAGTATTTGGGCAGGAATCTGCGTTGTCCATAATTCCATCAGAATCTGAATCCCTTTCGGAAGGACCGCACCCATAGTCATCTACTTCATTAATCTCCGAGAAGGGGGTTTCAACACATTGGTCAGGAGAGGCACCCTCCCAATTGTCACCAAAACCATCCCCATCAAAATCAGCCCATTGGGTGATTTCGTTGGGGAATAAGTCCACAGAATCAGACCATCCATCAAAGTCGGCATCAGGGCAACCCAATGAATCCAAACTAGAAGTCCCTGGCTGATTAGGACAATCATCACTATCTATGCCTTCGGGATTATCACCAAAGCCATCCCCATCATTATCAGACCACTGTGTGGAGTCAAGTATGAAGGCATCACCTATCTG
>Ga0208639_1001020_pt1 | contig 19159 bp, 20 predicted proteins | sample ETNtaG_33_FD_185772 | JGI IMG/M metagenome (GOLD analysis project Ga0208639, IMG submission 185772) | Marine microbial and viral communities from oxygen minimum zone, Eastern Pacific Ocean - ETNP201310SV76 (SPAdes) (version 2) | ecosystem: Environmental > Aquatic > Marine > Oceanic ...
AAAGCAGCAGCAGACAAAGCAGCAGCAGACAAAGCAGCAGCAGACAAAGCAGCAGCAGACAAAGCAGCCGCAGCAGCAGCCGCTAAAGCACCAATGACTGCCACTGTTGAACCTGTAGCAGGTTCTGGTGCACCAGGATGTGAAACCACTGAATGTTATACTCCATCAACTGTAACAATTTCTGCAGGTGGAACTGTAACTTTTACAAATACTGATACTGCTCCACACACATCAACAAGTGGTAGTGCAGCAAACGGTCCTGATGGTGTCTTTGATACTTCATTAATCATGATGAATGCAAGCTTTGATGTCACATTAGCTGACGCAGGAACTTACACATACTTCTGCATGGTTCATCCATGGATGGAAGGCACAATTATTGTCGAATAATTGCATAAAATTAAACAGTTATACTCGAATAATTTGATACAAAATTAAATTGGTTAGAGTAGGCGGAATTATTGTTATCGGTGCAATATTTGCAGTATTAGCTGTTTCTTTCTTCTTTTACTCTGATGAAGTTCTAACAGACGTCAAGGTCTCTTCTTTTGGTGAGCCTGTTCAAGTAGGTGATGTGATGTTTGATGTACAATATGTCACAAACTTTGATTTTCTCCAAAAAACTAAAGAATTCAAACTAGCTGAAAAAGCTGAAATTGATAGAGGATTGATAGAAGCATCTAATGAAAAACCTACTCACACATATTTCCAAATACAAGTTACTGCTGAAAACAAAGGCAATGATATTGTGAGATTTACTGGAGGTCAATTACACCTCTACGATGATTCAAACAAACGATTCAGTCCAATTTTTGTTGGTTATGGTGAAAATGAATTATCTTTGATAGATCTTGAACCTCAAAAAGCAGTTACCATGACAACACAATTTGATATTGAATATGATGAAGAAATGCAGTATCGTGTTGGCATCGTTCCAAATAGACATGGCATGGATGGAACACAAGAAATTGCATTCATTTGCATTAAAAATTGCAGCTAGCTTCTAGAACATCCACATTTAACATAAACAACTTTGAATTCTCCTTCTGTCTTTATGTTATGTGACATGGGTCTCTGGCAATACCTGCATTCTGTAAATCCATGATATTCTTCTACTTTGACTAGTTTTGTTTTCCATGATTTACTCTCTTCGTCCCAATATACTGAGTCGATCTCTTGTGGGCTATCCATATTTTTACTTGAATTAGTAATATTTGAAATCTTGTTTGAAACGGTTAAATTGCATGTATTAAAAATCGATTTAATGAAGGTAGTAACTATTGGTAGCCGTGTGTTTGTCACAAGTTTCCAACTTGCAGGTGTACAAGGAAAAATTGTTGATTCATCTGATACTGCTTTTGAAGAAATCAAAAAATTGTACAATGATTCTGAAGTTGGTCTGGTTCTTGTAAGTGATGATTTAACTGAACAAATTAATGATAAACTAACAAAATTACGTGCTGAAAAATCAACTCCTCTTGTGTTTGCTCTTCCTGCATCTGGAAGTGAAAAATCTGAAGTCGATTATAGAGTGATGCTCAAAAAAATCCTAGGCGTATAAATATAGAGTAAATCATTAACCATCATGAAAGCAGCTGTAGTAAAAGGAAATTCTAAAGTTGAAATAGAAAATTTCACTATTTCCGATGTCGGTCCAAATGAATTACTAATCAAAATGCAATCATGTGGAATTTGTGGGTCTGATGTGGAAAAAGTTTTTGGAAAATATGGCCAACCATCTATGAGATTAGGTCATGAACCTGCAGGTGAAGTAATCAAAACTGGGGATAACATATCTGATTTTAAAATTGGTGATCGTGTATTTACACATCATCATGTTGCTTGTTACTCAAAAGATTGTCATGAGTGTAGTCACGGAAATGAAACTATGTGTAAAAAATATTATCAATCAAATCTCAATCCTTGTGGATTAGCTGACAATTATGTTGTACCTGAGTGGAATGTACTTCATGGTGGTGTTTTAAAATTGCCTGATAATGTCTCATATGAAGAAGCAGCGTTAATTGAACCTCTTGCATGTTGTGTTCGTGCATGGTCAAAATTCAAATACCAAAAAAATGACACTGTTGCAGTTTTAGGTGTTGGACCAACTGGAATGATGCATGTGTTACTTGCAAAATCATTTGGTTTTTCAAAAATATTCTGTATGGATCTTAATGATTTTAGATTAGACTTTGTAAAGAAATTTGATGTTACAACTATTCGCTCAGATGATCCTAACTTATTACAAAAAGTCAATGCTGAAACTAGTATTGGTGTAGATGTTGCAATTGTGGCAACTAGCAGTCTACATGCATTTCAAGACGCAATTAAACTTGTAAGAAAAGGTGGAACTGTTGTAATGTTTGGGGTTCCAAGTAAAGGTGCAACCACTGAAATTGATATGAGTGTAGTTTATTCTAAAGAAATTAGTATTGTAACTACTTATGCCGCATCTGATATGGATACAAAAAATGCATTAGACTTGATTTCTTCTGGAGGTGTGAATGTAAAATCATTAATCACACACAAATATTCTCTTGATGACTCACAAAAAGCATTTGAACATGCAAAAACAGGTGATAATGCTATGAAGATAATTATTGAAAATTAGCAAAGGCTTAAGAAAGGTATTTTTTTTTCAAAAAAATAAGAAAATGGACTGGGGTTTAAAAAACAGACTTGCAAAAATAATTTCTCCTGCTGATAATAGGGCATTAATGCTTGCAGTTGATCATGGCTATTTCCTAGGTCCAACTGAAAAACTAGAAGATTTGAAAAAAACAATCGCTCCTCTAGCAAAACATTGTGATTCCTTAATGATTACTCGTGGGGCACTCCGAACCTCTGTAAATCCTGATTATCCTGTACCTGTTGTATTGCGTGTTTCTGGAGGAACTAGTATAATTGGTGAAGATTTGTCTCAAGAAGACATTACTGTTAGTATCAAAGATGCAATTAGATTGAATGTATCTGCTGTTGCAATGTCTGTCTTTGTTGGTTCAAAATATGAATATCAAACTATTGTAAATCTTGGAAAACTTGTTAACGAAGCAGAAGAATATGGAATTCCTGTTTTAGCTGTTACTGCAGTTGGAAAAGAAATAGGAACTAAAGATGCAAGATATCTATCTCTTGCATGTAGAACTGCAGCTGAACAAGGTGCACATATTGTAAAAACATACTTTTGTGAAAACTTTGAAAAAGTTGTAAAATCTTGTCCTGTACCAATAATTATTGCAGGTGGTAAAAAAATACCTGAAAAAGATGCTCTCAAGTTGACATATGATGCACTAAAAGCTGGTGCAGTTGGTGTAGATATGGGACGTAACATTTGGCAATCTGATAATCCTGTAGCAATGATAAAAGCTGTCCATTCTATTGTACATGGAAGTAATAACGCTGATCAAGCATTTACTATGTATAAACAATTATCTGGAAAACCAAATCAAAATCAAAACAACAATTCAAAAAATAAACCAAATCAAAAACAAAACAACAATTCAAAAAATAAACCAAATCAAAAACAAAACAACAATTCAAAAAATAAACCAAATCAAAAACAAAACAACAACCCAAAAAAGAATTTTAAAAATAACTCAAAAAAACGTAACTAATTGCCTGATTTTGACAGGTGGATATGAACAATTTTCCATGTAGGTTTTTTTATTAAAACAAATGTTGCTCTTCCTTCTATTGTGATATGTTCGCCTGTAAATGCCTTGTTGTCTACTAGCATTCCTTTTTGAATCAACTCTAAAGCTACTACTGCAGTTTCACCAAATATACTTATTTTGAGATTATTTATTTTGTAATCATAATCTGAAATACTGACAAATCTTAATTCTTCTAATGCAATTGTTGTAGCAAAATCTTTTAGATCATATGGAGGTACATCACTAAAACTTGAAAAAGTTGAATCATTAAACTGAATATCTTTTAATTTTTCTAATTTTTTTGATTTTCCAATCTCAAAAAATGATTCTACAATTTTTATAATTTCTTCTTGTTCGGACATGTATGTCATTTCTCAAAAAGGAATCTTTATAGGTGCACCTCCCGTTTTTAGTTTACATTGCAAGAACAAGCAACAATTAGCACTTTTGGTATCTCTTTGCTAGTTGACCTGCTGCTGTAAATTAAATCCAATTTACACGTTTTAAATTAGGATTATGAGTGATAATAATAAAATGAATGAAACTATGATCGGCGCAACTGCGCTAATGAAAGCATTGGAAAAAGAAGGAGTAAAGGAAGTCTTCGGTCTACCGGGAGGTGCGAACCTTCCAATGTATGATGAATTGGGGAAAAGTAACATTCGTCATATCTTAGTAAGACATGAACAATCTGCTGCACATATGGCAGATGGTTTTGGTAGAGTTAGCAGAAAACCTGGTGTATGTTTTGCAACTTCTGGCCCTGGTGCAACAAATTTGTTAACTGGAATTGCAACTGCTCAGGCAGATTCTGCACCAATGGTTGCAGTTACTGGACAAGTACCTGTTGCAATGATTGGAAAAGATGCATTTCAAGAAAGTGATATAATTGGAATGGCAAATCCTGCATTGAAATATTCATACCAACCTAGAACTCCTGAAGAAATTCCAACAATGGTTAAACAAGGATTCTATATTGCTGAAACTGGCAGACCTGGTCCTGTATTATTAGATATTCCAAAAGATGTTCAACAAAATGAAGGTAATATCCCATTTCCTGATGAAGTTAGAGTTCCTGGATATCATCCATGGACTGATCCTGACATGCAAAACACTATGCGCGCCGCAGAAATGTTATTGTCTGCACAAAAACCAATTATTCTTGCTGGAGGTGGCGTAATAATTTCGTCCGCATTTGCAGAATTACAATCAATAGCTGAATTATTAATGATTCCTGTAGTAACCACCTTCAAAGGTAAGGGTGCATTTCCTGAAAACCATCCTTTATCATTAGGGCCAATTGGAATGCACGGACATGCTGAAGCCAATAAATTAATGACTGAAGCTGATTGTGTATTAGCAATTGGTACGAGATTTTCAGACCGTTCTGTAGGAACATTTGAAGAATTTGAAAAGAACTTGAAAATTATACACATGGATGTTGATCCTGCAGAGATTGGAAAGAATCAAACAACTTCTGTAGCTGTAGTTGGTGATGTTCGTACATCTTTGAGAATATTAGGGAAAATATTGATGGATAAAGCAGTCAGAGCTTCTGATGATAATCCTTGGTTAAAACATGTTAAAGAAACAAAACAGTATTGGCGTGAAAATTTAAAAATACATCCAGGAGAAATGGGTGCTGCAAAAATTCTCAGAAAATTAAGAGAGGTACTTCCAAAAGAATCTATAGTTACAACTGAAGTAGGCCAACATCAAATGTGGGCATCATTATTTTTTGATGCAATACATCCTGGAACTTTCTTTAGTTCTACTGGTCTAGGAACTATGGGATGGGGATTCCCTGCTGCAATCGGTGCAAAAGCTGCACGTCCTAATGTACCTGTAGTTGACATTGCAGGTGATGGTAGTTTTAACATGACCGAAAACTCACTTGCAACTTCTGTTTTAGAAGGTTTACCTGTAATTGTTTTCTTAATCAACAACTATACTTTGGGAATGGTTGCACAATGGCAAAGAACCTTCTATGACCGTCGAATGGTCGGTGTTGATCTTAAGAAATGTCCTGATTATGTTAAATTAGCTGAATCATATGGCGCACAAGGAATTCGTGCACAATCAATGGATGAACTTGAAAAGGCAATCAAAGATGGATTAAACAGTGACGTAGCTACTGTAATTGATATCCCAATTGATCCTGAAGAAGATGTTTTACCATTTGTTGCACCAGGAACTGGATTAAAGGATATGATATTACCTTCATAGTGATGCAAAATGGTTTGGGCAATTTTATCAATCAAAGTGGAAAATAAACCTGGAATATTGTTTAAGGTTACACATCTTTTTAGATCACGTAATTTTAACATCGATAGTATTTCTGTAGGTGTCACTGAAGACAAAAAATATTCTAGAATGACAATCACCACCATTGGAGATGAGAAACAAATAGTCCAAATTGTCAAACAACTTGACAAAATGATTGACACAATTGAGGTTCGTAGGTTAGATGTCAATAATTCAGTATATAGAGAGTTGGTAATGTTTAAGATTAAAGTTAGTAAACCAGAAGATAGCATGGAGATTAACAAATTAGCTAGTGCATATTCTGCTACAACACATGATGCAAAAAAAGAATCTATCATGGTGGAGATGACTGCCACGCCTCATCAAATATCTGCCTTTGAAGAATTGGCAAAGAAGTTTGGTATCAAAGAAATGGCAAGAACCGGAATTACTGCATTGGAGCGTGAAGAACATGAACATTAGAATTTTTGATACAACTTTACGTGATGGTGAACAATCTCCTGGCGTTTCATTGTCTCCAGAAAAAAAATTAAACATTGCAAAAAAACTTGATGAATTAGGTGTTGATGCAATTGAAACTGGTTTTCCTGTTATATCTGACGGAGAAAAAGAGGGTGTAAAATTAATTGTTGGAGAAGGACTTAATGCAGAATTATGTGGATTAGCAAGAACTAATAAAAAAGATATTGATGCTGCAGTAGACTGTGGATTAAACTACATCCACACTTTCATTGCAACATCTGACATTCATTTAGAACATAAATTAAAAATGTCTCGTGATGAAGCTTTGGAAAAAGCAATTGAGGCTGTTGAATATGGAAAATCACGTGGATTACAAGTGGAGTTCTCTGCTGAAGATGCAACCAGAACTGATAGAGAATTCTTGAAAAAAGTTTTTGGTGCTGTTGCTAGTGCAGGTGCTGACAGAATCGATATTCCTGATACTGTGGGTTATTCTACTCCTCAATACATTGGTGAAATCACAAAAGATGCAATCGAGATATCAAAATTACCAATTAGTGTACATTGTCATAATGACTTTGGTTTAGCTGTTGCAAATGCAATTTCTGGTGTACAAGCAGGTGCATCATGCGCACATGTCACAATTAATGGAATTGGTGAACGTGCAGGAAATGCATCCTTGGAAGAGTTTGTTATGGCATTACACAGTTTAGAATTTGAAAGTAAATGGGAAACTAACATAAATACAAAATTAATCTATGAAACTTCTAGATACATCTCAAAATTAGCAGGCATGTCTGTACAACCAAACAAAGCAATTGTTGGTGAAAATGCATTTGGTCATGAATCCGGAATACACACTCATGGTGTATTGAATAATCCTTTAACATACGAGCCTATTAGCCCTGAAATTGTAGGCAGAACTCGTTGGTTACAGGTAGGAAAACATGCTGGAATTCATGGTATGAATGCAATGCTCAAAGAATATGGTGTTGAGCCTAACGACGAACAAACAAAACAGATTTTAGAAAAAGTAAAAGCATTAGGTGATCAAGGTAAACAAGTTACTGAAGTTGAATTGTTATCAATGGCCAATGAAGTAATTGGTGAAAATAAATTAAAACGAATTGTACAATTAACAGGATTTTCTGTATCCACTGGAGTAGGAATCATGCCTTATGCATTTGTAAAATTAAATGTAGATGGTCAAGAATTTACAGCAACTGATTATGGTGTAGGTCCTGTAGATGCTGCATTAAATGCAATTCAGAAAATTACAATTAAAATTGCCGATGAAGTTAGATTAAAAGAATACAAATTAGATTCTATTTCTGGTGGTGCTAATGCATTATGTGAAGTTACTGTAAAAGTTGAAGATGCACGTGGTAATATTATTTCATCAAAATCTGTTGGTGAAGATATTGTTACAACAAGCGTTCAAGCAATGGTTGATGGAATTAATCGTATCATGTTGAAAAATCTCCTAAAAGAGAAGAAGATTTAATCATTACAAAATTTTAGGTGATTGTGTATGTATAATATTTCGTTAATTACTGGTGATGGAATCGGTCCTGAATTATCTGAATCTGTAACAACAATTTTAGATACAATTCATGATAAATTAAATGTAAAATTTGATGTTAAACCTCTTGTAGCTGGAGATGCTGCACTTGAAAAAAGCGGTAAAGCATTACCTGATGATGTTTTTGAATCAATCAAAACATCTGATGCATGTTTGAAAGCTCCTGTTGGAGAAAGTGCTAAAGATGTGATTGTTGCATTAAGACAAAAATTAGATCTTTATGCAAACATTCGCCCTGCAAAATCATACCCAAATACTCCTGCATTAAGAGATGATATTGATTTGGTGATTGTCAGAGAAAATACTGAAGACCTATACACTGGTCAAGAATTTCAGGTGGATGACACTGCAGTTGCTTTAAGAATAATTAGTGAAAAAGCTTCAAAAAGAATTGCAAAACACGCATTTGAAACTGCAATGACTAGAAATCAAGAAAAAAAGGTTACATGTGTTCATAAATCAAACGTCATGAAAATGACTGATGGGTTATTTTCTCGTGCCTGTGAAGATGTCTCAAAAGAGTATCCTGATGTTAAATTTGATCAAATGTATGTAGATGCATGTGCTATGAACTTAATTCGCTCTCCTCATGAATTTGATGTAATTGTAACCACAAACTTGTTTGGAGATATCTTATCTGATGAATCATCACAGGTAGTTGGTGGATTAGGTATGGCACCAGCTGCAAATTTAGGTGATAATTTTGGTTTATTTGAACCAGTTCACGGTGCGGCATTTGATATCGCCGGAAAACAAATTGCAAATCCTTCGTCATTTATCTTATCTACAAAAATGATGCTTGATTGGTTAGGTTCAAAAAATAACGATTCTGCTTGTATTTCTGCTGGAACAAAACTTGAAACAATAGTCTTGGATTTAATAAAATCGGGCATTACCACTAAAGATATCGGTGGAGAAAAATCCACGCAAGAATTTACCAAAGAAATTACTAGTAGATTATAGATATCTAATAATTACTTCTTCTGGTTTCCCAGCCTTTTACTGATGCAATGCTTCGTTTGAGGGCTTCAACATCATGATGGATCCATCCTAATCTTGCTGCTCTACTACGTTCTGCTGTTGTCATTATGATTTTTGAAAATACGATTTAGATGATATCTAATTTTGTCATTTTTGTTTGTTTTTTTGATTTAATTTTTTCTATGGTTTGAGCCTGTCAGGATCTCTTGGATACAAAACTACCTCTCTGACATTGTCAATTCCAATTAAAACTGTCATTAGTCTATCTAATCCCATGCCCCAGCCTGAGTGTGGTGGCATTCCCCATCCAAATGTTTTAAGATGTTCTTCAAAGCTTGAAGGATCCAGATCTTGTTCTTTCAATCTTGATTTTAATTGTTCAGGATTGTGTAATCTTCTTCCTCCTGATGATAGTTCTAGATATCCATATTGCAAATCAAATGAGCGTGAAAGTGTTGGATCATCATCTTTTTCATGAATGTAAAATGGTTTTAGTTTCATAGGCCAGTCTGTTAAAAAGAAGAATCCTGGGTGTTTTTCTCCTAAACTACGAAGATGAGAATCTTGTAAATCTTCTCCAAATTCTAATTTTATATCCATGCTTCCTAGTTCATCTAGTGCTTGGGTGTATGTTACTCTCTCAAAAGGAGAATTTGGAATTTTTATCTCATGACCAATTTCTTGTTGTTCTGTTTTTGAATTTTCTGATGTGTTTTTGAAAACATCTATTACAATTGATTCTAAAACATCCATCACATCTGTATAATCCATCATGGCAGCCTCAATATCCACACTAGTGAATTCACTCAGATGTCTTCCTGTATGTGATTTCTCTGCTCTATAAAATGATGATATCTCAAATACTCTTTCTAGTCCAATTGTCATCTGTTCTTTGTATAATTGTGGACTCTGGGCTAGGTATGCTTGTTGACCAAAATAATCTAGACCAAACAAATCGGCACCTCCTTCACTTGCACTGCCAATAATTTTTGGTGTGTTTATCTCAATGAATTTTCTTTTTATGAGCGTCTCTCTAATGGATGCTAAAACTTTACTTCTTAGCTTGAAGATTGATGCTGTTTTTTGATTTCTCATATCTAGAGCTCTTGAATTTAATCTATTATCGATGTCACTTTCTAATCTTCCAATTGGGTCTATTGGGAGAGGATATTCTGCTTTTGCAAGAATTTGAATTTCTGTTGCAGAAACTTCAAAATCAAAATCTTTTGCTTTACTAGCTTGTATTTTGCCAGATATTCTTACAACACTTTGTCTGTTTAATCCTTCTAGCAAACTCATTGAATCACCTTTTACTATAACTTGACACATTCCTGTAACATCTCTTACAGTCAAAAATGCCATTTTTCCAAGCTTACGTAGATCTACTACCCATCCTCCAAAAACTACGTCATTTCCTTCCATTGATGAGTTTAATTCTTCAATGAGGTGTGTTCTTGAAATCTCCATGTAATATTGAAAATATACACAAGTAAAAACTTAATCAAAGCTCTTCTAACTAAAAATATGAGTTTTATTTCAATTGAAAATCTTACTACTCGGTATAACACCTCAAAAGGATTAGTTCATGCACTCGAAGATGTTACTTTTGCAATAGATAAGGGAGAATCAATTGGAATTGCAGGTGAGAGTGCATGTGGAAAAAGCACTCTTGGGTTATCAATAATTCAAATGATTTCAAATGGAAAAATTTATTCTGGGAAAATCCAATTTGATGGAAAATCATTGTTAGATGTGTCTGATTCTGATTTTAATAAAAATATTCGATGGAAGGAAATCTCTATGGTATTTCAAGGCGCAATGAATTCTCTAGACCCTGTTTTTTCTATACAAGAGCAATTTGAAGAAGTTTTAAAACAACATAATTTTGAAGGTGATTTAAAACAATCTATAATTGAATCTCTAAACTCTGTAAATCTTGATGAAACTGTATTGAAGAAATTTCCTCATGAATTAAGCGGAGGAATGAAACAAAGGGTAATCATTGCAATGGCGTTGATTTTAAAACCAAAATTTGTAATTGCAGATGAACCTACAACTGCACTTGATGTATTAATTCAAGCTCAAATTGTTAATCTTTTTAAAAAATTAAAAAAAGATGGCCAATCATTTATGATCATATCTCATGATTTAGCTGTACTATCTGAGGTTGCTGAAAAAATTGGAATCATGTATGGTGGTCAAATGATTGAATTTGGAACTTCTGAAGAAATATTTCTTGACCCAAAACATCCATACACAAAAGGACTCTTAGAATCAATTCCTGTTTTATCCAAAAACACAAAACCAAAATTTATTCCTGGCACTCCTCCAAATCTGGTAAATCCCTCTGAAGGCTGTAAATTTTTTGATAGATGCCCTGAAGCAATGGAAAAATGTAAAAAAGATCCTCCAAAAATTAAAACTAAAAGTGGCTATGTTTCATGCTGGCTTTATGAATAAGAAATACCTGCAAAAATTAGAACAATCGACTAACTTAATATTCTAAACAAATAATTTTCAATGTTGGCTGTAAGACCATACATGCCTAAGCTCATGTATGGCCTGCTAACGGATTTTTCTCTTTTATTTTTTAATCACATCTTAGATAATACTGTAAATTTCTGTCTGATTTGTAAGCACGAAATCTCAGAATTTTCTTATAGCCAACACTAACTAGTCAACTTTATGAATAGAAATGTCTAGTCATAACCGATAGTTTTCATGCCGTAGCAAGGCTTGTTTCCTTTACTCCAGCATTTACAAGAACAAGAAACAGCTTTTCCAGTTTCTAAATCTTTAACAACTTTATGAAATACTCCTTCTCTAACTTTTGATTCAATAGATATTGTCTCAAATCTATCTTCTTCTGAATCGGTCATATTGTTAGATAATGCGCCTACTAAAAAAAGTCAACCATATCTTCTCAATTTCATGAATAAGAAGATTCTTTTTTTATTAGTAAAAAAATTAAAGATTATGAAATGTCATATTGAGACCTGTGAAGATGAAGGCGAAAATATTCATCCATGTGGAAGTCACGAACCTCCAAAGTATTTTTAATCAAAATTATTCTCAAATAGATCTATCTACAAACACATTACCAAATGTGTAAGAGGTTTGATTAATCATTACATCAATTGGAATTGGTTCTATGTCTGAATGTAACATAGATTTCAATTCTTTTTTGGTAAACCATTGGCTACGAAAACCAAGTCCATTTTGAAATACTCTGTTTTCAGCATCAAAAGAATTCTCATCAATTTGTTTTATCATTGGCATCATAGGATTGTACATTTTTGGTGCTACAAAATCAAAATTATCTCCATTAAAGGTTGTAAGTATTGTTGCTCCTTTTTCACCAGCTATATTTCTCATATTATCGATGAATCTCTGTCGTTTTTCTGAAGGTATGACTCCAAGTGTATTGTACAAGCACATTACAATATTTGTTTTATCTGAATCAAAATATTCTGGTAGATCCGGATCTGTTAAATCATATTTTAGAAACTCGATATTTGAATTTTTTTTATGATCTTGACTCTTTTGATTGGCGTGATTTAACATAGGTTCTGATATTTCTACACCACAAAATTGGATTGTATTTTGATGTAACTTCTCATCTAATCCAAATATCACTCGTCCTGTACCTGCACCCATATCAATAATTGAACAATTTTCTTTTGAATTACAAATCTTTTGACAAATTTTTGTTAAAATTTCAATTTCTCTTTTGAGATAATTCACAATTATTGAGCTCTCATTATTTTCTACACTTTTATCATAATCAATTGCCATGTTGTCCCAAATTCTTCGGTCCATGATTTTGATTTTATTATTATTAATTTAAAGTCTAACACAAATTTTTTTAATATATGAATATACTTTGATAATTAAAAATTACAAAAACTTGTTCTATGTTTCTAAACTTTCTTTTCAAAACAATTTTTGTATGTATTTGGATTTGTTTTAAGTTGTAATTCCATAATCCATTTTGTGAATTTATGTACTTTTAACATATGTTCTGTAATATCATCACAATCTGTCTTACAGCTTTTGCATGTGTATTTTACCATATTTTTTTTAATTTTTGCTAGTATAGAAACCGATCTATTATTAATTGACTATTTTATGAATAACGCTTCACAATAGGAAGGCATGAATCGATAATTCTTAGCATTTCAGAACGAATTACCTTTTTGTCAATTGTTATCCAAATTCTCTTTGATGAGATGGCAAATGCAATTGTTTGAACTTTTGTCCTTTCTTCCCATACGAATTCAGTGTCTCCTAATTGTTCATCAAACTGTTCTTCAAGTTCTGTCTTTATGGCAATTTGTGCAAATTGATACTGTGTCTTTTTTGAGTCTAATAATGGGTCTAAATCTTCTCTTCTGAAGTAAGAAAGTAGTTCTCCAGTTTTGCTAACTACTCCGATAAATCTTATGTATGGACTGATTTTTGATATCAAATCTGCAATTTCATAGTCTTCATTTTCAGTCATTTACGTAATTGCTCATTTTCGAATATTTTAGTGATCTTAATTGCATTTTTTTATATACAGTTATAGATCTCGTTATCTATTGGATCTTTGGGATTTTCTTCCATTCTTTTCTTCAGAGGTTGGGTATCTTGGTTTAGCATTAGTTAGTTTCTTTGGGTCATTAATTCCATTTGTCCCAATTCCATCATTCATTTTATTAGTTACAATGTCTGTTGGTGATCAATTTGATCTTCATATACTTGCAATAATTGCAGCAGTTACTGCTACTGTTGCAAAACAAATAATTTTTGTAATTAGTTATGGTGGAAGAAAAATTATGTCAGAAAAAACAAAACAACGTATGTTGCCATTTCAAAGATTAGTTAAAAAATATGGTGCAGCAGCTGCATTTGTTGCTGCAGCTACTCCAATTCCAGATGATATCATATATGTTCCACTAGGATTAGCAAAATACAATCCATTACGATTTTTTATAGCAACTTTAACAGGAAAACTTGTTTTATGTTATGCAATCGTTATACTGGCTCATTATTTGAGCGGTCCTGTGGTTGATCCAATCTTTGAAATGTTTGGAATTACAGAACCTGAAGATTTGGATGATCCTACGCCAATAATTATTGGCATTGTAGTTTTTGGTGCTGCAATGACTGCTGTAGTTGTATTGATGTTAAGAATGGATTGGAGTCGTATACTTGGACGCTTTCTTCCTTGGACTCTAGAAGATGATGATAAAAATTAAAAATAATCTTTTGGGTCAATACTGAAATTCCATTTTTTATCTAATCCTTTAGAAATCCCTATTCTCGGACCTGTTTTGATTTTTTTTGGTTTAATTCCTTCTTTTATGTAAATTGACGATTTTTTTGTGATGTCTTTATTGTGTTCCTTTTTTGTTATTCCAAAAGCCATGGTGAGCTTTCCTGGACCGTTTGAAATTATGTCTATTTTATCCAATCCTCTGTTTTTGATCATTATCTTTAATCCTTTTTGCGGATATAATCCTCGAATCAGAACTGCACCTGCATTTTGTTTTTTACTTTTTGCTACAACATTTAGCATGAAATACATGCCATATGTGAAGTACACATAAGACATGCCTACTGGTCCAAACATCACTTCATTTCTATTTGTCATTTTCACTGCAGCATGACTTGCAGGATCATCTTTTCCTCTATAAGCTTCGGTCTCTGTAATTATGCCTGTTAATTCTTGACCTCTAATTTTTCTTACAATTGTTTTACCTATCAATTCTTTTGCAACTGTTACTGTTTCACGTTCATAAAATGATTTTTCTAGTATCATTTTCGTTTAATTATTGTTAAAACATCTTCGTCAATTAAAACATGATTTAGACCCACTCGTTGTCCTCCAAATTTCACACTCTCGCCCCAAATTAACCCAAACCTGAAATCTTTTTTTAAATTTCTATGAAGTTTGTTACACACATCTCTGACCGTATTTCCTTTTCTAACTATTAGTGGTTCTTTAAAATCAGTTTCTCCTCCTTTTGGTTTAAGATAAACTCGAATGAATTCTAATTCATTGTAGATTCTTTCTTTTAACTCATTGATATTTTTATTTGAATCTGCAGAAGTTGGTATGAAATCTGTTTTTAATTTTTTTGAGACATTTTTAACAAATTTATCGTCTACTAGATCAATTTTATTTAAAATTGTAATTGCTTTTGCATATGTTTTGTTACCATTTATGAAATCCACTAATTGTTCTGATTCTATATCTTCTCTAATTACTACTCGTGCACTGGTATATCCGTAAATATTTAGGATTTCTTTTAATAATTTCTCTGACATTTTTTTTAATTTTACTTGTTGCGCTACTGCAATTCCGCCCGTATTTGATTTTTCAATCACAATGTTTGGTGGTGATTGATTCAGTCTAATTCCTATATTTCCTAATTCGTTTATGAGAACATCTTCGTGGTATGGTTGAAAAACATCTAACACCAGCAATACAATATCTGCACTTCTTGCAACTGATAGGATTCTTTTTCCTAAACCTTTTCCTGTTGATGCACCTTTGATTATTCCTGGCAGGTCAAGAACTTGAATTCTGGCACCTCTATAATTCATCACTCCTGGCACAACTGTTAATGTGGTAAACTGATATGCTCCTATTGCTGATTTTGAGCCTGTTAATCTATTCAATAATGTGGATTTACCAACACTAGGCAATCCAATAAAAACTACTGTAGCATCTCCCGTCCGTTTAACATCAAACCCATCTTGTTTCTTTGCACTTTTTTTCACTTGCTCTGCTTCTTGTTCTCTTTTCAGTTTGGCAATTTTTGCTTTGAGTAATCCGATATGATGTTCGGTAGCTTTGTTTAGTTGTGTTCGATGTATTTCATCTTGAATAGCTTTGATCTTCTCAGGAATTCCCATTGTACTCAATTAGTAAAAAATCTGCCATTATGAAAGGTTTCTTAACGCTTTACTCATTAATGGCATGCAAAACGAAAGATCAATGAAGAAAAAAGTTTTAGCTGTAGATATTGATGGCACAATTACATTGAATGGTTTTGGTAAAATACATCTTCAGGCATTGGAAAAACTAAGAAATTTAAAAAATGATGGGCATCATGTTATCTTTGTAACTGGTCGTTCATCAATTGAGGCATATCTTCTCTCAATATTTGGTGGATTAACTTTGCTTGGAGTTGGAGAAAATGGTGGTTGCATAACTCATGGAGAAGTAATGACTCATAAATTAATAGGCGATAAACAAGAATGTGAAAAAGCATTTTCATTTCTTAAAGAAACAGTTGATGCATCAATTAAAGAAAAACCTGTATTTCCTCGACTTACTGAAGTTGTTTTAGATAGAACTTTTGATATAAAAAATGCACAAAAATCATTAGATGAGAATGGATTCAATGTAGGTTTGTTTGATAGTGGTTTTGCATACCACATCAATTCTCGTGGTGTTGACAAAGGATCTGGTTTGATTAAAGCTCTTGAAATGCTTAATGCAGATCTGGAAGATACGATTGCATTGGGTGATAGTGAAACTGATGTTCCTTTATTCCAAATTGTAAAAAATAACATTGCAGTAAATAATTCCATTCCTGAATTAAAGGAAATTGCCAAAATTGTTACTACAAAGAATTCAGGTGAAGGGGTATTGGAAGGCTTAGATATGATTAAATCAGAATTCTAACTAATGGTTTTCCTTGAATTACTTGAAAATATTCGTAAAAAGACCGCTGAAATTTTAGATTCTCAAAATCTTACCTCTGTTCCATTCTCTGTTGAGGCGGCAAAATCTGGATTTGGAGATATTACTTGCAATGTCTCATTTTTACTCTCAAAACAACTCAAAAAAAGCCCTCAAGATATTTCAAAAGATCTTTCAAAATTATACAAATTTGATGATTTACCTGAAATAAAAAATGTTGAATCACATCCAAGTGGATATTTAAATTTCAATATTGATTATGCGAAATTTAATGGAGGTGTTATTTCAAAATCATTAAAAGAAAATTATGGTTTTCTAAATTTAGGAAATAATGAAAAAATCGTTGTAGAACACACTTCTGTAAATCCAAACAAAGCTCTACATGTTGGTCATGTAAGAAATGTAATCTTAGGTGATATTATATCAAAAATTTTACGTAAAGGAAACTTTGATGTTAATGTACTAAATTATGTAGATGATTCTGGTCTTCAAGTTGCTGATATCATTGTTGGTTTTACAGAGCTTGGTTTTTCACAAGAACCACCTAACAATGAAAAATTTGATCATTATTGTGGTGATACTGTATATGTAAAAACAACTGAAAAATATGAAACTGATAAAAAATTGGAAGAAAAACGACATGAAATTCTAAAACAAATTGAAGATAACACTAGTGACATTTCAAAAATGGCACAATCAATTACTCGAAAAGTATTGAATGAACAACTAAAAACAGTTTGGAATCTTGGAGTTTTCTATGATTGCCTCAACTATGAATCTCAAATTATACATTCAAAATTATGGGAAAAAATCTTTGAAAAATTAAAATCTGATAATCAAATAAAATATGAGGAATCTGGTGATAATGCTGGATGTTGGGTAATTCCTGCTGATGGTGAAGATGATAAAATCCTAGTTAGAAGTAATGGTGTTGCAACATATATTGCAAAAGATATTCCTTATGCGGCTTGGAAACTTGGTCTAGTTGACGACCCATTTTCTTACAAAATTCACTCCACACAAAAAAATTCTCAAACACTTTATGAAACTACTTTGGATGACATTACTGATGAAAACCAACTAAATCTATCTGGGAAAAAAGTTATCACTGTAATTGATAATAGACAAATTCGTTTACAAAAAATCGTTTCTAGTCTTATGGCGAAATTCAAAGAAGAAGGTGCATATACGCATCTTGGGTATGAATCAGTTACTTTGAGTGCAGATACGGTAAAATCGTTAGGATTGACTGTGGATGGTGAATCTGCACAAATGTCTGGTCGAAAAGGATTGTACGTTAATGCCGATACTGTTCTTGAAACTCTCACAAAACGTGTTTATGATGAATCAAAAAGTCGTAATGATGATTTATCTGAATCTGAATTACAAAAAATTGCTAATACTGTTGCGGTAGGAACAATTCGTTATGAAATGATAAAACCAGATCTTGATAAAATAATTACGTTTGATCTAAAAAACTCTCTTCGATTAGAAGGTGATACTTGTAGCTACATCCAATATTCATATGCTCGTGCTTCGAGAATTCTTGAAAAAACAGAATCAAAACCAAATTTTGATTCAGAATTTGAAGTATTATCTTCTGAATATGAAAAAAATCTAATTAAAAAAATTGCAATGTTTGATGTTCAGATTAATGATTCAGTTAACAACTTATCTCCGAAAGTTATTGCAAAATATTCATACGATCTTGCAGTTACATTTTCTTCATTTTATGAACATGTTAAAGTATTGAAATCTGAAACACCTGAATTACTAAATGCTAGATTATGTCTTGTTGTATCGTTCCAAAAAACTTTGAAATCTTCTCTTGGCTTACTTGGAATTGACGCACCTGAAAAAATGTAGTTATTTGTTCTTTTGAACTTTTTTGTATCTTTTTAGAAGAAAAGCATGTTGTACTGAATATTTGTTTTCTTTTGCCTCTTGTTTTAGTTGCTCTGCATCTTTCAATCGCATTCCTTGTGCAGCTAAAAATGCATCATCTTCTCTTCCTAATTCTTTGAATGCATTTGATTTTTCAACTGCGGCTCTAGAAAACTCTGGCATAATTTGTTGCACTGTGTCATAATATGGAATAGAATCTTGATATCTTTTCAAATAACTCAACGTTACTGCCATATTCATCAACGCATCTACATTTGTTTTATCTAACTCTAAAGCCAAATCATACAATGTTAACGCATCTTCATGTTTTCCTATTTTGTTAAACGCAATACCTTTTGTGACTAAAGCATCTACATCTTTTTCATTTTTTGATAATAAGATTTCACAACATTCCAAGACTTTATCATGTAATTCTAATTTTTCTAATGCAAGCATTTTATTTTTTATTGCATGTTCTTCGTTTGGATCTTTTTCTAATGCTTTATCACAACATTTGATGGCATCTTCATATGCGCCTACTGCATAGTATGCTGTACTGATATTTTGTAGTGCGATAGGATCATTTGGGTCTTTTTCTAATAATTTTTGACAAAATTCTATTGATGCATCAAA
>Ga0208639_1001021_pt1 | contig 19158 bp, 9 predicted proteins | sample ETNtaG_33_FD_185772 | JGI IMG/M metagenome (GOLD analysis project Ga0208639, IMG submission 185772) | Marine microbial and viral communities from oxygen minimum zone, Eastern Pacific Ocean - ETNP201310SV76 (SPAdes) (version 2) | ecosystem: Environmental > Aquatic > Marine > Oceanic ...
GGTTCAACTCCAGAAGATATTTCAGAAGCAGTACTATATTTGGTTGCAGCCAAAGCAGTTACTGGGCAGGTGCTTTTTGTTGATGGCGGTGAGAGATTAAGCCCGCGTGATTCCGATGTGCTTTATGGTAGGGGTGAATGAAGTGGATAGCGGAGAGATTGAGAGAATATTGATGGAAAGGGTTGGTTTTGCCCTTACTACGTTGCAACTTAGAGACTATATTGTCAATTTGGAAATAGGTGTACTTGAGCAGGAACAGGGTGTTTCTCAGCGTATTCGATTTGATGTGGATGTATTTGTTGCAGGAGCATCTCAACCTGCTGAGGATGAAATAGACCGTGTTCTTGACTACGATTTTATTATGGCAGCAATATCCAATAAAATAGCGTCGGCTCGCATCAATCTTCTTGAGTCATTAGTTGCTGACTTGTTAGATACATTGCTAGTTCCTGCGGAAGTTATTGCCTGTAGTGTTACAGCAACAAAACTTGATATCTATAGTGGTCAAAGTGAGATTGGTTGTCGCATGATGAAACTCAAAGACGGCCTTGTTGCTGATGAAAAATAATTGAAATGCGGGGGGTGGGATTTGAACCCACGAACCGCTTGGGACCGGAGCTTAAGTCCGGCGCCGTTGACCAGGCTTGGCAACCCCCGCACCCTCTCGCTCACGCACATACTCCATGAAGGTGGCGTTTTCATATTGCCTTTCTTGTAGTTGATTAACAATGATGCATATGATGGCCTCTCAACGGTGAACCCTTTAACGGTCCGTTGACACGGCGTAGCCGTGGAACTAACTTCATTCCCCCCCAAAGTTGCAAGGAAGGGAACAATAGCCTCGCTTTTTCTCTTTGTGGTGATGTTTTCTTCGCTTTTCGCATCTATCCCCGCCGGTCAAACGCATTACGAACTTCAAGAAGAATCACCAATTTTCCATACGGGCGAAATTCCAGTGAAACTATACAATATTTTCATCGATAAACGCAATTCCACTGCTGGTGGTGATGGCTACCTCACTACTAAGACTCCTAATGGGGATCAAAGCAATGAATCTGCATTAGCAGAAACATTGGAATTTAGAACTAGAAACTTACTCAGCGATATGCCAGTAGGTGGAAGGGCATCAGGTAGTGGTAATTGGGAGATTCCAGTATCGATTTATCTCAGAGCAACAGCTGGCAGTCAAGGAAATACTGCGACTTACACCTTCACTTTGAGAATTGAAAATGAAGCCGGCAGTTCGGAAACAATTTCGACAACTCAAAAGGAACAAAGCGCTTGTTCTGACTTATTTGGTTGTGGTTGGAATCAAGAGATTGTTAGATTAGAGTGGATTGGTAATCAGTATAAAACAATCCCAAGCGGTGGCGCACTTACTCTATCAGTATCAGCAGAATCCTCCTGCGAGGGCCAAGGCGGGAGCCCTTTTGGTGGCGATAGGTGTGATGCAGAAGTGATGTGGGGCGACCCAGATGACTCTGATGATTACTCTATGATGGAATTTTGGTCTAATGCTGCATCGGGTAGTGAGGCTAGATTATTCACAGAAGGTGCCCTTTGGACAGATCCTGAAACTTTGCAGTGGTACCCGAACGCTTTGCCTGATGATAGGTCAATGGAATTCAAAATCAATGTCATCAATGCTTTGGGTAGAGAGGACATCACTCAAGTAAGCGTCCAGTTACGTGCACCTGATGGAAGTTACCCTGTCGACCACACATTTGCTAATGCTGAGTTGAGCACCGACGACGGTGGCCTTGTTGGAAGTTTTATCTGGTCTTATCCTGCTGGTATCCAGTCAGGTGTTTACACACTCACCCTCTCAGTTTTAGATGTACAAGGGCCAAATCCGTTTGTCTTTGAACACGATGATGTCGTGGTTGAAAAGTATGGCGTGGATGTACGCAACGCTATGGATAGAAACACGGAATACATTGCTCCTGACCAAACTACTCCAATCAGCATGGTATTGCGGCATACCGGTGATGACGGCTCATCCATAGATGTCGAGTTGGCAGTCCAAACCAGTCTAGATTCTAGTTGGCTTGCACAATTTGATCGCCCCGAAGGATACACTATTTCTGATGGAGGAAATGAGTTGACTGCAATCCTAACATTACAGGCGCCTTCAGAGTTGGATAACGCGCCCCCCCGCCTTGATATCTCTGTTAGGGCTTACAACACAAGTGGGGCCGAGGTTCACTACACTACAATCCAAATCGAACTTGAGAAATTAGGAGTCTATTCTCCACCTATGCTTTCACTTTGGGATAGTGAACAGGAAAATCAGATTTACAATTCATCAAGGCCTGAATCATTCGATGTTAATGTACCGCAATTTGTTGATGACTTAGGTCCGCCTACTCCGTTTTACGTTGATTTGTTCAACACGGGTTTTGATTCGGATTCATTTAGGTTCGAAGTTACTGAAAAACCAAGAGGTACTGTCTATTACTTTGTTGACAACCAAACGGGCCAAATGATTAATCAAGATACAGAAGATGGTTTGTGGCACACGCCAACAATGCCTCGTCACACAACTTACACATTGGCTCTTTACATCAATCCCTCTTCAGAGCCAGATGATCCAGATTATGGTTTGATGGAATTAGAATTTTCTAGTGCAGGAAATACTACACTCTCAGCAATTGTCCAGTTCACCCCTCATCGCACAAATGGAATGCAAGCCGTAGTAGAGTTCGATTGTGATGGTGCTGAAAATGGACTTGGCCATATTGAATCTGAGAACTGTCTTAATGATGATAGTGATGAATACATTGACCTTAGATTGAGGATTAAGGCAACACAGACTTCAGGAGACCAATCTCTTGACAATTGGAGGATTGTCAATCCTGGCGATTATGACCGTAATGCTGAGGCAGAAGAGGGAAGATACACCCTTTGGGAATATATCATTACAGATTTGAATAATGACCCAATGCCACTATTTCAAACAACTTCTGGTGAATCTGTAGAGTTTTGGTTGGAAATACATCTTACAAGCCAAGTCTTGGCAGATAATCATACAATATATCTCAGAATAGAGGATGCTGATGATAATGACCCAGAATCACAGCGATTCTTTGACTTGCCAATTAGTATAGAGGTCGGAGAAGGTAATCCAGAACTGAAGATTGTTCAAGTATCAGCTAACCAACCAATGTTGCCTGGCGACACTACTGATTACACTATGAGATTGAAGAATGAAGGTAATACAGATATGCAAGTGGTCTTGAGTGCTGATTCGCCTGACGGTTGGACCGCAATTGCTCAAAATCCTGATACTCAGTCATCCTTGGTTTTGGTCCCTGCATTTGATGAAATCACATTTACTCTCCAAGTCACTTCAGCATCAAATTCTAGGCATGGCGACTTCCACACTATCACAGTTGTGGGGCAGCCTCAATCTTTCACTACAGGTTTCTCAGATGATTTCAATACCGAAAGTGAGGTAGACATTCGAGTTGAGATAAATGAACCTGTAATGAGAATAACAAATGAACTAAGCAATATGAGAACAACTACAATGTTGATGTTGGCAGGTTTTGTTATTCTGATTGTGGCCGCAATTGCAGGTCGCCGAAGACGTTCTGAATGGGATGAGGAAGAAGAGGATTACGAAGATGAGCTTGATGAAGAGTTTGACCTGCCGGTGGCAGTAACTGACATCGAATCTTCCGAGCAGAAAGATGATGGCGAGGAAGCAGAGGAAGAAGATCCCCTCGATGACATTGAACTCGTAGATTGATTGCCATTCTTTTTGTTTGAGGGTGGCTAACATACTAATTTTGGTTTTTATTGCCATTAAGAGGGTTCAAAAACTATCATCCATCGCAGTGGATACAAGGCTTGAGTTGGAAGCGTTGATGTTAGTGGCGGATCTTTACAGACTTTCATAGTACCTCAACAAGACCTAGGCATCAAGTCTGACCCCTGGAGGGGTTGCTAATTGGCGCAAAAAGAGGAAGAAACGAGAGTATTGATTGTGATTGACGGGCCCAATGTTGGGATGAGTCATTCAGTTAGTAAATGGCCTGCATCTGCCAAAGGGATTGCTGCTTCAGTGTTATATTATGCTGATTTAGGATATGAAGTACATGCCTTTGTACCTAGGCATTTTCTCAATGACAAGGGTGGTAAACGTGGTGTTGATGATGCTTCAGTTCTCCGTAATTTAAGAGAAAAGGGGTTGGTTGCTTCAGTACCGTCACAAGATCATGATGACGATTATTGGTTACAGTTTGCATGGCAGAAAGATGCCTATGTGGTGACAAATGACCGTATGAAAGACCATGTCGAAAAATACCCAGGGGATGACTCTGAAGCATTTTACAAATGGCGTGATGAAAGGGTGATTTCGTACACTTTTGTTGGAGATGATTACTTTCCCAATCCAACTTTCAAACTCCCTCCTCCCCCAGAAAAAAATGATGTAGTTGCAGAAGACATAACTAAGCCAGTTGCATCTAAAGTAGTTGGCAAAAGTGACGCTCCAGAGAAGAAAAAGAAGAGTGCTGGTGCAAAACAAAAAACAAGCAATAATAATTCTACTCGTAGAATTAGGTCAGTGTTCCGTCAAGTAGTGAGGGGCTTACTATCGAACAAATCCTTGAATTGCGGGGCTCTTGCTGCTGAAATCACTCCTTTGGTGAATACAAAATTAGCTCAAAATTATCCTAATAGAAAGGCTTTGATGGAGGCAATGAATATCCCCAAAAATGACCCATTCCATAAGCAACTGAAATCATTGATGCGCGATGAATTGGATATAGAATTCGATGATGGTAAACCAGTCAATGTCAAACTAGCTAAAACTAGGAAACAGAAAAGCAGAATGCCGTTAAAAAAATTCAAGAATTATTTAGGCCAGAATGACTTAGATAAATTCCGAATTTCTCCTAGTGAATTGCCCCAAATTGTATCTGATAGTTTGCCTTTTTTTGCTGAGTTAGAATACCCAGCAAATTATGCTCAAGTGGGACATCGTTTCAAAGACAAATTCGGTCAAAAAATCAACTCTATATTTACAGATATGGATAATTTGGTAAGATTTATGAACTTCAGATTTGAAATTCCATATGATGATATTGTACGTGATGGTTTTATGATTACTCGTTCAATTAGTGTAATGAAATCCAAGGAGAATAAGGGTCAAAATAAAAGCATTTTCCAGCGCATAAAATCCATGTTTTTTGGTGATGGTAATTAGCCGGGTAAATTGAATCTAAGAGTTTCAAATCACATCAATATTGGCTATTATATTAGCCAAACCCTCACGCGCGTGTACGAACTGTGCTCCAACTGTATTAAGAATCAACGGACATGGTTACAATATGGGTTGAGACATGGCGATGCAAGGTCATTTGAATATCAATGCAGTTTCAAGGCTGCAGAACAAAATGCGAACGAAGGCGATTTTACTCGTCTCTATGTTGGTGCTAACTAGTTTAGCAGCGCTAGAATTTTCAGCTTGGGAGGCCGAGGCATCGACAGATCAAGATGGCGATGGTCTCACTTGCGGAATGGAGTTCCTGCTGCAGACGCAATGCCAAGATTGGGATTCTGATAATGATGGATTGCCAGATGGTTGGGAATGGCAATACGGTTTAGATCCCAACGATGGTTCATCCTTGACCGTCAATGGTGCATCCGGTGACCAAGATGGGGATTCAATGTCTAATATGCAAGAGTATTCTTACCTCACTCCAGTTTCTTGGGATAACCCTTCCACTCCGAACGTTTTAGACAATGGAGTTTGGTGGAATGGAACAGTTCCAGTAAGGAATTGGAACGAAGAGGGCGCTATGCAGGTGAACCAGCCTGCTTGTGGGGCCACGGGTGGCGATGGAAATGGCTCAACTGTAATTCTCTGTGATGAAGACCCGCCCGGTGATATCTGTAACGATGGTATTGATAATGATCGAGATGGTCTTGTTGATCAAGCTGATCCAAACAAAGACGGTGATCAAGTATGCGGTTCAGACGATGATGACGGTGACGGTGTTGCAGATGAGGATCCGGATGGTTGGGACACTGACGGCGATGGAATGCCTGATGGTTGGGAAGTTGCTAATGGACTCAATGCCACTAGTAACTCAGGCATTGATGGAATGATGGGTGATCCTGACAACGATGGTTTAGTCAATATTCAAGAATATATCAATCCTTCATGGACTACTGAATCAGGAGGTACTCCTTACTTCATCTCTGGTAACCCTCAGACACAACAGGCTACAGAAAACGACAATCCATGTAATCCACTTATGGGGTGTCTATCAAAGACTGCTTCAGTAGATCAGGACACTGATACAGACCCATGGGACAACGATTCCGATAATGACGGTTTGGAGGATGGCTGGGAGGCTTTGATGATTTTAACAGACCCTACTTCTTCTGATACAGATGGAGATGGGATTAGTGATGGAGTTGAAGCAAACACCTCTACTTACGGTAACCCACCACAACACAGTGACCCCCGTAACAATAACACTGATGGTGATCAATTTGATGATGGCGATGAGGACAAAAATGGGGACGGTCAAGTTGGTACTAACGAGACAGACCCCACACGTAGGGAAGATTCAGGGGATTTCGATAATGACGGTATTGATAATTGGATTGAAAACCTTTCATGTACATCTTGGGCAATTTACGACACCGATTCCGGCGGAGTTGGTGATGGAGATGAAATGAATCTTTCACATTCGACTGACCCATGTATTTCCATGGTTAATTACAACACCACACTTGATACTTCAACACTGCCAACTGGCTATAATCCTGGTTTACAAAGGCTCTATCTAACCAATGCTTCCGGATTTAACCCCTCGCCAATTGATTGGCGAACTCAAATTAGTGCTAAGGCATTTTACAATGATTCTTCTGGCACTTTGACCAACTTCACTTACACTGGTGTATTGAATGACATACTTCTTGGTGTCACCGTTGCTCCTCCTGCAAATACTGTGGAAGTGCTAACTATGAACGGTAGTTGGTGCCATTCTGAAGGCAGTAATGGCGGGACTTTGGGTACAATTCATGCTCACTGTGATGATGATTATGAAGATGATGACGGCGATGGCCTTGCTAATTGGGAGGAAACTCTCTCAATTTGGGGATGGTTCTCCATTTCTACTCTGTGGGATTCTGATGGTGATGGTCATAATGACCTCGATGAGATTTTGAATAATACAGATCCCATGGAACCTTGTGATAACATGCTTGATACTGATGGCGATTTACTCAATGATTACTTTGAGAATAATACCGGATGCGACTTGATGTATGTCCCAGGCATGGGTGCGGGGAATGGTTCAACTGATACTTACATCACAGATTATCTCGATACTGATACAGATAATGGTGGCGTACATGATTCACAAGAATATCTTGATGGCACAAACCCAGAAAATGACCCAACTGATGACTTGAATCCTGCTGATACTGATGGTGATGGTATCCCTGACTTAATTGAGAATCAAACAGGTACTGATTGGCGCAATCCAGACACTGATGGTGGCGGTATGACTGATTACGAAGAATGTCCACCGCAATTTTGGCAGGATTGCTCATTGAGTCAACAAAATCCTTGGGACCCAACAGACGACATCGATCCCAATGAAGTGGTGTTCTTTGCCAACAATACCTCCAGCACTGGTATTGGTGTTGACATTAATCAAATACATCGTTGGGGGGTTAGGACATATGATTCATACACTGGCGGTGCCTACGGACTAAACATCTCTTTGGTTTCTGAATTACAAATTTTCCCCACTCATACGAATACCTATCAAATGCCCAATAATACCTATTGGAACTCTTCTGAGACTTGGAACATGATGTTCCTCCAGCCAATTGCTTCGGGAGGCAATTTGCCCCAGCCAGTCTATACTACTGAGTACATGATGTGGTCAGAATCTATCGCAGATTTCAATCTAACAAACCATACTGGAGATATTCGTATTTCTGCAGCTTCTGTGATGGGGATGATGGTTACTGCTCCCGAGGTATTCTATACCGATGCAGAATTGCAAAGTGGAGTAGAGTACCCATCTCCCTATGCTACTGATTTACCAGATTATTTCATGGATGGTTTGGCTATGGAATCCTCTGTAAGGAACATTACTTTAGGAGTCATTTCTGATGCCTCCGCAACTACTGTTTGGGATAAGGCGGAAGCAATTAGAAAATATCTTGCAGAAGAGGATACCAACACAACAGACCCCGATTTCAAGTTGAACTTTGATGGTTCAGGTGCACCTCCAATCGAAGATGTAGTTCGTTTCATTCTTGATGATGCTAGAGAAGGCTCTTGTTCTGAATATGTGACAATTTTTACTACGATGGCAAGAATTGCTGGAATACCAGCCCGCGTTGCTAACGGGTATAGTGGTGGCTTGTGGCATGGTACTGGATACATGGTCATGGGTTCCCACTGGAGTACTTGGTCTGAGATACATTTGGAAGATGGTTCAAGTGGATTAGATATGGGGTGGATACCAATTGATCCGTGCCCGCCTCCAGAGGAGGTACAATTCGTTAATGAATCAGTTACTCCTTTAACTTTCGATAGAGGAAACACAGCAGCTTCAATATTTGTAAATGGTACTCTACAGTTTTCCAACAATAGTACTGGTGCATCAAATGCTCTTGTGAATGCTTACTTAATTGAAGCAAATCAGTCGAACCCATTAAATCCCTCTGCATTGAATATGAACACTCTAATTCGAGGTGTTGCAACTGATAGTAATGGTAATTTTTCAATTAATGCGACATTTGGAATGTTGCCAGCACCTGGTTTTACAACAATAGTAGTTGAGTCTAGGCAAGGAGGATATGTGCCCTATCATTCTCATGTTTATTCTGTGATAATTAATGTGACTGACGATGTTAATTTTACTCTGACTGGTCCAGAACCTGTTAGTTTACCAATAGTCGGTGCAGGTTCAACTACGACTATTTCAGGTACAATGTTATGGGATGCGATGCCACAGGATGACCCTTCATTGAAAGGTAATTTCACAGTTGAATTGACCTATTTTTCTAACGTTACAGGAGCAAACGTTACTCTACAGGCACCAGTGTGGTCTGGCGGTATATTCTCTTTCGATGTCAACCTTTCAGCACTTGAAACACCAGGTTTGAGAAATGCCACAATCTCGTTCGCAGGTTGGCATGAAGGTAATTTGCACCTTGGCGCAACCCCCGAATATCATGCGCGGCCTAGTTCGATGACCTTTGTGATAAATGTCTCGGCTGCCCCCGATATGTCTGCAACCGTTGAAGGTCCAGGGGCAAATAATTCGTTATTAGAAATAAATGACAATATTTACGTTAATGGTACCGTGGTATCTCAAGGTTCCACGCCTACTCCAATGGATGGTTTTATCACATTATTTTTGCGTACTAACGGCTCAAACACAACTTACACGAATATCACAACGTGGCCAGTAACTAATGGAGTATTCAGCATTGTTTGGGCTATGAACGACTCGCTGGTACCCATAGGTCCAGGACATCTTGACGTGCAACTTTTGTTCGGGCAAGGGATTCCTGGCGCGACAGATCAAGACAACTTTGTTGGTTATGGATTAAGAAGTGAAGTGACTATGAGTTACAATCTACTTTCTGTCGAACGCGGACAACTAACTTCAGTATTGATAGGGTTGGCAGACCATACTGGATCCTCATCTTTAACTTTCAATGGTACATTCACTATGACTTTCGATGGGGCTGTTGTTAATACGACCACTGATCCTGATACAGATTGGATTACTAGTGAATTCACACCAGCAGCTAATCTACCAGCAGGTGACTATTACTGGAATATCTCCTACGATGGTTATCTAAGTGGTAACGCTGGTAGCGAGTGGTACAAACCTGCATTTTCAAGCGGTTTATTGTTAGTAATGGGTACCGCTACTCTATCAATTAATTTGCAAGATGATTGGACCCACCTTGGCGGCACCACGGTTATCAGTGGTCTGCTTACTGATGATGTTTTAGGGACGCCAATCGTATGGAATACCTCAGATGTGATTTTCTCCATCGCCCTACCCGGTACAGGTCCTTCTGGGCCAAACGGTGAGCCACCTGCTCCAATCTTCATCCAAATAGGTAATGCGCCCTCGAATCAAACTAATGGGCAGTATTCAGTCACTGTTACTTTGCCTAATTATTTACCTTCAGGGGCTTACAACCTAACATCAGTTCTTGACTTCGCAGCCTTTGGCGGTTCAGGTACAAATGTATACTATACAATGAATAATCCACCTGCGGCATTAATCGGAATAGAAAGCGAGTTGGTACTTAACAGCAATCTTTCCGCCGTAATAATAGAGGCGGGAAGTACTCTTTCCTACAACGTCACTGTTACTGATGTTGCTGATTTTTCGGCAGTTGCAGGAGAGACTGCGAATTTCACATGGGATTGGGGTGGGACTAATACTTCAATCGGCCAAGTGGTAACTGATTCTGATGGTATAGCAATTCTCAACTGGGTGGTGCCAAGTGCAATGGACCCAGGATACTATGATGTGCGAATTTGGATGGATAACGACACAACAGATCCACTAACTACTGGTTCAAATCGCTGGTGGGGCAATGAGACTTTCATGAACATTACAGTCCAAGTGCCATCTGATGTGACAATATTATCAGCGCCTGTTAATGTGACTGCAGGTGCAACTTTCCAACTACAAGGTAACATTAGTGATGCGAATGATCCAAGTAGACCATTCGATGGTCCAATTTCTATTGAGGTATTCTTCCTAGCTGATTCTTCTGAAACATTAGTTGCAAGTCATCAGACTGCTGCTAATGGTACATTCAATGTATCAGTCCCTACTGATCCTTTGAGTGATGGAGTTACCAGTGGAAACAAGACATTGGTGGTATCTGTATTGAATGGTACTAATCCATTTTACCTTACTGGTAGCGCAAGTACTGGGATTTTGGTGATAGGGATAACTGATTTCGAAGTTCAAATTCCATTGATACCACAGGTTGTAACAAGAGGAGAGAATATTACATTCGGGGCCAATTTGGTAGAATCATCTGATACTACATTCAACGGTTTGCCCCGTGTTCTGAATTTCACACCTATTGCAGCACAGTTCCACGACACTTGGATGTCTGAAATTTTAACCGATGTCAATGGTACAGGTAGTTGGACTTATCAGGTGCCTAATACCCAACCGTTAGGGCCAATAACTGTGACTCTCTTCTACAATGCTACCAATGTGTGGGAGCTACACCCAACAACTCATCAAATCAATACCATAAGCGTTCGTTCTATCACTATAATAGTGGTTGACAACATTACTGCTAACCCATTATCTGGCAGTTCTTTTGATGTGACTGGAAGTTTGGTTTCTGATAATGGTTCGGGAATCATTGCTCGTGATGGCACTGGATTATTCCCTCAGGTGCAAATTAGTATTGATGGCTTTACAAACAACTTCCAGGTATCAAACGCAATAGCTCAACCAAATGGGAATTGGACAGCGGTCATTACTCTAGATACAGATTTCCCACGCGGCAATCACAACTTGTCAGCAGGTTATACTCCTACTGTGAATTACTATATTGGTTCAAATGGCAATAATACGTTTGACAGCCGCGGTTATTCAATAATTAGCATCGTTACTCCTGAAAATTTAGATCCTGATGGTAGGACTACTAGAGGAGATAACATCAGTGTGCAAATATTGTTGCAGGACAATACTTTGGCAGTAATATCCAATGCATTAGTGACAATTGAATTCCCAACTTTGAATATCTCAACAACAGTAATTACAGATGCCAACGGCTCAGCTTGGGGCCAACTAACCGTTCCAGCAGATACTACACCTGGTCCACTATCAATCAATGCAAGTTATTCAGGAATGCCTGGTACAACCGGTGTGCTTGGGGATGAAGATACAACCTTGGTGGTTATTCTAGCACCGACAGTCATAACCATTGATTCTGTTGAAGGAACCTTTGTGTCTGGAGAAACAATTTGGATTAATGGTACCTTGCTTGATGAGTGGGGCGCAGTACTTCAATCAGGAGGATTGCCGAGTTCAGGAATCTTGCGACTTTCAGTAGATGGTAATGACACCGGTGCATTCATTGAGTCAAACGCAACTACTGGGTTATACAATTTGATGTATACTGTACCAAGTGATACAAGCGCAGGTAGCCACTTGCTGACGGTCTTCTTCCGTGGTGGCTTCATGTGGGTTGATCCAATAGGTCAGGGAGACTCTGCAAACCCAGAGTATTACCTAAACTCCTCAGTTGGCCAATTTGTCAATATCAGTGTGCCTACGAAAATAATTCTTTATGGAGCCGGTGGAGATGTTGATCGTGAAGGTCTGCTAATTATTGATGGCACACTTTTCGATATTGTTGATAATACACTTGGTAACCAAACATTGGAGGTTTGGTTCGATAATACTAGATTGACCAATGTCACAACGGATAGCGAAGGTAACTTCCAAGTATTCTTCCCAGTGCCTCAAGATTCTCCACTTGGCCCTCAAATGATGGACATTAGATTCACAGGTTCCACATTCTACCTACCTTCAGAAACTAATACCACTTGGAATGTTTACAGTGCAGTCAATGTGGAACTTACTCTACCTCTAGAAATTGCAATTAATGACGATATTACAATTCAAGGTACAGTGCGAGATAACCTGCCTGAAGGCTGGCTGTTCAATCACTCACTAGAGATCCATTTCAATGGCACTCTCCTTGGTACAGCATACTCTGATAACAATGGTGTTTGGTCGATTGAGTGGACAATTCCTAACAACATAGGGCTTGGCTCTCATTCGGTTGAAGTTTATTCACCTGCACAAGGGTGGTACCGTGAAGCATCTGCCAATGGCACGATTTGGGTAGCACATCATGCATCTTTGATTTTGACTAGTGATGATAATGGCGAGGCAACCCGAGGCACCTTCTGGAATGTCAGTGGGCGGTTGTATGATTCTGACGAAGTTGGATTGCCTGGTATTTCTGGCCGTAGCGTTGACATTCTCCTCGATGGTGTATTTGTAGATACAGTGACTACTGATTCATTTGGTGAGTTTGAAATCTTTGTTCCAGTTAGCATGGCATCTGCTCGCGGTGAGCACACCTTGACTGCACACTACTCGGGTGAAGCATCATGGCTTGCTACCAATGAAAGTCATGTGCTTATCACTTGGTCAGATATTGATTGGCAATTGGTGGATAATGAAAATATCATTATTCGCTCATCTGTGGCACATCCAATAATAATTGAGGGTAGAATCCTTGAGGTTGGCGGTAGTGGGAATCCAGTTGAAATGCTGGACTTAATTCTATACTGGAACCAGAGTGATTTAGGTATTTCTAATACAGTTGTTTGGATGCCTGATGGTAGCTTCAGTATTCAACTTACAGCACCAAACTTCATGACTTCTGGTGATATCACCCTAACTTTGAGAGCTACTGAAAATGAATCACGGAACTTCAATGAAGGACAAATTAATACAACGATCTTTGTTGTAATACCTGTTGAATTTGACGCTGGTGTTCTTACAGTGCCGTACAACGGTGACCGCGTGATTGCGTGGGTAGAGGCCATTGCCAAGGATACCCAACTCCCTGCATCTGATATTGCAGTGACAGCAGTCTTGTACAATGAATCCAAAGAAATGAGTCGCACTCTAACTGGAAGAACTGGAAGTAATGGTTCATTCTGGTTTGAGTTTGTTTCAGTGCCACCTATGGCGCCTTACGGCGATGGGTCAACCTATGGTACTCTATATGTTCAAATCAATTCAACCGATGAGAAGGTGGCTGAAGATGATAGGGCACGTCTTGAAACTACAATTGAAGTAACTGTCCAATCTGCTGCTGCCATTGAGAGTGGGGCTAAGAATTGGATTTATGGTGGAGGTATTGCAGCCATTTTGGCATTCGTGGCATTTGCTGTATATTGGCGCCGCCGAAAGCAATCTGCCCTCTCTGAGTTAGCAGATGTATTCGCTTATACTGCGGAACTATTGGCTGCTGGTGATGAGACTAGAGAGGCTATTTTCAATTGCTATGAGAGCCTCTGTGCAATTCTAATGCGTCACCGCTTCCTCCGAAGAGATTTCGAAACAGTACGTGAATTCGAATTGGCAATCCGCAAGGCTTTGCCAATCAATGAGGATGCAATAGTCGCACTTGACAGTGTCTTCGAAGAGGCTAGGTATTCACGGCATGAAATGGGCGAGGCCCACAAGTCTCAGGCCCAAGATGCACTAGGTAGAGTACTAGGTGAAATCGAGAACCTTGCAGAAGTCCCAATGCGTTGATGCTTTACCAGTCTATTGTGACAAGGTTAGGTGTAGTTCGCCAGCATTCCAAGTAGCGTTTGCTAGGTGGCTACCTTTTGGTAGGTTGAAGGCCTGTTCCAGTTCCTTGCCATCTCGCCCGGTAACATTGAGTTTGACTATTGAATCTCCATCAATTTCACAGATATTCAGTTTGACTCCTGATAATTCACACCCATGAAGGGGTAGGGAAATGTGGTTGTCATCAGACTTGCCATCAAAACGGTTCAGCATTGCTTCTGTACTTATGGTCCCAGCAATTCTTTCAAAATTGCTTTCAATAGGTGCAAAATGTGCCCCCATCATATTTTGATGGCTATCATGGATGTCCTGGAGGTGCCCAAGGTTGGATAAGAAATTCTGGTGTAATGATTCAGGACTAGCACACAACCCTTCACTTGGCCTTATTTCACCAGATTGGTCCTCCTTCTTTTGACCTGTTTCAATAGTGATTGGCTGCCACTCCATGTTATCCACCTGAACCTGCCGTTACGCCCACCCTCATTGAAGCCTTCGTGTCTATTCATCTCCAGATGCAGGGTCGGGATGGCGCTTGAAGAAGCGTTTGACATGCCTTTTTGTTGATTCTTCATTTCCTACTGTTAGTACATTCATGTTGCTAGGTAGGAGTCTTTTGAATTGTGGCATTAGCAGTCTTTCTTCCAGTAGCAGGATGAAAGCGCGGTCGCCCATTTTACGAATAGGGCGCCCCATTGCTTGCATCAATGCATTTACTGCTGGTTGTTGTACAGCCCAACGATAAGAACTTGATCGGCCAAATCTCTCTTCATAGTATTCTTTACGAGCATTCAATTCAACTGAAGGGGGAGCGAGTGGCAATCCAATACATACTACAGCATCTAGCAAATTCTTATTGTAATCAATACCTTCTCCTAATTTGGCTGAAAATACACCGCCAAGTAATATTTTCTCGCCAGCTGAACGAGACATTTCCATATCACGTAATAACGAATCAATCCGTTGCTTGGACCAACCAGATTCCTCCATCATGACTCGTCTACCATGCCAGATTTCATCTCCAACAATCTCATTCAGCATTGCGTAGGAAGGTGTGAATACAGCGATATGTCCTGGTGTCTCAGATGCAATCGCTTTGATGTGTGCTCGAATCCTTGCGGTGTTATCCTCTCCTCGCTTGTTGTATTTTGTAGTCACTCCTGCGGCAATAGCGACAGGCCTCTTATCAGAAAGAAATGGTGATGGATACTCTTCTTGAGTAACTGGGCGTGATTTGGGTAGGGCTAGGAGTTCTCCGTACATTTCTGGAGGAGTAAGGGTGCCAGACATCAGAATTGCACCTGCGGCCTGCTCAAATATTGGCCCCGAAACAACTCCGGGATCTAGTAGATGGGTTGTGATTCTAGGAGCGTCTCCCTTGCCGTGGGAGTAAACAAATGCGAGTGCAGAATTATCGCCAAGGTGGTCCAATAGTGAAAATAATTCAGAAAGACGCTGGCTAGCAGTTTCCTTTTCATCATCTATATCAGGGTCTAATTCAACTTCTACTGTTCCAAGATGATTGGCTATTTGACCTAATGTCAAAATATTCCCGCCAATGTCTGATGAAAGTGCTCCATTGATTATATTGAGCAAATCTAGGTTTGTAACTCTACACTCATCTGTCTCTTCTTTGTATAGTGCTTGTGATTGGACCCTAAAGAAGGCTAGAATGTCGGTTTTTATTCTTTCAAGTGCGGCCTTAACCCCTCTGAGGGCCGAGTGTGTTTTTGGATGAACCTCTATCATTCCCTGCTTTTCCTTTTCTTGAATAGTTTCGATATGCTCCTCTAACTCTAAACGAGCAGTCAGGAGGAGGTCTTCATTGAGGATTCTTTTCATCCCTTGAGTTATTCGATTGGGCAGGTTGTGTGCTTCATCAACTACGATGATGATATTTTCAAGATCAATTCCCATGGCATCTAGTGATGCCGCCCGTACGCGTTCATTGAAGAGGTGATTATAGTCGCATACAACAACATCTGCAAAACTTGCGGATTCCCTTGCAACTTTCCAAGGGCAGATTGCTTTCCCTCTGCCATCTTCTTCATAGGTACGTGAAGCCTCAATTAATTCATTAACATGTAACGGATTTTGTAGTGCCTTTGAACGGATGCCCTCGACTTCTCTAATGTAGGGGAGGCAATGTCGATTTTTTCTTTTATCAGCACATAGTCGTGAAAAGAGTGAAGAGAACTCGTGGCGAATTTCATCAATACACATTGATTGTTGGCCAACCATATCGATTAGACGAACATTGTTTTGACCTTCCTTGCTACGTTGATTTATGTTGCGCACAGTTTCGACAACAATCCGGTGCTGGGATTGCCGGCCAGTTAGGAAAAAGATGGTTCGCGGTTCATCACTTTCAAAAGCGGCATCAAGTGCTGAGGAAAGAGCTGCTGCAGTTTTACCGATTCCTGTAGGGGCGCACGCTAGATGACATCCGCGCTGAGTCAATACTTTGTATGCCTCATCAATCATTTCTGCTTGGCCAGGGCGTAGTTCATCATGCGCAAGATAACCGGCAATTCGAGACTCCATCGCTGCCACGAATCTTAACCCGCGATTCGGACGCTCAATAAGGTTGGGTTTTGGAACTGTTGCAGCCTATCGGCTAATTCTCTATTGGGGGTGCCCCCGAAGGGGCGGGGGTGACGAATCAAAGTTCGTCGTGAAGGGGTGTTCCCACATATGTGGGAACGGGGGTATTGTTTGAGTGTGCTTCATTTGTAACTGATACGCGAGCGCGCTGGCGGAGATTGAATATTCCAAGGGTGGGGGCGGGGGGGTTGTTACACCCCCCCTGATTGTTCTTCGTGTGCATCCCATTACTCACTTTTCTCACCCTTTTATTCAATATGGTCCTCATGAGAACCGCGAATTTTTATTTCATCAAGAAGAGACATACCATCATCGAGGCTAGCCTTGATCTTCTTGTTTTGCTCTTCTAAGAATAGGCTAATCCCTTGGGCTGCAATTGAACTAACGTCCATGCCAGTCAACTCTTCAAGAATTTCTAGTTGCTGCCTTGTAGCCTTACCTACGCGAATGCTAGCTCGTGTTTTGGAATCTCCAGAAGCAGTTTCATCTAGCAACTTGTGGACTCCACGGCGTATTACATCGCTACGGTTCCGCATGCTATCAAAGCCAACACGTCTTTCAATTTCGAGGATTTCTTCCTCGGTAAAGCGAACTGAAACCATCTGACTTGGGTTGCTCATCTGCCTCTCTCCGACTTAGCCACTGAGGGTGGGGTATATTATCCTGTCCTACAGATATAATACAATGTATTACAGTGTCGATTGCATTGTAATACTTAGCAGTACAACGTTTCTTTGATGCGTTTTGGCAATTATTGCGAAAAATGCTATTTTCGTAGTACCCAAAAAATATTGAATTTACCTAAGTCAATTTGACTGTGTATTGAAGTATTCAGTCTTTCAATTCCTTCTGTAGTCTTTTTACAGCATTGGAGAGAATTGTCTGTTTTGTTTTGGCAACATCTTCCAGTTCCCTTACAAGATCTAATGGTGAGATACTTAAATTCCAAAGATTAGTTGGTCTGCCTTTGCCCTTTGATTCACCTTGAGTTGAATTTACCCATCCACGTTGACAGCATTGTTTCAAACCACTTGCAATCTTACTTTCTGGTAAACCAGATTCTAGTGATAACTGTTTGATGCTTAGTGAGCTATTGGCAGATAGTGTTGCGACTACCATAGCTACACTTTCAGGTTGTCCTGCTGCTGATAGGATTTCGGGGGGGATGCTTCTACTCAGTTACTGGCCCCCCCTCACACAAGCCAAACAGGTTTTCTATTATATTGATTTCAGGTAATTGGGCAGGTGGCCTATTCTCGAATATAGTTGGAGTCGAGCGGTCAGCGTCAAATAGAGGGGATGTTTGGGGGGGGTTATGACAGAGAGCGCGAGCCGTGGTTTGATGATTTATTTGAAGACTCTATGTGTAGCAATGGATGATGAAATCGTTACAGATGATGAAATGAGAATCCTCAATATTCTTGCCAATTGTCTAGGTTTGGATAAGGATTCACAGAAGTTTGCAAATTTAATTCATGATGGTGTAGAGAAATCTCCAATTACTTCTGTACAGGAGGCAGAATGGTCATGTAGAAATATTGGTGATGCTACCTGCTATCAATCAGCATTAATTGCAGCCTTAGATGATGAAGTAATTACTGAAGATGAGATGTCAATGTTGGATTGTCTCAGGAGGGCAATTGGCATGCAATCAGATGAGCATGCACTTGTTGAAGAGGCAGTCCGTGCAATGATAGAAAATTTTGGCGATGAGAGGCTAATGGTTCGATTGGAATCATATTTGACAGCCAACCCAACTGCTTAGTTTAACTAATTACTTAGCAGAAAGGTTCTATTTCTATAACCTCGCCTGCGTATGAGGGATAGTATGAGTTTGGGTATTGGTTATCGGGGAGCAGGTGTGTTGAAATCTTTGATTTTAGTCGCTCTGTTCATGTTTTCATTGTTTTCGATTATGGCTCCACAGGCGGATTTGGATGATGAATTTGTTCCAAACTATTCATCGGGCCTTGAAACTTTATTGTGGGGGGAAATGGTCGCTGGAAGTAGTAGTACTGATAGCATTGAATCAATTGAATTAGATGCTTATGGTAATACTTACGTTTGTGGCTACTTCTACAATAATGGAAGGTTTGGTAATCTTAATTTAAATTCCATGGGAAGCCAAGACGGCTTTGTAGCAAAAATTGACCCTTCAGGTAATTGGCTTTGGGCTAAAGCGATGGGCGGTAGTTCA
>Ga0208639_1001023_pt1 | contig 19156 bp, 17 predicted proteins | sample ETNtaG_33_FD_185772 | JGI IMG/M metagenome (GOLD analysis project Ga0208639, IMG submission 185772) | Marine microbial and viral communities from oxygen minimum zone, Eastern Pacific Ocean - ETNP201310SV76 (SPAdes) (version 2) | ecosystem: Environmental > Aquatic > Marine > Oceanic ...
TTCAGAACCATATTCAGATTCTGATGGAGAGTTCAAATAATAGAAAGAAATCTGGCCTATTTTCATTTCTGGATAAATCATTATTGGTAGATTCGCAACATTAGAAAGTTCCAAAGTTAAATACCCAGCAAAACCAGGATCAACAAACCCAGCAGTAGAATGTATTAATAACCCAATTCTTCCTAAAGAAGATTTTCCCTCAAGCCTTGCAACAACTTTATTTGATAACGTTACTCTTTCAAAAGTTGTACCAAGAACAAATTCACCAGGATGTAAAACAAAAGGCTCCTCTATTGATGCTGTAACTAGGGTGGTTAGATCATCTTGTTCAGCTTTAGGGTCTATATGGCTATATTTATGATTTTCAAAAACTCTAAACTCAGAACCAACTCTTAAGTCAATACTTGACGGCTGGATGTAGCTTTCATCTAAAGGGTTAACCTCAATTGACTTTTCTTCAAGAGCTTTTTTTATATCTACATCTGAAAGCATAATTCCTTCTGTCCTTTGAATATAATAGTCATCATTCTCATTTTTTTATCCATTTAAAATAGATGCAACAGACCATAAAGTTATAAAGAAACCTATAGTTCCAAGAAAAATAGTTCTTGATAAATAGATTTCTTTTCCTTCTTTGTTTTTATTAATATAAGCAAATAGATTTCCAAAAAACATTGCAGCGCCAACTCCAAGTAAGAGTAGATTTATTGTTAAATTTAATGCAAATGGGTCATTCATAGCTTCATGTGTTATGTTAATAAGATGACAAACACAAAAGAAATAGTAGATATATTTTTAAGTTCCGAAATAACTAATATTTCTAATCCTGAGATGTATTCGATATCAAAGTTAGGAGGAATAACAAACGATAGTTTTAAAGTAGGCGTCTCTGATAGGTATTTTGTACTGAGACTTCCTGGTAAAAACCCGGATTTAATTAATAGAAAAGCAGAAAAGATAAACCAAACCTTAGCTGCAGAAGCAGGGCTAACATTGCCTTTTTTATATTTTGATGAAAATACTGGAATAAAGATTTCAGATTTTGAAAGTAATTTAGTTGCTCTTGAACCTGATCAATTAAAAAGTAAAGAGTATATTAATACAGCTTTAATTACGCTAAATGAACTACACCAAAGCAATATTAGTTTCGAGCAGTGTTTTGATCACTACGCATTCTTTAACGAGATTCAGAAAGAAAAAGAATATAAAGAGATGGCAAAAATAGGAAATTATTTACTTGAAAAAATAAAATCAATTAATCAAAAATTAGTTCCATGCCATAAAGATATATATGGTCCAAACTTTGTTCTTTTAGGTGGTGACATGTATTTAATTGATTGGGAATATTCAGGAATGGAAAGCAAATTTTTTGATTATGGAGATTTATGTTTGCAACAAAACATTGAAGAAGATCAAAGAAAACAGTTATTTCTAGAACTAGAACTTGAAGAAGGGGGAGATGACCAAGTTTTATGGAATTTATATAGATATCTTAGTTCTCTGACCTGGGGCTTATGGGCTACAAGAAAAGGAGTTTTAGATGAGGAAACTGATAAAGATTATCTGAATCTTGGAAAAAATAAGATTAAGTCTGTATTTGAGGCTGTAAGTACTGAAAATTTTGAAAAACATCTTTCACGTAAATATTAAAAATCGACTACACTTCTTCAGTCCGGAAAAAAAAGGAATAAATACGATTTATGGGATCTTTGATAAAGAAACGACGTAAAAAAATGTCGAAACATAAGTACAGAAAACGTCGTAAATCAAATAGACATAAGAAGAAGAGCGTCTAGCTTTCTCTTCCTTCGTTATTTAAAAAATCTTCAATCTGTTGAACTAGGTTCTCTTCTGAGAAATTATCTTCAATATTTACTTCTGCTTCTTCTAATTTAGAGACATATTCTGCAAGATCTTTAGAATTTTCCATTGCTTTGTTAATTCGTACTTCAAACTGCTGACCTTCGGTTTGTATTCCGGTGTCATCAACTTCTATATCTAATATTTCGGCTGTTTTATTTAATAAAGCACTTATTCCTTTTGGATACCCTCCTGAGCTTAAGTAATGAGGAACAGCAGCCCACAAACCAGAAGTTTCAATACCATTTTTTCTTAAATCATGGCCAACTACGCTTGTTATCCCAGTTGGTCCAGAGTAGTTTGTAGATAATACATTAAATCTTGCATGAAAAGTAGGATCATCACTTACTCCAAATATTGGAACAGGAAGAGTATGAGCAACTTGACCAAAAAAGGCACCTAGTGTGACTGCTCTCTTCACTCCCAGGTCTAATAAAGTATTTGAAATATTTTCAGAGTAGTTTTTCCATTTCATTGAAGGCTCTTCTCCAAAAACCAAAATTAAATCATTTTTTAATTTGTAATCTTCTATTGAATAAAATGATGTTTGTGGCCAGTGAAATTCTCTTTGACCAATATCTTTTACTTCTACTATCGGTCTTCTCATTTGGTAGTTGTAGAATCCTTCTGAATTTAATTCAGCAAATGGTTCAATATCAAAAGTTCCAGATAAATTTTCCACACATCCACTAGCTGTATTACCTGCATCACTCCATCCTTCAAAAGCTAGAACAGCAACAGGCTCTGATAGTAATGGTTTTCTATACCAAATTACGTCATCCATATCCAAAGATTAACCTTTGTGAGGTTTTAATAAGAAAATATTTTTACAGATTTCTTGACGAGTTAAACACAACTGAAATACTAGAAGCAGCCATTGCTAACGCAGCCATATTTGGCGATATATTTCCCGTTATAGCAATTGGTATCATTGCTGTGTTATAAATAAAAGCTAAGAATAGATTCTGATTTATTCTTTTTTGAGATTTCTTTGCTAGATCAATTATGTCAATAATTTTAGATATATCGCCTTTATGAATAATTATGTCTCCAGCACTCTGTGCTATTTGTGTACTATGTGAACTTGCTATCCCTACATCAGCTTGTTTCAAAGCAGGAGAATCATTAATTCCATCTCCCACAAAAGCAACCGTATTGTTTATTTGTTTTTCTTTTACATATTTAACTTTATCTTCAGGCATCTGACTTCCAATAGATTCCGAAACTCCTAGAGATTTTCCAAAATCCTGAACTTTTTTACTACTATCTCCTGATAAGATTGAAACTTCGTAACTATCTGAAAGAGTATTTATAAATTGAGAATTAATTCTGACTTCTTCTTCTAGTTCTATAGAAAACATATTTTCATTTATCTTGACATCCAAGATAGTTAAAGTACCTTCATTTACGGAAGCTTTTTTTATAGATACTTTTTTCTCATTTACCTTTCCTTCAACACCAACTCCTTCTTTTTCGACGAAATTCTCTACTTCAAATAGGGGTATATTTTTATTTTCTGCTTCAAGCAATATACTTTTTGCAATTGGGTGGTTGGACTTTTGTTCTAGGCTTGCTATATATTGCAATACTAAATCAGTGCTTCCTCCGTTTTTAGGGATAATTGCTTTAATCTTAAAAACGCCAGTTGTTATTGTTCCAGTTTTATCAAATATAATGGTTGTCACTTTTGTAAGCTTTTGTAAGTAATCAAAATTTTTAAATATGAAACCTTTTTTATTGGATATAGAAGCTGATCTAAAAAGGACTATTGGAATTGCTAGACCTAAAGCACAAGGACATGCAATAACAAGAATAGATATAGCTATCTTTAATGCTACAAAAGTTTCTTGCTCAAAATAAATTAACCTCATGAAAAAAGTGAACAAACTAATAATAAGTACAGTAGGTACAAAAATTTGAGTCACTTTATCTATATTTTTTTGAACGGAGGGCTTTGTTGTTTGAGCTTTAAATATCATATCTTCAATTAAATTAAAAGTCGTTTCACCACTTATTTTTGATACTTTAATTTTTATTTCGCCAGTAAGATTTATTGTCCCCGCTATAACTAAGCTATCTTTATTTTTTTCAACAGGAACTGATTCACCTGTAATAATACTTTCGTCAATAGTCGATGCTCCTGTTTGTATATGACCGTCTAAAGGTATAACTTCTCCTGGAAGAACAACTATTTCTTCATCTTTTGATATTTCATCTATATTTTTCATTACGTATTCCCCGTTATAAACTCTTACATCTTTAGGGATTAGCTCTAAAAGGGCTTCAGATATTTCTACCGAAGATTTAATTGATACTTCTTCAATAGTTTTTCCAATTAATATAAATGAAACAATATACGCACCTGTTTCAAGAAACATCAAGGGTTGCTTTGTTGATAATATGGCAAAAATGAAAGAAGAAAGACTACCAATTGAAATCAAGGTATCCATATTAAAGCTAAGTCTCATTAAATTCTTTATTGCAGATATGTGAAATTTATAGCCAAACACAAAAATTACAACTATAGCGATACTAATTGCTTGAATTGTAAAACCATTCTCAATAAAAAGTGGTTTTAGAAGTATTGTTAGTATTAAAGATAGAACAGGTTTAATAAATTTTGTTATTTTCTTTTCGTCAACAATGTTTTCTTCGAATACAACTGCTGAATAGCCAATTGATTTAATTTTTTCAATAACCTTATTTGTATCAATAGATTCATGAAACTCTACAATAGCTTTTTTCAATGGGAAATTAACTACCGCATTTTTTATTGAAGCTTCTTTATCTAAGACTCTCTCAATTCTTGATGCACAGGCAGCACAGGTCATTCCCTCAATTGAGAGAGTTAGAGGCTTCCCTTCATTCGACAACTGTGTAACCATGATCGTCAAGCAATGTTCCTATTGCACTGATTGAGACTTCGGTATCTGAATTTATTAATACTTCTTTTTTTTCAATATCTACAAAAGCAGAAATTATATTATTTTCATTATTAAGAATTGTTTCAATTGTATTTTTACAATGTTCACAACTTATTTCAGGTACTTTAAATTTTAATTCCATATAGTAATGATAATAATTAAAGACTTATATTGAGAATTCTTATTTTTTTAGTCGAGTTGAGATACTTAAGCTGTTTCTTGAAGTATTCTTCCTCTAACTCTTGGATACTTAACTGGAGCATGATTAAAACAATGATTTCTCTTGTTATAAATACTCAATTTTGTTTCGCAAGACTCATCGTTACAAGTACGACCCTGTTCAAAACTTTTTGATGGCCTAATGCCACCTTTTATTTGACTAGCTTTTAGTCCGTCAGTCATTTCTTCCCTTTACTTTGTGAATATATTCACAAGATTAACAACTTTACTTGTAGCATGCAAGCTTTTACAAAACTTTATATTTACTCTTCTTGTGATAGTATTTCATTATGGAAATCAAACTAGAATTCTGTGTAGTCTGAAACTACACACCCCGTGCAGTTAGTACGGTTGAAGACATTTTAGAAAAATATGGTCAAGAAGTGAAATCTATCGACTTAATACCTACTTCAGGTGGCAAATTTGAATTTTATTTAAATGGCGATTTGCTATATTCAAAAATAGAAACAGATAGGCACACTGAAGATGGAGAGATACTAGGTTTAATCGAAAAAGCGCTTAGTTGAACATTCCATTCGACTTAACAATATTTGAACTAGTCTTTATTGCATCCTTATTATTTATTGCATCATCCATACAAGGACTTTTAGGCTATGGTTTTGCTGTAATATCTTCTCCAATTCTTGTCCAAATAGATCCTGTACTTGTCCCAGCTTTACTTAGCTTATTAGCTTTTCCCTTAACGATAAAAATATTTAGAAGAGAACGATCACAGGTTATATGGTCTCCAATGAAGTATTTATTAATTGGAAGGCTCGTTGGAGGTCCTTTAGGACTACTTTGTTTAATCTATTTAGAACAAAGAATCTTATCAATAACTGTTGGTGCGATAGTCTTATTTGCTGGTCTTGCTTCTTATTTTGGCTGGACTTTAGAAAGGAATTTTAGGAATTCATTTAATGCAGGAATGTTTTCAGGCATTTTTGCAATGATTGCAGGTGTTGGAGGACCTCCTATAGCAATATTATATAGAGATACAAAAGGGAAAGAATTTAGACCATCTTTGAATGCGGTTTTTACATTCGGGATACTTATTACATTAACTCTTTTACTAATAGATGGTCGAATATATCAAGATCACTTTTTTTTGTTTTTATATATGATTATTCCAACATTTCTTGGAATAAGCCTCTCGTCTAAATTATTCATGAAGGTTTCAGACAAAGTAATTTCTAATGGAGTTATTTGGTTTTCAATCATTTCAGGATTAGTTGTTATATCTAGAAATATTTTTTAATTTATTTCGTTATCTGTAATTACTAAGATATGAGCATATGTTAATTTCATCATTACTTTCTGGAGTCTTGTACTTTTTGAGCTTTCCTCCTTTTGGTTATTGGTATTTGATATTTCCTGCTTTATGGATTTTCTTCGGAGCAGTTCTAAGAAGCAAAAAGTCTTTTTTATCAGGGTTTATATTTGGCTCTGTTTCGTATGGAGTTATTTTGTTTGGTATTCAATCAATAGGTTACGAAGCCTGGATCCCGTTAACGATATTAATGGGATTAATGTATGGAGTTTTTGGAAAAACACTTTCCTATTTTGGATTTAAAACAGATAATAATTTTTTCATTTTGGTAGCGGTGATTAGTGCATTTGACTTAATAAGAGCTTATTTTCCATTTGGAGGCTTTCCTTGGGGGTATCCCTCAACTGTTTTAATAGATTTTATTCAACAACCATTTAAAATATTTGGACCAATAGGATTTTCGCTCGTTATTCAATCTATAGTTTTATCTTTGGTTTTAAACTTTATAACTTCTTTCAAAAATAAAAAATATGAATATGACAGACAATCATTTTTAAGGGGTAGAAATATTTTAGTTTTTCTATTAATTATGTCTTTTGTTTATGAGATCGGATTTGCTGCAGAAGGAGAAGTAAGAAAAGGAGATGTAGAGCAAGGGGATATTGAGATTTCAATAATTCAAGGAAACAGCCCATGTCCTGGAGCAAAGAATAGATGTGAAAATGAGAGACAAAGGATTTATGAAAGTCATTTGAATTTAACTAAGTCATTAAGCAAAGAACAGTTATTTACTTATGAAGCATTAGAAGAGGAATTAATAAAACCTCGATTAATTGTTTGGCCAGAGAGTTCAAGCGGTTTTGGAAATGATCCAGGAATTAGTGCAAAAACATTAGATGAGATATCTCAGGAAGTAAAAAGACTTAATGCTTCTTTTTTGATTGGAGGAGACAGGCCTGTCGACTCAAGTTATTTTGAAAATTATGGAATTTATATTGATGAAAAAGGAAAAATAGCAGGTGAGTATTTAAAACAACACCCAGTACCATTTGGAGAATATATTCCTTTTAGGAAGTATTTAGACTGGATACCTCCTCTTTCTTTAGTTCCAAGAGATATGATTCGTGGGAATGGTCAGGAGATATTTTCTATTGGTAAAAATAATATAAAAATTTCATCTGTAATTTCTTTTGAAGGTTCGTTTGAAAGATATATAAGGAGAAGTGTCCAAGAAGGAGCAGAGGTTATTGTTATTTTGACAAATCAAGCAAGCTATGGAGAAAGCGGGATGTCTGATCAGTTCATTCTTATGTCTAGAGCTAATGCTGTTTCGAATCATCGTGATATTGTTCATGCTGCAATAACAGGTAAGTCAGCTTTTATTAGTGGGTTTGATGGCAAAGTTTATTCTTCAACTGAATTATTCACAAATGCTGTTTCTACTAGAAGACTTATTGCATATACTAACTCCACCCCTTATTCACTTTGGGGAAATTATTTAAATTATATAATGATTGCAATAGGTTTTATTATTTACTCTTTTCCAAAGAAAAAGACTTCAACCTGGAACATTCAACATATTCAGAATCATTCTTTTAGCAGTAATGATGAAAGGGCAAAATAAGTCTATATTTCAGGTTCGTTAATAGAAAGGCCTCTTGAAGCAGCAGCTTCTACTGTACCACCTTGGAAAGCTCTTAATCCAAATTTAGGCAATACAGCAAAAATATGGTCAAAAATATCAGATTGAATACCTTCATACTCAACCCAATCAATTGTATTTGTAAATGTATAGATCTCTAAAGGAACACCTTCAGAAGTTGGGGAGAGCTGCCTAACTATTAAAGTCATGCTTTCAGTATTAAGATCATTATGATTTTTTAGATAGCTTACAAGATACGCTCTCAAGGTTCCTAGATTAGTAAGTCTTCTTTTTTCTTTTTCTTCATCTACTGAATTATTGTAATTTTCAATGTCATTTATTTTTTCAGACAAGTATTTATTTATTGATGGAAGTTGTTTCAATTTATCAATATCTTTTTCTTCCATAAACCTAACACTAGATATATCAATCAAGATAGATCTTTTTATTCTTCTCCCTCCATAATCTGACATACCTCGCCAGTTTTTTACTGAACTAGTAACTATTTTTGAAGTTGGAATAGTTGTTATTGTTTTATCCCAATTTTGAACCTTTACAGTATGGAGTGAGATGTCTATTACATCTCCATCAGCTCCATACTCAGGAACTTCAATCCAATCATCTAAATTTATAATGTCATTTTGTCCAATTTGAACTGAAGCAACAAATGAAAGTATTGTGTCTTGAAAAACTAATAGAAGTATTGCAGTAATAGCACCAAGTCCACTTATGTAATAAGCTACTGACTGGCCTGTTCCAATAGCAAATATTATTATCACGATAAAAGCATTGAGTACAATTTTTACTATTTGTATGTAGCCCTTAATTGGCTTGTCTTTCAATGCTTCATAATGTGTAGAAATTTTATTTATTAAAGTTAAAAACTCTGAGATACTTAGACCTATAAAAATAGCTAAAAGAATATTAATTATTCTATCTGAAAAACTATCGAAATATGGCAAACCAACACTTGTCTCCATATACACTTTTAATGAAGAAAATACTATTACAAGAGAAAATCTATTCAAAAACTTTTTGTCTAATAGAATATCATCGAGAATAGTGGTTGTTTTTTTTGCTAAAAACTTTATTCCTGGGAAGAATGCATATCTGCAGAGAACGTATACTCCGAAACCTATCCCAAAAAAATATAATATTGTTAATAGTTCTTCATTCATAATTTTAATTTTACTACTTTTAGAATCCTGATTGTTGGCTTGACCAAGGAGGAGGTGTTTTATTTAAGAACTCATCTACGCTAGGACCACCAAGTTTTAATAACCTCCTCTGTCCATATATATATGTCATAACAAGAAGAAATATAGTTGTTTGATTAGATGTTGCTAATTTAATAACTGCAAGTATTTCAGGCGAATTAAAGAAATATAGTTGCAATAAACCCTTAATACCTAGAAAAACAACCCATATAATGGCAACCTCTCTATACGCTGGCTTTACATTTTTGTGTAAAAACCAATCTAAAGGCCAACCCCTTATTGATTTTGATGTGTATATTGTAAAAGGCCTTCCAAATAAAATAGAGAAAAAACCAATTGCAGCAACGCTTAAGTCTCTAATTATTCCTGGAAGAAAAAATCCAGATGCAGAACCTTGAATTTGAGCAATCAAAAGTGCAATAGATGTACCAGCAACACCAATCAAAGAGTTCTTTAATGATTCTTTTCTAAAGATTCTATATGAGAATGTAATCACTATCAGTGCTACAGTTAACAAAATTGAAGTTTGTAGTTCTTGAAATCTTGAAATTGTTACAAAAAAAACAGGTGCAAGAATAGCATCAATAAAATTTTCATTTGCTATGGGCAAGTCTTGATAGTCTTTTTTTATAGCTTCAAATTTTTTTTTGAAAGAGTTAAACAATTTAAAGTTCTTTAAGCTTCTTTTCAATTATTTTAGAATCTATATTCGTTGTTAAGTTAAAACAGTTTTCAATTTCATCTTTTGATATATCATCAAATTCTGACAAAGTAGATTCAATAATTGCATCTATAGAAAAATTATTTTGTGTAATATTTTGAACAAACTTATAACCTTCATCACGTGAATTACCTTTACTCACAATTAATGAAAGAAGTTTTTGAGATCCAAGTTTTGTTTTTGCAGAATTTAAGTTTGATTCAATATTCTCATGATTAATAACAAGGTCATTAATAATATTAATCAAGTCTCTTGTCATAAAATCAATCAATTTAAATGTATCCGGAAGAATAATTCTTTCAACCGAAGAATTTGATATATCTCTTTCATGCCAAAGTGCCATAGTCTCGTAACTTGCTTGTGTATTTCCTCTAACCACTCTTGCTAGTCCACAGATTCTTTCAGAACCAATTGGGTTTTTTTTATGTGGCATTGCTGAAGAGCCTTTTTGTCCTTCCTGGAATGATTCAAACATTTCATTAACTTCAGATCTTTGATAATGTCTAATATTTGTTGCAATTCTTTCATATGTACCAGCAATTATTGAAAAACTCGAAAATAAATCTGCATACCTGTCCCTACTAACTACCTGTGAAGCAAGGGGCTCTGATTTTAGAGACAGATTTTCAAGAATTTTACTTTCTAGTTCTTCAGAAATTAGAGAATGATTACCGACAGCCCCACTAATTTTTCCATAACTAATTATTTCTAAACTTGAATTTAATCTACTCAAACCTCTTGAAACTTCAAGACACCAATTTCCAAATATACTACCTAAAGTTGTAGGTTCAGCATAAACACCGTGGGTTCTGCCAATAATAATTGTTTCAGATTCACTTATTGCTTTATTTTTTAATGAATTTACTAGTTCACTTATTTTTTCAGAGAGAACCTTAATTGAGTCTCTAATTAATAAAGCATTTGCAGTATCAACAATATCTGAACTAGTTAATCCATAATGTATCCAATTAGAGTCATTTTTTACCTTACTTTGTAATACATCTACAAAAGCAGCCAAATCATGGTTTGTAACAGCTTCTCTTTCTAAGACTTCATTATGAGATACAGAAACTTCATTTAGTTGTTTAGACAGTCCCTTTGGAGTAATTTCTTCTTTTTCAAGTACTTCAATTACTGCTTTTTCAACATCTACCCATTTCGCTACTTTATTGTCCTCACTCCAAATCGAGGACATTTCTTCGGAAGAATATCTTTCTATCATTGCTCTCTTATTATATTTTGATTTCTTTCAGGTCCAACAGAAATAAAAGTAATAGGTACTTTTATAAAATCTTCAATAAACTTTATATAATCTTTAGCTTCTTCAGGAAGGTCTTCAAAAGATGTTATATTTGTTATATCTTCATCCCAACCTTTTAAAGTTTTATAAATTGGTTTACCATCATGTAACACTCTTTGTTGTCTTGGAAAATCTTTTACTTCTGAGCCATTTATATCGTAAGCAACGTTTACTTTTAATTCATTCAAGCCTGAAAGTACATCAAGTTTTGTAATAAATAATTCAGTTAATGAGTTAACTCTTACAGAATACTTTAGTGAGACAAGGTCTAACCATCCGCATCTTCTTTTTCTCCCAGTTACTACTCCATATTCAGCGCCTTTATCAATTAAGTAATCACCAATTTCGTTTTCTTGTTCGGTCAAGAAAGGTCCTGTCCCTACTCTTGATATGTATGCTTTAGTAACTCCTACAATTCTTTCAATATCACGAGGTCCAATCCCAGAGCCTATTGCAGCATTTCCAGATGTGGTATTTGAACTTGTTACAAAAGGGTAAGTTCCGTGATCAATGTCCAACAATGTTCCCTGCGCTCCTTCAAAAAGTATATTTTTTCCTTCATTGACTGCATTTGAAATTAATAAAGAGGTATCTATCATGATTTTTTTAACAGTATCTCTATAGCTGTTAAATTCTTCTAAAATCTCTTCAAGAGTGAAGGGTGTAGAATTATATATTTTTGTAATAATTTCATTTTTCTCTTCTAAAATTGCTGAAACCTTTTCTTTAAAAATTTTCTCATCGAACAAGTCTTGCACTCTGATACCTAATCTTTGGATTTTATCTCCATAGCATGGACCTATTCCTCTTTTTGTTGTTCCAATCTTGTTTTTACCTAGTTTGTTTTCTATTAACCCATCTAAGAGTTTGTGGTAAGGCATAATAAGATGTGCATTTGATGAAAGTTTTAATTTTGAAGTATCAACATTTTTTTCTTTGAGCATCTTTAGTTCGTCCATAAGGAAACCAAGGTCTACAACACAGCCAGAAGCGATAACAGGTATACAATCTGGATACAAAACACCAGAGGGAGTTAATGAAAGCTTTATTGTTTCATCTTTTACGACAATAGTGTGACCAGCATTATTACCACCTTGAAATCGGACGACCATATCGGCATTTGAAGCGAAAAAATCTGTGACTTTACCTTTGCCCTCATCACCCCACTGGGCTCCTAAAACAACGGTAGTAGACACGTTTCTCCTTAGATTACAACATTCGATAATACATGGTTTTATAGGATATTTGCAACAAATTTCAAAAGATTAGTTGATTTAGTGTTGAACTATGCTGAAATATCATTAAATTAAACATATGACGGTTCAACCGACTTTAACAGGGCGGTTCGATGAACTTGTCAACTTTTATATAAAAGGAGAAAACATTGAGTAAAAAAGCAATCGTTTCTTTGCTAGTTCTTTCAATGATAGCTGTCGCTTGTGGAGGTTCCACAGATGACGCTGTTGAAGAAGTAGTTGAAGAAGTCGCTATGACTACACTCGAAGAAGTCCAAGCTAGAGGATTTCTTAAGTGTGGTGTTAGCACCGGTGCAACTGGATTTACAGAAGTAGCTGACGACGGATCTTATTCAGGATTCGACGTTGACTATTGCTATGCAGTTGCTGCTGCTGTTTTCGGTGATTACAGTAAAGTTGAATTTAAGCAACTTACTGCTGCTGAAAGATTTACAGCACTTAGCGCTGGTGAAATAGACGTATTGATTAGAAATACAACTTGGACTCAAAGCCGTGATACCGAATTGGGTAATGACTTTGGTCCGACCACTTACTATGATGGTCAACAATTGATGGGTAGAAAGTCTGACGGATTGTCAGATAGCTCAACTCTTGCTGACGTTGATGGATTAAGAGTATGTACAAACGCTGGTACCACAACTGAAAAGAATATTACAGAAGGTGCTGGACTTGTAGGAGCAACAATTGAACTAGTAACAGTTGAAGCTTTCTCAGAAGCTATTGACAAGTTCATCGCAGGTGAGTGCGACATAGTAACAACTGACGGTTCAGGATTAGTTGGTAGAAGAGCAGTTAATGACGCTCTTAATGACTGGGCAATTTTCCCAGCATCACCAATTTCTAAAGAGCCATTAGGTCCAACATATAGATCAAATGATAGCCAATGGGCTGACATTGTTAACTGGACTGTTTACGCTACAATCATCGCTGATGAGTATGGTGTAACTAGAGCTAACATTGATTCATTTGATTATGATGCTGCCCCAGAAATGGGTAGATTGTTCGGTAAGAACGATGGAGAGCTTCAAACAAAGATGGGTCTAAGTGCAGATGCTTACTACAACGTTGTAAAGCAAATAGGAAACTATGACGAAATCTTTTCAAGAAACCTAAATCCATTAGGTCTTTACAGAGAAGGTAGTTATAACGACTATTGGAACAACGGAGGATTGGTTTACGCACCTCCAGCAAGGTAATTAATTACCTTACTAATTTTGTAAAAGGGGCTGAAAAGCCCCTTTTACTTTATGTACTTCGACATATATAGTCCTTCTTCTAGGCATAAAGCAGATAATTCTGATAAAATTCATTTATGAAAAACGCAATGAAATATCTTCTTTTCTTCAGAAATGTAGTTTTTCTAAAATGGGCTTTTCAAGTTATTTTCCTTTTTGGAATATTGTCAATAATTTGGAATTATATTCAAAATGCAATTGTTAATTTAGCAGATACAAATATTGCATTTTCTTGGGGATGGTTAGGAGAAACCCCTGGGGTTTCTGTAGCAGAAGGAATGTATACGTTACCAAATTCAGGGTTGCAAATGATTCAAACTGGGATGATCAATATGTTTAGAATCACATTAACAGGGATATTGGCAGCAACCTTATTAGGTACTTTTTTAGGGATTGCTAGGCTTTCAAGTAATTATATAGTTGAAAAAAGCTCAACCGGTCTATTAGAAGTAGTTAGAAATGTTCCACTTTTAGTTCAAATATATTTCTTTCAAGCTTTTGTTCTGTCATTTCCTAGGCTTGAAGTTTTTGAAGTTGGGGAATATTTTATTCACATAAGTGCAAAAGGACTTGCTTTTCCATGGTTCAACAGAGGCCCAAATGCATACTTGCTTATGGTGTATACATTAATTGTCATATATATTGCTAATAAAATCTATAAATGGCGAGTTGAATTATTAGAAAAAGAAGGAAGAGATACAAAGCCATTTTTATGGTCACTGGGTATTTTAGGATCACTATTAGTTATAGGTTGGTATGGAGGTTTCAGAGCTGCAGGGGTGTTTGGCTTTTTAGCAGGCTACATTTCTCTTGGCCTAGAAAGTGTTCCAGCAATCGTTTATCAGGGCCTGGTTTCAGGTGTTGCTATTTATATTGGCTTTAAAGTAACTAAGGCATTTATAGATAGTAAAAAATCAGAAGAAGCTCAAGGGATATACAGTGATGATGATTATTTTAAGATCATATTAAACGTTGTAGTAGTTCTGTTAATAGTACTTCTTATGTTTTCATCTATTGGTGCTGGTTTTGCGGGTTTTTTAGTTGGTGATGAAATAACATTTAAAGCAGACTGGGGATTGCCTCAATTATTTCATGGTATTGAAAATAAATTAGATTGGTATCCACATATAGATCTTGAAATATATGAAGTAATTGAAGGAATGAAAAAAGCTGAAATTACAAATTGGTTAATTAAGCCAGGAGACAACATTACAGAAGGACAAGTTATTGCTACAGCCTACGCAACTGGAAATAAAATTGACAAGCAAGAAGTAGAACTGAAAGCAGAGTATACAGGCAAAGTGGAATCTTTGATTGTTGAAGAAGGTAAAGCAATAAAAATAGGAATTCCTTTTTATGAGTTGGAAGTTACCGACGCAGCACCGTTTGTTTTTTCTAGGCCTAAAGTTGAAAAGGTTAATGAAACATCAAAGTTTAAGAGATATGCAAAAGGACATGGAAAAAGTCTTTCAGTTGGATATTTTGCTATATGGCTAGGAGTTGTCTTATACACTGCAATATTTATTTCAGAAGTAGTTAGAGCAGGAATAATGGCTGTTTCTAAAGGTCAATCAGAAGCTGGGATGTCTCTCGGATTAAGGAGAGGCGCATTATTGAGATTAGTAGTACTTCCTCAAGCGATTAGAGTTATGTTGCCCCCAATGGGTAATCAGTATTTAAATTTAGCCAAGAATACATCATTAGGTATTGCCGTTGCGTATCCAGAAATAGTTGCTGTTGGTCAAACCTTATATAACCAGGAAGGCCAGACATTACCAGTTTTCTTGATATGGATGGCATTTTATAGTTCTGTAAGTTTGACAATTTCATCAATAATTAATTATTACAACAGAAAAATGAAAATAGTGGAGAGATAATGGTTGATGTAATTAAAAAGAACGCCAAAGCAGTACAAGAAAGTTTATTTTCATCAGTAGGTTCTTCTGTGCTAACAATTGGAACAAGTTACTTAGTACTCAATTTCTTTAGAGGCATGTTCGGTTTTGTTATGTCTTCTGATAAAGATTGGTTAGCAGTATTAAATAATATGCAATTATATATGGTTCAAGCCTATCCAGAAAGTGACTTTATACGAGTTTGGATCTCAGTAGGACTTACTTTTGTATTTTCAGGAATTTCTATTGGGTTGTGGAGAAGTGATGATCGCTCAAATATAAGTGTTATGTTTGATAGATTTTATAAATTGGGGCTAGGTGTTTTATTCTTTACAATTGTTGCACCAACTTTTACAAGTTATATGGGAAATGATGGATCTGTAATAACGGAAGAAGTATTTTCTAGAAGTTCAAGAATAGGAATGTTAATCCCAGTTCTTGTTATAACAGTAGGGTTTTTTCTATTAAAAAATAGAAAAATTAATTTTTCATTTAATAATTCTGATGCTGTTTTTCTTTATTTGTCTATTCCAATTGCTTTGATCTGGATTATTGAGTTACCAACAATACAGCTTGATCAAAACAAAGATAGGATAATCCCCGATCCATTAATGCCTATTGCTAATACAACTAAAGTTCCTTGGACTGTAATTTTTGTTTTATTTCTTTTGTCATATTTTATTGGAATTTACTTTAAAGAAGTGAAGAGGTTAAAGAATATTATGTCAATTTCTTGGTTTTTACTACCTTTGCTTATTTTCTCGTGGGTATTTAAAAAGCCGCAGATTGAAATGGCCGAAGTCTTAACAGGTGATATACCTATATTTCTTATATTTTTTGCAGTAGGTTTAGGAACGGTTTTATTAATAAATAACCCAATTGTGAAAAAATACTACTCAATTTATATAGGGGTTGTAATAGTTGCAACAATAGCTGGAGTATTTATAAGTATTCCGATGCTAGCAAAGGCTTGCTTATTATTACTTGGATTGTTTGTAACGGTTGTACCTGCTGTTTCAACTTCACAACAAGGGAAGAAAAGTTTGATAATTATATGGGCTGTAGCTCTAGTAACTTTAACATTCCTATTAAGAGGTGGAGCATCAGAAACAGGAATTGTTGTACCAGGATCAAGTATTTTTGGAGGCTTCTCTTTGACATGGTTGCTTGCAATTTTTGGTACCTATGTTTCTTTTCCTTTAGGTGTACTACTTGCTTTAGGCAGAAACTCAAAACTTCCTATTGTTAGGATAATTTGTACTGGGATTATTGAATTAGTAAGGTCAGTTCCATATATAACATGGTTATTTTTCGCAAGCGTAACCTTAGCTGTCTTCTTACCAGCAGGGGTAGAGTTTAACTTAATAGTAAGAGTCTTGATGGTTACAGCTTTCTTTAGTGGAGCATATTTTGCAGAGAACATAAGAGGAGGTCTGCAATCAATTCCAAAAGGACAGTACGAAGCCGCAGATGCAATTGGAATGAGCCCATTTCAAAAAATAGGTTTAATAGTCTTACCGCAAGCACTTAGAGCCGTTATACCAACTCTTGTTAGCAGCGCAATCACGGCGTTTAAAGATTCAAGCCTTGTTACTATCATCGGATTATTTGACTTCCTTACAATAGGTAAAACTGTTATTGATAATCAATCTGTACCAGTAAATTTTGTAGGACACCAAAGAGAAAATTTAATATTCGTTGCTGTTGTCTATTGGATATTTACATTTACACTATCTAGACGAAGCATGAAAATAGAAAAAAGATTAGGATTAGGAGAAAGGTAATTAAATTATGAGCATAATTCAAGCTAAAGGCGTGAAGAAATGGTTTGGTGATTTCCAAGCCCTTAAGGGTATATCAATGGAAATTGCTGAAGGTGAAGTATTGGTTATTTGTGGTCCTTCTGGCTCAGGCAAGTCAACCTTCATTAGGTGTATAAACAGACTTGAACAACACCAAGAGGGTGAAATAGTTGTTGATGGCACAGAGCTAACCAATGATTTAAAAAATATTGAAACAATTAGAGCTGAAGTTGGAATGGTATTTCAGAGCTTTAATCTTTTTCCTCACTTAACAGTTATGCAAAATATTACTCTTGCACCAATTTGGGTAAGAAAGAAAAGCAGAAGTGACTCGGAAGAAAAGGCCATGGAGTTACTAAATAGAGTAGGTATACCTGAACAGGCTGATAAATTTCCAGGACAATTATCTGGTGGTCAGCAACAAAGAGTTGCTATAGCAAGGGCTTTGGCAATGGATCCAAAAATAATGCTTTTTGATGAGCCTACATCAGCATTAGATCCAGAAATGATTAAAGAAGTACTCGACGCAATGAAAGAACTAGCAAAATCTGGAATGACTATGATTGTTGTTACTCATGAAATGGGTTTTGCTAAAGAGGTTGCAGATAGAGTAATGTTGTTTGACGAAGGAATGATGGTTGAGGAAAATACTCCTGTTGAGTTCTTTGACAACCCAAAGAATGATAGAACTAAACTTTTCTTAAGCCAGATACTTTAAAGTTCATCCCAAAGGTTTTTTTCAGCTAAATCAATAATGGTTGCCCCCATTCCATAAGCTCCATCGAAAATAGCTTTATGACCCCCAGGCTTTATAGTGGCTGCAGCGTATTCTGGTTGGTGGTTTACAGCATCTCCCGCATCTATATCTAACATAGGGTGGATTGAAGGCATAGCAAGGGAGATATTTCCCATATCTGTTGAACCTAAACCGGGCCTAAGAGGGTCTTCAAGAGGCATTTCTCTACCAATACTTTCAGAGTTTTCCATGAATAATTGATACATAGTTTTATTATTTAATATTTCACGATATTTATAGTCAGGAGAGTTTACCTTTACCTCACATTTTGTTGCTAAAGCAGCAGCATTTACACAATTTAAAAAATCTTTTTCAAGAATATTAAGACCGTCTTCATTTAGAGATCTTAAATACCATTCTGAGCTTGTATAAGATGGAATGATATTTGGTTTAAAACCACCATCTTTTATGACTCCATGCATCCTATTTGATTGAACCATTTGTTGTCTGTATGTTGATGCATTTACAAATAGCTGTATTTGAGCATCTAAGGCATTACGCCCTTTCTCTGGTGCACCAGCAGCATGAGCGTCTTTACCAAAAAATTCGACTTTATATTGTTGAATAGTAGTAAATGTAGGATTCGCAACATTTAAAGGTCCAGGATGAATCATCATTGAACATTTAGCATCTTCGAAAGCTCCTCTATCTAGCAATATAATTTTTCCACCACCACCCTCTTCAGCAGGAGTGCCAAGTAGTTTTACTCTTATACCAAGATCATCAGCTAAACTCCTTAATGCTAAACCAGCTCCTATTGCAGCAGTAGCAATTACATTGTGTCCACAAGCATGTCCAATTTCAGGAAGAGCATCATACTCAACACAGAGGACAACAAGGGGACCTTCCTTACCAAAAGTTATTTCAAATGCCGTTTCTAATTCATTTGTAGGAAAGACAACATTATCTTCAAAAGAATTTATAAACTTAACTAAATATTCTGAGGTTTTATATTCTTCAAAACCAAGTTCAGGGTTTTCATACATCCAGTCACTAACTTTAATTAAGTCCTTATGAAT
>Ga0208639_1001024_pt1 | contig 19155 bp, 16 predicted proteins | sample ETNtaG_33_FD_185772 | JGI IMG/M metagenome (GOLD analysis project Ga0208639, IMG submission 185772) | Marine microbial and viral communities from oxygen minimum zone, Eastern Pacific Ocean - ETNP201310SV76 (SPAdes) (version 2) | ecosystem: Environmental > Aquatic > Marine > Oceanic ...
TAAATGACATATTTTCGCCCCAAATATTCGTTCCACCATTAGCAACAACGGCTTGGTATCCCGAACCCATAGTAGTTGAGGAGGTAATTGGGAATGCGCACGCCCCTTGTGTAATGCTTGTTTCAACCCAAACAACACTTGCTGCACCGTCCGCTGTGGTTTCTATACCTGGATATTTACTCATTTATTTATCTAAAATAATTGGCTAGAAATTTAACACTAATATTATTATACCACTATATTGAAAAGATCAGAAATAACGACGTAATTCAAGCAAATCTAAATGGGTTTAATTAATATATTAGCATTATTTAGAAAGGCTTTAGTTTTACTACAAACAGGGGCCGATGAATACAGGTGGATGGCAGTATTTGTAGTTTCATTAATTTTATTTACTTGATCCAATATTCTGATACCATCTTTCATTATTATTCTACTTTTTCTATCTATAACAATTCCAATATGATCTTCAGATTGTATTAGTCTGACTTTTGCATTTAGACCATAATCTTTTGGTGAAAGAGACTCCACAAGAAATTAGTATTTAGCAGCTTCGCCTTTTTTGGGTGTTGAGTATCTAATGAATGCTCTAATATCTTCGTTAGAATTTTTCAAATCTTCTTTTCTAAGATACATCATGTGACCACTCCGATACCCTTTGAAAATCAATCTGTCTTTCATGCGACCGCTGGGATCTAGACGCCACATTGTATATTTAGCATCAAAGTATTTTGTTGCACCATCATAATATCCCGATTGGATCATTGTATGTAGGTAGGGGTTTTGCGCCATTGCTTGTCTAAGATTTTCACCCGTATTGTTATTTGAGCTGTCCCAAGGACGAACAGGTCCGAACATGTTATACTTTACATCAGTTTCAAATTTTAGAATATTTTTATAATAGTAATTTATTGCTGGGGTAAATGAATGAAGCCACGAAGTCAATTCAGAATTGAAATCAGGTCTAACCCCACCTTTTGTTTTATCAATTCCTTTATAACGCGAATCTAATCTTCCGATAGTAAACCCCTCTTCTCTTAATAATTCTTTCCAATAAAAGGATGTGGGTACATCTAAATTATAGGATAAAATAGCCTCTTTTGAAATTCCAGAGTATCTTGCCATTTGTTCGGCAGCTTTATTTCTACTTTCACTTGATACATATCCACCCTTTGCTATGACTGGCATTAATTCATCGACCGCATAGGCTTCAGATAAACTTAAAACCTCCAACAGGTCTTTTGACTGCAAATCCCTAGGAAGCTTTTTGTGATACCAAGCAGCTGCAGTGAAATATGGTAATCTTAGAGAAGCACCCAGTGGACCAGCGCGCCTACCACTACCAGAATCGATACCTAATTCTGTTGGTGAAACCAATATTACCCCATTTAAATACATCCACTGTTGATTTTGTAATGCATGAGCAAGGCCAGAAACACGCGTTGTTCCATAGCTTTCTCCAATAAGATATTTTGGAGACTCCCAACGATTTATACGTTGAATAAATGTATTAATCCATTTAGCTAAATATTTGATATCTGCATTAACACCAAAAAAGGTCTCCTTTTTTACGTCTTCATCTATTATTCTTGAGTAACCTGTATTAACAGGGTTCACAAATACTATATCCGCTACATCTAAAATAGAATATGGATTCTTTTTAACTCCGTATGGTTGGACAGGAAAACCCTCATCATCAACCTTTAGTATCATAGGTCCAGTATATGCTAAATGCATCCACACTGATCCTGACCCTGGTCCGCCATTAAAAGAAATTAATATAGGTCTATTAGATTGGTCTTTCACATATTGACGTTCATAATAAGTATAATGGACAGCGGCAACTGAGATGCCCTTATCGTTCCAAACTGGTTGAGTGCCGGTTGTAGCGGTATATTCAACTTTTTTGTTTCTAATTAAAGTAGAATGAAATGTAACAATAGCAGTATCAGCGGCAATTGATAGGGATTGAGTATTAACTGAACCTATAATAAAAATAATAAAAATAAATATCTTTTTCATTTTTTTCCTCTAAAATTCACCAGTATATCTAAAACCTAACCAAATATTTTTCTTCGGTAGCCAGTCTCCTTTAAGACTAGAAGCGGTACTATAATTTGTAACAGAAAAGGATACATTGTCATTAACATTTATTGTCAATGTGGATAAAGTGTTTAAGCTTGATATCCATTGAAAAGAATATTCAAAAAATGGCACTCTTGAAATGCGTACAAAATTGAAAAAGCTAACACGTTCTATAAAATCTGGTTTTTGACCTATTTCACCAAGAAAATCAAACCTTGCATAAACACCAAAATTTCTAGTGGATGATTTTCCATCTTCATATCTTTTATATTTTTTTGTTTCATCATCATATGCGTAAAAATTTCTTTCATAGTATGATTTATTATCATCATCAACTTTCAGTGATCTATGCGCAATTTTCATATAACTTATACCTGGGGATGCATTGACTTTAGCGACATAAGGTATAGCAATAGGAAGTTCAAATGTGGTTGCCATTAATGCATACATATCTAAAATATTTACATATTTATTTACGGAGTCAACAATACCGTATTTCTTAAAATCTGAAATATCATCAATCACGTCTTCATCAGATCTTGGATAAAAGGAAAACCCTAATTGCGCATGAAAAGCAGCTCGCGTTGAAAACATATTATCAATACTTGCCTTTGAATATAGTCCCATATAATCACCACCAAGATAATTTGGTTTATCAAGGCTATTCGTAGATAATAGATTCATTTTTGCTGGCAACCGAACACCAATTTCAGAATTCTTAGTTACGGCTCCAATAGATATGGCACCATATAGTGAACCAGGTAATCCAATTATTGAGTTCCCTGTAGAAAAATTTGCACCATATTGTAGGACATTTGATTTGAGAAATAATCTATCACTGCTGATAATAAAGTTTTGTTTATCCCAAACTGCAAACTTAGAGCTAAAACTTGCCAATAAACGTTCATCTTCGCTTTCATAAAAAACGGTTTGTGATGCACTATTAAGATATTGATCTCTTTCAATTAATACTTGTTGTATATCTTGGCTTAATACCCAATCAACTTGATCTCTTTCAATAATATTGTAAGACAATCCATTGCCATACCAGATTTCATGAATTTCTTCGTTATTTGCTTTCTTTTGTACAATAATTAACTCATCATCCGCTTTTAATTCCGGAAGCCATAATGTTATTTCTGAGTTTTTCTTTTTTTGTTTTATTGATTTAGAATATTCATCTGAGTGAAGATTGTTATAATCAATTATTGCATCTTCCATGAGTATATGATAAGGCATGTGATCAACGGTCCATGCAATAAATTTTCTTTTATCAAGACTTGACATGGGCTTCTCTTCAGCATCTTTTATAGTGATTTGAGCTGAACCCATTGTTGATAGATCTTTGTTTTTTGAATCTATTACCATATAATTTACTATATATGTATTATCACCATTCTGATCTAATGGCTTTTCGTAATCGGGTTCTCTAACAAAGGATAATTCACCCAACTGTGTTATTTTAAAGCTACGTTGATCAGCCCCACCAACAATTTTAAATCTGGCATCATCTTGATCTTCATCCGGGTCTACTATATCTAATACTCCAAGTAATTTACCGGACTGCTCTGAAAAAGAAAACTTTTGATCTTTAACTCCTTTAAAATAAGGAGGCTCATTAACATCGGTAATCTCAACTTTAATCTCACTAGTCACTGAGGCGTTGTTTCTATCTTTACTTTCGACTTTAATTTGATATGATTTTTTTTCCTCAAAATCAAAACTTTTATCAGTATATACCACACCATTTTTTATGCTAAAGAACTTGTTATCATTTTGACCGGTATTTATAAATTTATATCGGAATTCATCATTGCCATCCGGATCAATTGTTGATAGCTCTCCAACCTTTGTATTGGTCAATATATTTTCGGGGACACTATTATCAAGTAATTCCACTTTATCTGGAGGATCGTTCAGCTCTGTTATTCTTATAACAACTTTAGCTGTATCAATTGAAAAACCTGTGTCAACTATATAGACCAACTCATCAATACCATTTTGATTTTCATTGGGAGTATAATAAATATTGTTTCCCCTTAAAACCGATGTCCCTCTAGTGGGACTTTGAATGATAGTTATTTCAAGATCTTGTCGATTAGAAACTTTATCGTTTTTCAGAACATCAATTAATTGAGGAGTATCTTCTTTAACTCTTACATTATCATTTACAGCACTTAATGATTGGGCAGCAATGTTTGTAAAAGGAAATAACATTACCACTATTGATAAAATCGATATTTGATATTTTTTCATTATTATTTCTTTTGTTAAAAATGGAGTGAAAAATATATTTCAGGTATAAAGACGCCATCTATGCCACCAGGATACCATGTCCATGGTTTTGATTTAGCAGATCGACTTGATTGAAATTCTATACCACTATTGTTGGGGATGTAAACAAAGTTAGCTCCCATATTAAACATACCCCAAACATTGTGATCTATGCCTAAACCTAATGTAGTTAACCCAGTTACGGAGGTATTGATTTGAGCATAGCCTTTTGTTTTTTTATTATCGGTAACAACTTCAGCTTTTACAAATACACCTAGGGCATCTATATTGTTGATACGATCAGAAATATCTAAATTTTGTTTTTCACTGGCACTCTGTGTGCTATCAATAGATCCATGTATAAACTCAACAAGAGATAATCCTACCTTTAACCTTAATGAAGCAAAAGGCTTACTAACTTTCATGCCTTTAGAATTTTTTGTTTCTGAAATTTCTTGTTTAGATAAACGGATTAGTCTTTTATCTTCACTACTTAGGTCTTCAAAATCAATTATTTTTTCAGTTTCACCATCCCAAGTAAGGCTTTCAATAAATTCTTGATCATAATCACTTAAGCTAGAAATTTTTGTTGTCACTCGTTTATCATCACTCTGGCGCAATAATACAACTTCTTTTTTATTTACAGTCACTACAGAGGCACGAATTGATTTATCTTCTTTAGTGGTCCACAATCTTCCTTTTTCAGCTTCTTTATGTGCTTTCTCATTTTTGTCAACGATAATTGCCACTTTATTATTTTCTGTCGAAATGAGCTTGCCTTTATAAGCCTCATTGTTTTTGGTTTTCCAAGTTCTTGTTTTGTCCCTCTCTTTTTTGGCTTTACGAATTTCAGATTTTCGTGAAGCCATTTCCTTGCCCTGAGAAGTTGGTATACTTCTATTTAATCCAAAGGTATTACTCCAATATACAAGGCCGCTTGCTGTCGGTAGTACCATATGTAAAGCCTGGTATCCTTTCATCCCTTTATTTTTAAAACTATTTCCTGCATCCATATAGTTTACCTGGCCGCCAATTGAGTGCGTATCAAATTTAAAACCTACTCCATAAGTCCCAGATAGAGCATGACTATTATCGACCGTATTACCCATGCTGCTTACATCCTTGCTGCCACTGGGTATAAGAACATATGCGCTTGAAATATCGTTTGAAATACCTAGAAGTAAATTTTTGAACATTTGACGATGTAAACCTAAATCTTGAAGCCCCATTTCCATTCTAAAGGCTTGACTGCTAGATCTACCCCGAATAAATGCGTTACCAGTTGTAGCTATTTCAAGCTGAGATGTTGACCACCAAAAAGCGTCTCTTGCGCGTTTAAAGCTTCTTTCCTGTAAAATATTATCTACTGTACTATAGGACTCTAACTCTGATAGCTCTCTTTTTGAAATCTCACCCCATTTGTATTTACGTTTTATCAATTCATCCATAAGCTTAGGATCCATAAGTTTGACTTGATCCATCATAAATCGACGGAATTCACCCGAATCATAATTTTTTGCCCTTAATCTCTTTAATACTAATCCTCTTTCGGTATTTTCCATCTGGATCATTATAACATCCGATGCTTGGATACTATTATCATCAAATTTATCATTTGCAATTATCTTGTTAAGGTATGTTTCAATAAATTTTCTATTTAGCGTTGGGTCGGCGACTTCCCAGCTAATTAGATTTTCTTGAGCGAACAAGAATCCAATTAATAAAACTAATCTTATTAGGAACAAATGACTATTATTGAAAATATTCAAATTCATTTTCAGAATCCTTCATTAAACCATTACTATCTTTTATTTTTATTTTTACAGATTGTATGCCACCAAAAGCTGGCCTAGAAATCTCGAGGCGATATCTAGTTACCTTTCTATTCCCATACTTTCTACTATCAATTTCAAAGGGTTTACCACTAATTCCACCAATTGGGAAAACTTTATCAACAGCATTATTTTTTCCATAAGTAATAACTTCAAGTGTTAACTCATTTGTTCCCGGTCTCCGCTTATATGTGATTGAAGGTGGTGGAAGTTTTTTTACATCTATTGAATATGTTAGGTTCTTTAGAACAGTACCATCAACTAACGTTTCCAGTTTTAGGCTCCCCGTTTTCTTATATGGGCCAACACTGATTTCTGAGTTATCAACATTCTTGGGAGTTTTCTGTAGTGATCCGGAAAGTCTAACAGACACCCTATCTCTAGATAATGATTTTACACGAAGATCAAATTTATATTTTTCTCCAGTATAAATTTCTGCCATGTCTGGAGGAGATGCCCATTGTGGTTCTACCACAGCAATTTTAGTTTTAGCAGTTACTACTTTACTATCTCGCTTACGCACACCAGTAACTTCTATAGAACCACCATTGTTTGCAGCAACTCCAACCAATGTGGTTCTTGGTGTTCCTTGAGATAAACTAGATATCATATCATTACCGCCAGTAACTGAAACTTCAAAATCTTTGTTTGAAAAAACACCACCAACAGTTAATGGAACCTCCCAAACCAAACCCTTTAATACAGTGTATCTTTTTTTATCAAAAAGAACAAAAAAGTCAGTTTTTTGCCCCTCCATTGGCACAGGAATAATGGGGGCATCTAAACCTCGCATCACTGTAAAAGATCCCTCGCGACTAACTTTATCAGAAATATTTTTTTCTATTTTACTAGCAATCTTATCACTACCAAAAATAACCTCCCAATTATCAAGTGTTTGTTGTGAAATATTAGGAGTAAATCCGATATTTAGTTCAACATCAAATCGTTTATCTTGGTAAACATCAAATTTGGATAAGGGCAATTCTGCAACATAGCTACCATCAATAAGCAAGGCTTCAGCCATTACATCGTACTCCACATCATTTGCACTTGTATCATTCAGAGTAAACTTTGTTTTAACTTTAACAGAGTTTTTTTCGTATTCACCCTGTAGATCAAAGGTAAATTTATACAGTGAATCTGAATGCAATGAATTTATGTTATCAATTGTTACCATAGATTCAAGCTTATCCTTGGCTACCTCAAGCAATATGTCATCCTGTCTTCGCATATATTCGCCAAGTTCGCCTTCGATTGCAAACAAACTCAATATTGCACCAAGATTAATTAAAAAATAGACTTCAACTTTTTTCATAACTAATAATCTATTCTTTTATTGCTTTTGTCAGTATTCTACTAACTTCATTGTGAATTTCTTTTTGTACAGTACCCTTAACAAGTCTAGTAACACCAGAACTAAGAGCCTCCATTCTTTCGTTGTGTCCTTTCAATTCTGTTTTTAATCCATTAACAGCACTGGCCAATGAAGCCACCGCATCTTTATCCATATTTGATACTGCTTTTGCAGTCTCACCGCCGGATGCACTACCATGACCATCGTCAGGACCCAAATTATAAATGCTTTGTGCATATAGAATCAATAAACAAAACTCTAAAATTAAAGCACCAATCGACAAATAAGTCATTAAGCCTACATGATCTGGGTCAAGTGTAGCAAAGATTGATCTAAATCCAACGATAACCAATAAGAAAGCTGCCCCGCCATATACTAGAGCGGTTCTGGCATTAATATCTGATCTTAGTTTCATATTATATTTAACCTCTATTATTTCTAATAATATTTAATTGATTTCAAGTATTATAAGTGTCAAAATTAGTTAAAGAAGTAAGTGAATGCTAAAAGTAATCTAACTACTGCATTAATACGCATTAATTATCTATACGAGTACTATATAACTTTCCTTTATATATAAATGTAGGCTGATTGTTATTGCGTGCATCAGAAAAAGCTTTCTTAAATCCCTGTAGAGAATAAACAGATTGATCTTCATCAATTTCCAATTCAAGTATTATACTTTTTCGTTTTCCTGATAAAACCACACTTTTTTCTTCAATTCTACTTACGGTATAGGCTCCAATTTTTGACCCTATATTATATAGTTTGTTATTTATTATAGCAGTTTTTGGTTTTGACAATGTTATCCGTGTAAGTAAATATTCTTTTTTAAAAGATGGTTGGTTATTACGAGAGCCTTTTTTGTTTAACAACCTTGATTCAGAAAAAATATCATTTTTCCATTTTATATTATTTGATAATGTTTCGTTGGGTACGTTAGGTATTGCACTGATTGTCTTCACAATGTCAATCGAATAATCGCCCTTATTTATATGTGGTTTAGATCGATAAACTAAAAAGGATAAAGATGCATCAACTTGATTATTGTTTGCTGAATTTATTTCCATTTCATTAACAAGATAGTTATTTAAAGATAGATCCCCTAAAGCCTTACCTATATTTATAAAGGATCCCCTAATAGATAATTGGATAGAATGTCTTTCTATTTCAATACTTAGATCTGAAATAGCATCCTGAGGGATATCAAGTGTATTTGATATTTTTGGACTTAACTCATCAAGTCTAACATTATTTTTTGCGCAAATATTTTTTATGTTATCTAATGAAGCAATGAATTCGTTTTCATTCTCATAGTATGATGCAAGTTTTGGTATTTTTTTAATATACTTACTATATTGATCTAATAAACTGGACATTGGGTCGTTGATTTTCCCAAAAAGCTCAAGCTTACCATTGATAATATTAATTTTTTCATTGGTTTCTTTTTGCTCATCGACCGATATAATATTGTAATAGTAAATCCCAACAATTAATACTACAGTGGCGCTTAGATTATATATAGATGTTTTCATATGGTGATATCAATAGTAAACAAAAGTCTGTTTTGTTTACCAGGCTGTTGATTGATTAGTAATGCATCTTTAATTAAGCGTTGTTTTTTTAAATCTGTTAGCATTGTAGTCAATATGCGTCTTCCACTTGTTCCAGCAATGCCAATTTTCCCATATAAAGATAAAGTAAAGGCACCATTTTTTATAGATTGGTTGAGTACTAAACGATCAATCTTTGCAGCATCGGGGATTACTGAAGATAGTAACTTAGTTATAAAGATACCCTTTTTTGAAAAATGATCATCAAATGCTTTTGTTTTTATTAACTGTTCACCAATAGTATTGCTTGTAATCAAGGCCAATTTTTGTTCTTTTATTGGTAATTGATATTTTAACCCCCTTAATGATATATAATTATTTGAAGAAAAATAAATAAGTGCAATTATAACGCTTGTTTGTAGAATTACGCCAATACCAATCTTAAATATAGGAGAGATATATTCTGAAGGCTCACGTTCTGGTATAATTTTTTCAACTTTGATCTTTTCTTTTTTATCATCGCTATCTTTACCTCCCGTTTCTTTCTTATCATCCCATGGAATTTCATCAAAGCTATCTTTTTGTTTATCTTCAATATTGTCCCACAATTCATTTTCACCATCTTCAATATTTGTTTTACCATCACCTGCACGTCGATTAATATATTCATGTAAACTTTCATCTTCAGAAGTTTGACTTGCTGCTTGTCGTTCTTTGTCTAATTCCGATCCTTTCTTTAGCTTATCTAATCCTTTTTTTATAGAAGGCTGAGCCTCCTCGACAATTTTGCGGTGTTTTTCAATATCAATTTTAAGCTGAACATCTTCAATCCCTCTTTTATGTTCAGTTATTTTTGATTTTTGATAATCTAAATATTGGCCATATTTTTCATCTTTTTTCCCGGTTAAGTCAGCTTCATCAATAATTAATTCTAATTTTTTTAATAATTTTTTTGTTGATGTAACATCAGTTGTTAGTAATGAATTTGCTGCCTTATTTATTTTACTTTCATATTCTGCCTTGGCTGTTTCAACGCGCTTTTTACTAGCAATTACTGAACAATGAATTTTTTTTGTTTGAAGTTCATCAAAATAATTTCCCGTATTATTGTTATGTTCCTCCCAAAATAATTGATATTCTTCTGACAATTCAGATTCAGATTCTAGATCTTGAATTAAATTTTCATATTTTTTTATTTCTCTTTCTAAAACTATAAAATCGTTTGCAGTAGAATCATCATGAATGTTTAATAACAAATTAATGATATTAGATTCTCCATTGGATAATCTTAGCTGAAAAAGCTGGAACTTTTGGTCTTCAAGATTGTTTTTAATTGATAGTAGATAATTATTGTAATCTTCATCGCGTTCAGCAAGATTTTGTCCTTTATCTATGATTTTTTCAAATTTATTTATCGTGTCTGACACACTTTTAAAATCTTTTATTGAGGTGCTAACTTTAGAATTTATATTCTTATCGATTTTATAATTATCAGCTAATTTATCATGAACTGAATCAAGATCTACGTGGCCTTTTTTATCTTTGTTCATTATTGAAATATTATCATTTGTATTAATGACTACTAATAAATCTTCCAACAGCTAGAGCAACTTTATCATAGCTTTCTGATACTGGATGATTAGGTGAATATTCATCAATCGCTTTACGGTTGCTATGAGATTTTGCTATAATATTTGAATAAGGAATTGTAGTTCTAAAAATTCCAGAATCAAATGCTTTAGCTGCTACCCTTTTCATTTCTTCAGACTGTGGCGAATTGTTTACATATTTTGTTAACAAAACGGGCAAAGCGCTTATCTTGCCATTCAATTTTTTAACATCATCAATTATTTTTTTTATAACTATTCTAGCATCCAGGGACCACTGGTCTTCGGCGCTCAAAATATACCAGTACCAGTCACTTGTTAATAAGGCATTTAATGTTAGTATTGATGACTTTTGTGGGGGTGTATCAATAATTATATAATCAAAGCTAGACTTTATTTTTCTATTAAAAAAATGATTGAACAGTCTAAAAATATTAATATCCAGCAGTGACTTCATTTCGCCCTCAGTACTATCAAGCATAAGAGTAGATGCCAATAGTTTTATTTTTGGATTTCGGGTATCAACGATGTAATCAGAGGCACCATCACCTGAAGATTTTAATAGATTTGTAACGTTTCTCCCGTTTTCAACAACATCTACATTATAGTTTTCTGCTAACGTAGATGAGGAGTTTGCCTGTGCATCAAGGTCGCAAACAAGAACCTTTTTACGTTTGCGCGCTAGGCTCCATGCAAAGTTAATGCAGGTGGTTGATCTTCCAACGCCACCTTTATTGCATACTATAGTTATAATTTGAGGTTTTTTAATTGCCATTTAACTTTAATGAAAATTTATTTAATAATGGATACATTTTCAGATAATACATTTATGCCAGCATCTGTAACAACTAGTTCTGTATTTAATCTTAAATCATTTCCAATTTCAAATCGACTGCTATCATTCCCGCCATCCCACTTCATTTTTTCTTTAAAAAATCTACTTTCCAAATAAACACTGATTTCATATGAATTAGTTTGATTGTCAGATTTATAAGCAATAACACACTCTAGTGGAATACCATTAGAATCAAACTTAGTGTTAGTTTTTCTATATTTATTATCTATGGTATCTGAAGGTGTTGATTCATCCGTCCAGGTATTAAGATCTTGTTTTCTATGATTGTTAGATGAATCTGCAGTTGTAATGTTGGTATTATTATCAAGGTTCAAATAATAATTTAATTTTCTTTTTATCATTACTTTAATTTCTTGTGAATCTAAATTTGACAATGTTAATAGGTTTTTATTATAAATATCACCAATCATAAAATAATAATGACTCATTGATAAGGTAGCGCTAGTATATGCTGGGTCACGCACGGCTTTAGTTAATAATTTTTCAGTGTATAAAAAGTCGCTAACATTGTTATCGACAGTTGATGAAGGATAAACACCATTTAATAAATAGTAATGCTGAATAGATTTTGATAGAGATTTTGCATTGATTAATCTTAATTGATCTCTTGATGCTTTAATAACTTCAATGCTTAAAACAAACATCAATGCAGTTAATGAAAGAAAAACAAGTGCTTTAGTTACGTATTTCATTCAATTAAAATCATTAATCAACTATTTCTAAATTATTTCCTCGTGTTTTTACAATGTTTTGATTTAAATCATAAACGATTAATCCAATAAGCATAGAACCTAAGATAAATACCAATATTACGGATTCTTTAAATAATGATGAGACTTCAACAGAATTATCATCAGCTTGAGCAAAAGATTTTTTTGGTATATAATTTTCGGTAGGAATATTCTTGGCTTTTTTGATTGTAACAAAATCATCTTTAATCCCATTAGTAAGTTGATCAGCAGTGTTTGTAGCTGATTTATTAACCATACCATGAATATTCATATTACAAATGCTACAGGATGAATCATCTAATTGTAATCGTTCATTACAATTAGAACAAATGTAGGTATCTGAAAATGGATATGCAGGATCTCTGGGGTCTGATAATCTATGAACGAGGTTTTTCACGTTAAAACTTACAAATAATTATTAAGAGGGAGATAATTAATTTCACGACTAGTCAGATGGTCAATAAATGGAACCATAAAAAGGGTAACTAATATGAAATAATTGATACTTACCTATGGGTAATCATAAAAAATGCGTAAATAAAGCAAATAGGAGGCTAATTAATTTTATGGTATAAAATAATTAGTTAGGATATATGAAATAAATAATAAGATTACAAATGAGTTAAAATAAATAAATAATAATATATGCATAACAATGAATCCTCGGTGGACAAGGTAATTATAAACAATATATGACGACAATTAATGATTGTGCGGTTAATTATATATATAGCATTATGTATAATAAGTGGTTTTAGCATAATTTCTGATTAATTAATTAGATACTGTTAATATTTAACATAAATAAGTACGAAATGATTTAATTTAATCACTAAACAATTACCAAAATAAATATGAATTATTTGAAATTAAGGAGGAGTGATGTCTGACTATACAATTTATCATAATTCCAGATGAGGAAAAAGCAGAGAAACACTGCAATTGCTGCGTGACAGCAATATTGATCCAAATATAGTTAATTATTTAACTGAACCATTAAATGTACAGTTGTTAAAATCTATTTCAAGCAAATTAGGTATTAAACCATCTTTATGGATTAGAAAGAATGAAAATGAGTATAAATTAAATAATATAAATGAAATTATTAATGATGATGACCAGCTGTATTTAGCGATGATTAAATTCCCTAAAATTATAGAACGACCGATAGTAACACGAGGAAATTCTGCTGTTATTGGAAGGCCACCTGATAACGTATTAAAATTAATTCTTTGACTAAATAACTATTAATTATATAGAATAGTTAACTATAATTCCTATATCATGCTAGCGGTAATAAGAAAATGATATATGTATAATAAACATATATACACTAAAATATTATCATTATTATTCAAATTGAACTTATAATTATCTAAATATTACCATTAACTAATTATATAATATTTCATATTTATTATATAGTTAGATAATAATGATTTCATGTTTATATACCATTTTTAACTCTATTTTTTATTGAAATCTGACTATGATTGTACAATTTGTAATAATTTAGAATATTCCCAATCAATAACCCTCTATTAGTTAATATTTAATTATTTTAACTATAATTACACTCTGATTATTTATTTCTAATATTTTTCTAAAATATCTTTTATAGTTTGATTATTAGTACTGCATATTGATTATTATAATTAAATATTATTTTATATATCAATCAGTCAAACATATTGCTTTATGATTAAAAATAATTGTTAAACATATTTATTTAATTCTTATTACTGTGTTATTATTTATTATATGGCTTGAATAATTTAGATATTGTTTATTTCTAATTAACTAATACGAAATCATTATCTAATATATTCTTGATCTATTATATTATATATTCATTGAAACAATACGTAAAAAGAAATATATTAATTCAATATTACGATATTCTATTGAATATAATATAATATATTCCGATATTCCGAATATAATATTATTAAGAATACGATATAATGCCAAGTATAAATGTATATAATTTAATCACTCAAATCATAGAGGAAAATAATTCATCTAGGTTTACAACACCTAGATCTATGATTAAATATTTGTTACCCATTGAAAAAGCATATGGATATTATATGGGTAATAAAGCTGAATTCTATGATCCACAAGAAGATCAAATATTTTATCGAAATTTTGATGCTAGGGATGAAAAATCAAGACTTAATTCACTTTCATATATAAACGGTAGAATTGATTATTATAATCGTCATTGTGAAGAACAATTAAAAAAAGGATTATTAACTGAGAATCAATACACGCCAATACCGCATGTAATGGAGTATGCACTTAAATTACGGTTAGCACATCCTATTGTTGATAAAACTTATAGTGATATGACTAAAAATAATATATCTCTAATCAGAGTTATTAATGAACCTGCAATATATCAATCAGCTTCAAAATTAGATAATATATTGTTTATACCCAGATTTAATAAAATGGTATATGATTACTTAAAATCATTGATTAAGGATAAAGTATTAGTACCCCAAAATACACTATATAATCCAATGCTAGAGTTTGAGGATTGGTTTATGTCTAGTGGGATTGATATTGAATCAACTCCAAGTTTAATTAAGGGTGCAAAAGGAGCACGGAATATTGGTACACCTGTTACCTTAGAGGTTGATGATAAAACAACATCAATACATCTTAAACCTACAGTTCGAGCAAATCCAGACGATTCTAAATGGCACAGAAGTCCCATAGAAGCAAAAATAATCAATTTAATCGAAAATGAAAGATTAGAGGAATTTTTAGTTGATTGCAGATTTAAACATGTAAATAAAATAAACTTTAAGCTATTGGCAAAAAAATTAAAGTGTAGCGATAAAACAGCAAAAAAGTTAATTCAACTTCATGCTCCTTATATATTAGAGTAATCATCTATTATGTCCATACAAATATTTATTACGGGTGGCACATTCGATAAAGAGTACAACGAAATATCAGGTAAGCTTTATTTTAAAAAGACACACTTAAAAGAAATGCTTGTGCTGGGTCGCTCACAATTAGATGTTCAAATAAAAACACTAATGATGATTGATAGCCTTGATATGAGTAAAGATCATAGGTCAGAAATACTAAATTCATGCACGAATTGTAAAATAGATCAGATAGTTATAACACACGGTACCGATACCATGGTTGAATCAGCAAAATATGTAGCAAATGCTAGATTAAATAAAACGATTGTATTTACTGGTGCAATGATACCAATTGATTTTGGAAGCTCGGATGGTTTATTTAATTTGGGTAGCGCAATGGGATTTGTACAAAGTTTGCCTCAAGGTGTATATATTGCAATGAATGGGCGATATTATAATTACAATAAAGTACGTAAGAATGTTAAAACCGGTATTTTTGAATCAATATAATATTATTTTATATTAATTATTAATTCTCCCAATCAATTTCGATCATTATTGTTTGTCTTGGGTCAATATATCGACATTCATCACCATCAAAGAAAGCGTCCTCCTCAAGCATTATTGCGATTTCTTTATTCCATTCTTTTATAAATACTTTAGCATTTAATTCAATTGAATATGCGGTATTCGGATAAAGTGGATAATCACCATTTACTGGAACCCCATTTTGTTTATCCCACATTCCTATAGTAGGACCAGACCCATGACCATAGTATCCAATTGGATGAGTATATATTTGGGGATTTATACCTTCATTTTTTGCTTTGCTTATTGTTGCCGTTAGCATTTGGTTACCTGTTTTACCTGTTTCAAATTGATCAGTTAATATATCTTGAAGACGATTACCTGTTTTTAATGCCGTTTTGAGATATTCAGGTGTTTTGTTTTCATTTGGCATAAATACGTATGCATGTTGCTGCGTATCTGTATTTAACCCTAAATATGTGATACCAAAATCAACATGTAATAAATCACCCGGTAAAATGAGATTATCTGGTTTTGATTTAGAAAAAGATGATAAAAAATCAAAGGATTGTTGATTATTTCTTTGTATATCTACAGTAGGATGAAACCAGGTTATTAGTTTTAATTCTCTGATTCTCTCACGATACCACCAAACGATATCATCTGTTGTAGTAATACCCGGTTTTATATTAGCTGCGGAAAAACCTTCCTTAATTATATCATGTGCTATTTTGCAAATTTGCGGATAGACCTCCATTTCCATTTTACTTCTTGTTTCTAACCATCCAACAGCAACTTGTTCTGCGCTTATAACTTTGTTTATATATTTTTTAGGTAAAGACTTTAAAAAGAGATCATTTTCAATTGCGGTAAGTCCATCAGCTTGCGCAAAATACTCACTTTTATTTATTGCTATTTTATTAGGATTTTTTTTAGCAATTAAATCTGAAAGCGCAGCATACTGATCTGGCTGTTTTTCAGGGTCCCATGATTTAGCAAATATTTCTCCTACATCATAGCGCGCAATAGCATATCCTTCTAAAGGTTGTTTATTACCTGGATCAAAGACAACAAGGATTGTTCTTCTTCTAGCATTCAACCATGTAGCTGGCAGCATTGTTCTTATAATGGGGTCTTCATTATACTCACGTGCAATAATGATCCACATATCTATTTTATTTCGTCTCATAATTTGCGGTAGTACGGTTGAAAATCTATCTTTTAGTATTTTATTTCTTAAAAGGGCTCTTTCTCTCATTGGTAAAATTTGATTTTTTACCTTATCAGTTTTATCATATATAGAATTCTGGCACGCAGTAATAATGAAAACCAAAATAAAATAAATAACAGTTCTTATTTTTCTATTCATAACTCACCACCATATAATTATTAATTAGATTAAATGAAACTTAAATTTGTAAATAGATATGATACCTACATAAATAAAAAAGGTATTTTTTCAATTTCTAATGAATATTATTATTACTAAATATCCATTATTCAATAAGGTATAATCTATGTATTTCCTATGCACAGGCTGTAAAAAAGAGATTACATCTCCATCAAAACCAGTTTGGTTATGTAATTGTGGAAACCCACTTGAAGTACACTATTCATGGGAAAATAAAATTCATACCATTGATGTTGATGATTCTAAAAGTTCCTTATGGAGATATAATGCAGTTCTCCCAAATGTCAAGCAAACTATTACTTTAGGAGAAGGTCATACTCCACTTATTCCCATTGGAGAAAATATTCTACTTAAAGATGAAACTGTAAACCCAACTGGTTCCTTTAAAGATAGAGGGATGGCTCTTGCAGTAACTATGGCAAAAGCACAAGGAGTACAAAATATTTGTTTACCATCCGCAGGTAATGCGGGAATTTCTGCTGCTGCATATTGTAAAAAGGCAGAAATTTCATGTCATGTTTATTTACCTGAGACAATCCCTGAACCATTTAAAAAAGAAACAGAAAAATACGGTGCAGAAATAATTTTAAGTGGCGAAACAATCTCAGATGCAGCAAAACAAATGTTAAATGAAAAGAAAGAAAGTTGGTTTGATATTTCTACGTTAAAGGAGCCTTTCAGAGTTGAAGGTAAAAAAACATTGGGGTATGAAATTGCTGAACAATTAGGTTGGGAATTCCCAGATGTAATTATTTATGAAACTGGCGGAGGCACTGGGCTGATTGGTATGTGGAAGGCTTTTCTTGAATTAAAAGGCTTAGGTTGGGTAAAAGGTAAACTACCCAAAATGGTTGCAGCTCAATCTGATGGTTGCGCACCAGTTGTAAAAGCATTTCAAAACTTAGATAACAAAACAGAATTTTGGGAAAATAGTAATACAATTGCTTTAGGATTAAATGTACCTGGCCCATTAGGTGGGTCATGGATATTAGATATATTATACAAAAGTAATGGTATAGCAATTCCTGTATCTGAGAATGAACTATCTGATTTAACAGAAGAATTAAATGGATTAGCTAATTTAAATGCCAGTGCTGAAGCCGGCGTAGTATGGGGTGCATATAATACATTATTAAATATGAACTGGATTAACCAGAATCAAAAAGTAGTGTTGTTTGCAACCGGTGTAGAACGTTGTAAATTCAAATAATTATGAACTACAGGCTTCTATTCAATCATATTATACAGTTTTTTAAACTGTGTGCTATAGGAGTATTATTTTATTCCTGTGAACCAATTGCTAATCATTTTGATGAAGTTGAAGATGCAGTTATGTATAGAGCATCTAAAATCAAAGAGTTCTCATCAAAAAAAACTATAAAAGTAATGACATGGAACATTCGCTTTGGTGTAGCTCGATTAAGATTTTTCGGTGATGGCTGTGGTGATAGAGTAATTTTAACAAAAAAAGAAGTAACAACTGGCCTTGAAGGAATAGCAAATAAAATAAATTTAGAAGATCCAGATATTATTTTACTACAAGAAGTTGATGTACAATCGAAAAAGACAGCTTATATAGATCAAGCTCAATGGTTATTGAACCATACTAGTATGAATTATGGAGCATATGCATCAATGTGGGAAGCGCAAGTTATTTTAGCCGATGGGTTAGGCAGGGTAAATACGGGGAATCTTATTTTATCAAAATGGGAGCTCAAAGATGCTGAACGGTATCAATTAGAACTTCGCGGAGATCAAGATGAGCTAACAAAATATTTTTATTTAAGAAGAAATGTTTTAAAGACCAAAGTGAACATGCCAAACGCATCATTTTATGCAGTTAATACACATCTAACGGCATTTGCTACTGATGATACTAAACTAAAACACATAAAGGGATTTAAAACTGTTTTAGATGGAATAGTAGAAAATGGTCAAAATTTTATTGCTGGAGGAGACTTGAATGAGCTACCGCCTAATGCCTCAAAAATGGATTATTGTTTAGAAGATCAATGTGAGAATGAATCATACCATTCAGGAAA
>Ga0208639_1001027_pt1 | contig 19114 bp, 14 predicted proteins | sample ETNtaG_33_FD_185772 | JGI IMG/M metagenome (GOLD analysis project Ga0208639, IMG submission 185772) | Marine microbial and viral communities from oxygen minimum zone, Eastern Pacific Ocean - ETNP201310SV76 (SPAdes) (version 2) | ecosystem: Environmental > Aquatic > Marine > Oceanic ...
GATTCGAATGTTAATTTCGCCCGAAGCCCATTCTTTCACAGGAATTCGATGCGTCATTTCACCCGGCCCATCCACACTGGCTTCCACTGCCCTGAATTGGGATGTGCAATCGGTCAGGTAGCACAATCGGAAGTAGGTTTCACCTTGAGCGTCGTTGGCGATTGTGACATCCAATGCTCCCTGATCACCCGGCCCACCATCGCCAACCTTGACAACATCTGTAATTCGGTACAATGCTCCGAACGGGGGCTCAACGACGAACATCATTGAATGGGTTCCAGTATTGCCCGATGAATCGGTTGCATTGACAACGAGTGCATGTCGCCCCGTCTTCAATTCAGGGAGCGTGAAGGATCGAACATCCTCCCATGTTGTGAGATTCAAAGTTTCACCATTCAATTCCACCGACCAAGTGAGTTGTTCGATTGCATCGATATCATCCCATGATTCATTCATGCTTACATCGATGGGTGAACCCCCTTCGATTGGGTGATTCAAATCCCCGTAGTAATTTCCATCGATACTGAGAGCAGGTCGTGGTGTGGGGCTCGTGCGGTCAGTCACAGTTACATCCCAATTTTGAGTTTGAATATTTCCAGCTGCATCGGTGAGATTTAGTTGTAAACTGTATACGGTGAGTGTCTTTGTTTGGTGTCGATCTTCGATGCTCAAATGCTGACCATTGATGTGAGGGCCCTGCACAAAAATGTCATTCCACGCATGATTTCCAATCCCCAAATGAATCCATCCACTACTCTTGTTACTGGTCCATTCAATGTCGACAGGGGGGTCCGAATCATCTCCGGCTTGAACCGCCCCCGAAAGCACAGCCCCGGAAGGAATTGAAATGGATTGATTGCCATAATCAGCATCGACGGGGCTGGGGTCATCTGGATGTAAATACTGCATTTGCAATGTGCGGGTCGGTAGCACACCATCGATGTAAATCTCCATCGATTCATTGGACATCAGACCTTGTGGGTCGGTGCATTCTAGTGTGAGATTCAACCATGTGCTTGGAGACAAATTGAGGAACATTGCATCGATGGTAAGATTGAGTGATTGCTCATCGAGCAATGTTGAATTCCCATTTCTTAGAATAAATCGACTTTCGGGTTCGGAAATCGATGAATCCGTGCAATCAGAAACAATTTCTGAAAGTTGACCGAATGGAAGCCATGGGAGTTGACCATCGGTCACATGCATTCCTACAACCGGGGCGACATTGATGCCAAGTGCAATGGTTGCATTACCAGTGACGGGGATATCGCCCCGGTGGATTACAAAATCATCAGGTGTTCCTGTGATGTAATCCTCTTGAGGGCTGTAGCGAATCTCATGTGGTTCAGGAAGTGTGATTCGCAGATCGGTGAAATCTTCTACGAATCCAGTTACTGGAATATCGAGGAGCCTAGTGCTTCGACCATCGCCTTGACCGACGAACTCTGCACTGATGTCCCAACCCCAAATCGGGCCGTCAAAGATGACTGAAATCGATATGTTTGAGGCGATCATGTCGTTGTGGTCATAGGCGCAGCATCCAATCTCCGTGTTGTTGATAGCCCAAGCAGTGAATGCATTTTCGTCTGCGAAACCGTTCAATGTCATCTGTTCCATAATTCCTCTGAACGCACCCTCAAGTCCAGGATGGCCCAGAGAGGCGGGCAGTCTCGTGGACGATGTCCAAGTGGCGTTCATTGCCTCACTTCTGGCAATGGGCCCTGTGATGTCTAGATGCGCATTTCCTTCAATCAGCGCCGGGCCAGGTATCATCTGGCCGGCCATTGAACTCCAATGAGTGAGATTCTCCAATAGGAAGTCAGTGACGTTCGTACTTTCGCTAAACAACAATCTGTTCATCTGTGGAATACCCTCGAAGAGTCTGACAAAGAAATAGTTCCCTGCTGGAATATCAAGATCGATTGGTAGGTTAGGATCAACATTGATCATATCCTCACCACTCTTCCACAAGAGGACAGGTCCGGGTGCCTGTTCGCTCCACAGGTGAATCGTTGTAGGCTCATCTGCGGAAACGGGGATACTGGCTAGAATTAGAATTCCGACGAGCAGCACTGCTTTGCGCATCGAATCACTCCTGACGAGCGCCGTCATCGAAAATGATGATGCTGCCCACATCATCAAGGACGAGAGGGATGACTTTGTGCATTCCAGCGACCTTTGAACCAATTGATGCATCACCTTGGAACAGGAAGAATCCTCCACCACCAGCTCCGAGTAATTTCCCTCCTGCTGCCCCCATTTCGATGATACTTGAATAGAGTTCATCCAGTTCCGCTACCGTGATGCCATCGACCAACCCTCGCTTGATTTGCCAGGAGGAGTCGAGCAAAGTGCCGACCGCATCATGATTGTTTGATTCAAGCGCAGTTCTGACTTCAATGGCTTGTTCGCGGAGTGTATCGAGATTGTCTCGCTTCTGATCGGAAGTTGCACTCTGTACGGCAAGGATATCGGTCGCCTTCCGAGTGATGCCTGTATAGACAAGGAAGTAGTTCTCCTCCAAGGAGGCTGCATCGAGATTGACAGGTGTAACAATCACACTGTCATCGGGATGGAAGGCAATCTGGTTTGCGCCACCAAAGGCAGCGGCATACTGATCTTGTCGGCCGATAGGTTGGCCTAGGATGTCGATTTCAATTCGACATGCTTCTTCAGCCAGTTGTGCCGCATCGGGTTTTCGACCAGCATAGGTGTGGAGGGCATTGAGTAATCCGACGGTTAGAGCCGATGAGGAACCCAACCCCGTGCCTCTTGAGGGTATGTCCGCAATCGTGGTTATTTCGACACTATGAGTAACTCCTGTAAGTCGCATAGCTTCTCGCACCAATTCGTGCTCCAACTCCTCGAAATTGTCGACAATTTCAGTTTTAGAATAGCCCACTCGGACGCTGTTATCGAATCGCTTGTTGACTGTGACATGGATATGTTTAGCCAATGCCATTGAAGTCACAAGCCCACCATTTTCACTACCCACGTAGTAGGCTGGAAGGTCGGTTCCACCACCACAAAATGAGACACGAACCGGGGTCCGACTGATGATCATCGTTTCGGCGACTCAGCAATCCCCCTTCAAGCCCTCGGCTTCCGATTCCTATGGAATCGACCATGTTTATCCACCCCAATGAATAAGTTCGGGGAGCGTCCGAGGAGTTCCGGCGGGTAAGATGGACGGCGACCTCATCACCATGGATGACCTGACAAATGAGGAGATTATTTCGCTCCTTGACGATGCGGAACGCCTGCTACCTGTGGCCCACGGTTCTGAGTATCTTCCACTCCTTCAGGGCAAGTTATTGGCGAACATGTTCTTTGAGCCAAGCACCCGTACTCGAATGTCATTTGAGTCTGCAATGAAGCGATTGGGTGGTGGCGTTGTCAATCTCGGAGATGTCAATTCATCGTCGGCAGTCAAAGGTGAGACATTGTATGACACCATGAGAATGGTCGATGGTTACTGCGACATCGCCGCTTTACGGCACCCCCGTCAAGGCGCTGCACAATATGCTGCAGACGCTTGCGCCATCCCGATTATGAATGGAGGCGACGGAGCCGGGCATCATCCAACCCAAACATTGCTTGATCTATTTACCATCCGACAAGCACATGGCCGACTTGATGGTCTAACTGTCGCTCTTGTCGGTGATTTAAGATACGGGCGAACCGTTCACAGTCTATCTCACGCATTGGCAAGATTTGACTGCAATTTGATATTCATATCTCCATCACAATTGGCTATGCCTGCTGAAATTGTATCCGATTTGAACAACGAAGGCGCCAAGATTACAGAAACAGAAGATCTCTACGGGGCAATACCAGATGCCGACGTCATCTACATGACCCGCATCCAAAAGGAGCGATTTCCTGATGAGGACGAATATGCAAAGGTTGCAGGCATCTACAAACTGACCGCAGCAGATCTTGCAGGTGCAAAGGGTGAGATGATTGTCATGCATCCGTTGCCGAGGGTGAACGAAATTTCATCAGATGTCGATGCAACTCGACACGCACGCTACTTTGAGCAGGCATTCAACGGAGTGGTCGCTAGAATGGCACTCATGTGTCGTCTCCTCGGGGTTGCCGTGCCAGGAGGTGAGGCTTGATGTCAACTGGAGAAATGCGGCGTGTTACAGCGATTAACAATGGAACAGTCATCGATCACGTCCCTGCTGGTGCAGCACTTGCAGTTCTGCAAATGTTAGGCATTTCTGGCGATCGCTCCTCTCCGATTAGTCTGGTGATGAATGTCCCATCATCCAAGCATGGGCGAAAGGATATCATCAAGGTTGAAGATCGTGAACTCACCCAAGATGAACTCGACCGACTTGCACTTATTGCACCCAAGGCCAGCGTGGCGATTATTCGATCATATTCGGTTGCAGAGAAACGCGAGGTCAGCATTGGTTCCGAACTCGTGAATATCGCCAGTTGTACGTTTTCGAATTGCATCACAATCAATCCACGTGAACCACAAGATCATCGTTTGAAGGTCGTGAATGGGGACCCGATTGAATTGCGTTGCCGCTACTGTGGCCGCCCACAGGATATGGACGAACTCATCGAAAATTTACTCTGATTCTCATCCGGAGATTTCAGATAACCAAGCCTTGAACGTACAAGCCTGACAAATCGTTTGGCTAGAAGGTGAACTACATTCACTGCACTGGGTGGCTTGGCCGGGTTTCCATGAAGCGGGTGGATTTTCTGAAGTAGACCACAAATCCCGAATCGCATCCATTGAATGTACAAGTCCATGCATGGTTCCTGGGTTCGCGGCTTCCATCTCAGCAAGGTAAGCTCTGTGCTTTTGTCTTAGAGCACCGGTGGCATGCGGGCAATCATCGTGATGAATGGGCAACCCAGTCCCAATCGCATAAGCATGAATCTCACGTTCAGGAACCCAACGGAGTGGGACGATACGGGGCGGCAGCCCATCTAACGGCATCGATGTGTGAGGAGCCAAGCGAATGATCCTCTCCATTTCCCCCTTGCCCAAATTCATGAGAACGGATTGTGCGGTATCGTCGAGGTTGTGCCCAAGCGCCATCCATCTCGCCCCAACACGTTCGGCCAGTGCATTGAGTCCCTGCCTCCTGAACACACCACAATACGAGCAGGGTTTCATCCCCCTTGCTTCCTTGTGATTTTCTGCCATCAACGGCATCGCTTTTACAATTTCATCCATTCTTTGGTATCCCAACTCGGGATAGGCAATTGTTTCAAAGCGCAAATTGTGGGATTCAGCCAATTCCTTGGCACATTCCATTGAGGGTGATCGATACCCATCTATGCCTTCATCCACACAGCCGCAAACCAATTCAATATCGCGACGAGAACCAACGATTTTGACGAGCATATCAAGCAATACTGCAGAATCCTTTCCGCCTGAAATACAAACCAAAATCACCGAAGCCAACCCATCTGCATCTCGCGCATCAGATGGAAGGTTGAGTTGTTCCCGCAGGGTCTTTGAAACACGTTTTCGTATTGATTTTGCCAAATGTAATTGGCAAAGATGTTGGCCACTGTAAATCTGATGTATAACAGCAGGATGACTACATCGACTGCAAGATTGCACATCCAGTGATACTGACACAGAACGGGGATGGGGTTTGTTTATTCAAATCGACCCTGTTGGAAATCTGAATTTCCCAATTGGAAAATGAAACTTTCAATTGAAATCTATAATCTCCATCATTGTATTCTTTTCGCCTTTTTTTCAAAACAATATCCACTCCAAACGTGGCAAAATTGCATCAATATCGCCATTTTCCAGTTGGCGAATCAATTTCACTCATCAAACGGCCCCCTTAGGGGCCGGTATGGGGCAAGTTCTTGAAGTCGGATTCTGCCTCGATGACTTCTGAGGACGCCCATGTTGACTCGTTTGCTCTCAAATCTCGATCAAATCGAGGCTTGCTTATTATCGAGTGAGGGAGATACAATGGGTGGCGAAGGACAAGGAAACATCACACTTTTCCATCGGGCCATGAAGATGGCAACAACTCTCAAAATCGGCCGCATTGATGAGATGTGGTTTGAAGGTGAGGCAACGACGGTAGCAACTGCGATTCGAGGCGGTTCTAGCCTTTGGCTTGCTAGTGATGTATTGCCCGTTGGCCGATTGAGTCACGAGGCTCGAATGCTAAGACCTGTTATCGAAGATCTACTTGAGGTGTGAAAATGTTTAATCTACCCCCTGGAAATGCTGTTGATTCTGAAGCCGATTTGAGTGTGGGGCAAAATCAGATGCCCTTTGAGACAGGTGTAATTTCTCATTACAAACCTCGTGCAAAAACTGCTTGTGCGCATCGATTGATTCACGGTGGGCGTGTTGTCGGATGGTTGGCTGAATCTGAAGCCAAGCAAACATTCGTTACAGGGGATGCTGCCAAGAATCGTTTGCTGGAATTGTCTGATGCTCACGACCTCAATTCGCGTGGCGCATCATGGACAATGTCTCAATTCACAGAAGTAGCTCGTAGAATTCCTGAGGCATTTTCAGATCCTTCTGATGTCGCCTCATTACTTGCTCAAGGTGCTGCCGCACTACCTATTGAAACAACCGACTTGGCCTTACTCGTCGATCGCTTGACTGAATCTGATGAAGTCATGGGTGGATTGGCATTTGAGGATGGCGTCGTCATCCACTCGAGTGGTGAATTGCCTTCAACACCAGACGATCTTGCCACTTTAGGCCATGAACACCTCCGCGGCTTGTCATCGAAATTCACTCAAGATGAATCACTCTCAACCAATTTACGATTGGAAGGTGGGCAATTGATGCTCACGGAAGCAGGTCAAGCAGCAATTGCGATTTGGTGCCGACATGGGGCTGATGCACATGCGGCTCTCTCCAATGCAGCAAGCCTCGTTGGAACAATGGATGAAGATGCATTGGCCGAGAATGAAGAGTTGCCAGAGGGTTTCATCACCAAGGAAACAAAATCTGGAATTGACCAATTAATTTCTCATCTTCGAATGGCCTATGAAGACCACCTCACGGGCTATATCCAATCTGTATCGGAATCAGCCGATCCGATTTCAGTTATGCTAGTGGATGGAGTTCCAACTGGATTGCGGGAATCTGAAGGGGCCGCACTTTCCGATGCAGTACATACGATGACCACCTCTTCTCGTCGCCTACAGTCACACAGGTTGGAGAGAAGAGCGCGCTTAGGCCTCGCTGGCTCTACAGTGGCAGATTTCTCACTCGCACATTTTGCTGATGCAATTGCCGGTTGTCGTACTCGCTCGGATGATCGAAAGCGATTGTTGACTGGACGGCTTGACGCTCTCTTCGGGTTTGATTTGGGTCTTGAAGCCATGGAATCCGGGCGGTCCACATGGAAGATGCTCGAAAGTGGTGGACCTATGGCCAAATTGATGCCAGTATCAAGTTCAAAGGTTCTCACTCCTGCTGGAGGTGAAATCAAGAAGCGTATCGAACAACTTGAACACACTCAGATTTCACTCGAGAGAGAGAAGGGTCGCCTAGAGAGAGAAGTTGCAGATGCTCGCGCATCAAGAGATGAAGCGCGAGATATGATGCACGATCTTGAATCCACATTGAGTGAATCTCGTGATGAGAGAAGCGGTCTTCATCGAGAGATTGATGATTTATCAGCCAAGGTTCGTGCCGCAGAATCTGAAACAGATGAGTCCACGTCCCTTTCCAATCGATTGTCTAAGCGCGTATCTGAATTGGAACACATGGTCGAAAAGCGTGCTGAAGAGTTGGCCAGTGCATTGGGCGAGTTCGATTCCCGCGAATCCCTACTCACCGATTTGCGCGAATTATCAACTGAAGAAGCAACAACCAAGTCTGAACTCAGTGCTGCTGAAACACGTCTTGATGAAGTCCGAAAATCATTGGACCATGATGAGCGATTGCAGCGCGTTCTCACAGAACAGGTTAACGCACAGCGCGATCGACACCGAACAGGACAAGGTGAACTCGACGAAGTTGAACGTAGAATTGAGAGTCAGCGGGCCGAACTTGTGGAACTAGAAGCGGAAGCTCACGCTCACCGGCGCCTCATGGAAGAAGAGCGAGGTCGCATTCTCGATTCTGAGCGCAAATCAACAATCATGCAATCTGAACTACGTGAAATGATGGAAGAACGCCGTTTACTTCTTCGTGAACTTGGCGATCTTGATGCACGCAAGGCCCAATCAGAGACGGAATTGAGAATGCTGCTTGAGCAGGCCGAAGATATCCAAGAAGCGCACGAGATGGCCCTTCTCGATTTACAAGAAGCAGATCGAATCCGTGCCCGGTTGGCTGAAGAACCTCTCGCTCAGGCTTTGCTCGGCGATGAGCGCGGACTCTCTAGCCTAGAACCAGTCCTTGACCGGATGGCGAACGCTCGCAGTCGTGGTTACAGTATCGTCTTGCTCGACCGCGCTGTTGAACGCGCATTGGCCATCATCCAACACAGTGTGGATGAAGTTGCGAAAACTCCGAGGCATCTGCTATCACTTGAGGTCATGGACCTCCTAGAAAGACAGGCACCTGAAACAGCCTCAACAGTTCGCGGTTTGACGCGATGGTCAGTACAATCTCGTCTAGAGCACCAACTGGCAGAAACAGTTCAGCACGTTGTCATTGATCTTGAAGGATTACTCGGTGAATATGAGAGGTCTGTGACAATGCTAGCACAAATGCAAGACGTACTCCGTGGCCTTGTCGATTTGGGCTTACCAGCTGAAGATGTGAAACCTCTTGAGCGATTCAGTCACATGCCTGAAGCCCTACCATACATATCCGTTGAGGCACGACGTCTGATTCAACGCTCTCTCGATGAAATCTATCTAGATGCAGACCGTCGTACCGCTGGAGATGCTGTTGGCTTGGCTGAAACTGTGGAGGTATTGGAATCCTTGTTGCGTCGATTGGACGTTGCAGGTCTGACCGGAGAAGAACCAACAGGGGCGCTATGGACGTTCCAACGTAGTGGCAGCTTACCCTTCGAAGTGGATGGATTGGCACGTCATGAAAGGCCTGAAATCAACAATGAAGCGGTTCGACACATGAATCCCGTGGATGATGTGGTTGCAGTCGTATCTTCACCGTCTTCTGTGGTTGCACCCAGCGCACCTGCTGCAGCACCTACACCTGAGGCGAGTGCGGCTCCAGCATCCAATTCAACTTGGCAGCCGATTGAAGCTGCTGCCGAAACCGATGGTGTGGACATTTCAACACGTATCTCTGCTGGATTGACACCTGCAAATGTGGCTGGCGATGCCGATGAAGCTGCATTGATGGCAAATATTGATGTCGCCCTATCCGAAGTTGATTCCGCTGCTGATGTTCGAGAATCAACAGAAAACGGTGTACCCCCTCCTGCCGATCCAGTTCAACGAGATGCACTGGACGATCTTGAACGCGAATTGTCAGACCTCGATATGTGAGTTGGGAAAATGAGTGCGGATGAGGGAGCGGGAACCCTCGTCGGTCGACAAGAAACTCATGGCCGTCGATACCCTGGACTCTTGGAGAGAATTGGATTCCTGACTACAATTGTTACTGCGATTTTTGTTGGTCAATGGATGTGGGCAGAATCTGATTGGCCCACAATTGCATTGTGGGTTGTGACCATTTGTGGATTACCTGCCGGAACTCTCCTCCTAGGAGAGGGTGTTGCTCGCATAATCCTAAGAATTCACGTTAGCGGTGATTGATTAGGGGTTTGTATTACCCCTACTCGCAAGTGCAGATTCAACTAGACCCGAGATTCGTTGCCAAGGGACGATGTAACGTAGTCCTGCAACAAATGTGAGGAATAGCATTGCCGAAATCACCTTCCCATAGGTGAGGCGCAATTCAAGTGATTCTCTGACCTGTCCACTCCACTGACCAGAACCAGTCCATCCCACGATATCAATAATCAAATCATCGAACTTGAGAGCGAGCATGGTTACGAACCCAACTGCTAGAATCACGACTACAGTATGCTGCATGTGCGTGTTGAGAATGCTCTGGAATTGGCGCACATATTCAGGATCCTTCTTGCAGGATTCAGGCAATCGGAATGCGTATTCAAGGAAGCGAATCGTCGCTTGTGCAGTTTCTGAATAAACCATCAAGAGGATTGCAACCAGTAGCAACTCCCAAACATCACCAGAAATCAAGCCACCCAACGTATCGGCCTCGCCGATTTGAGTTGGAAGTGGATTGAGACCAGGGGCATGAGGGTCTGACGCACTCGATAATTGGCTGATCACACCCTCGTAGGATAGCAGAGCATACAGTCCAAGGAAAATGAGCATATATGCCATCGACCAATTGACCATTCGCTTTGAAAGGCCCCAGATTCCCATCAAGCCAAAGAGTACTGGCGCCAAGAAAAACAACATGACGAGTACTTGAATGTAGACTGATAAGGGCCAAACCAAATGATTTGCATGATTCATTGCATCATCAGAATGCCCGAATGGTAAATACAAGTCGAAATTGATAATCATGCCAAATGTCCATGTGAGTAGGAACATTCCAGCGAGGAATAGAATCATGCTACCCAACAATGCAAGGGTAATCTTTCGTCGACGTGCTGGTGGTTGGAAATTGAGGGCTACCCAAGCACCGGCAATGGCCATTGTCAATAGAATAGGAACGTAAAATCGCCCATCACCTTCGTTGCCTTGGCCTGTTAGCCAATCAGGTAAGGGCAATTCATCAAATCCTCCGCCGTCAGCGAAACCAGCTTCGATTTGATCAAGGGTTAGTGTGTGATCCAGTGCAGGGCACCATGAACCACTGGCAACATAATCTGGATGGCAGTGTCCAAAGACTTGGGTCATGGTCAAGAACAACCAGATTAGAGAAATACTCGCAACAAGTTGGAGGCAAACAACGCGCCACTCCTTTCGCAGAGTTCGCAAATGAAGGCTGGTCAGACCCTCCTCTTGTTGTGCTACATCATCTGCCATTCATTCACCTCCTCACATTTTCACCTGTAGTAGTGCTTGACTCAATTCTACATCGGGCATCCAATCGATGACACGTGCTCCATAACCTGCAACAGCGGACAGTCGATTTTGTCGTTCAAGTTTCATCACCTCATATGACATTCGAGGGATTCGACTCACAAGTCGCTCGTAATCGATGCTGGATGGACTGAGAATTACGACTTCGTGACCACGGCCAGCCAAATCGCGAATTGCATGTGGCACAGTCCCATCACCCTCAAGACTTGAGATGACGAATACGGGGCTACCACGGCTGAATCGCGGTGCGAGGGAATTGGTTACAGCTTGGAGTGGCATGTCACCCTTTGGAGCGACACCCGCAAGGCTAGATAGGACCTTGAAATACTGCTTATCTCCACCATCTGCTGGCAAATATGACAGAGTATCATCGTACACAGCAAGGGCGACAGAATCGCGTCTCTTGATGAAATAAGAGGCCAAACTTGCAGCGGCAACTGTACCCATTTCTAGTGGATTTTTGAGTACGGTACCAATACGACTGATGTCTCTTGAATCGAGAAGAATGAATACATCTGTGACCGCATCACGACATTTTTCGTTGACCATCATGATACCAGTGCGAGCAAATGCTTTCCAATTGATAATCTTGAATGGGTCTCCCGGAACATATTCTCGCAGTGAAAAAAATTCAGAACCAGGACCGGGGGTTCGAAGAGTCATTGCACCCGTGTACATCTTTGGTGTTCGACTTCGAACCATCGCTTCTTCAATTTCCCGTACTTGAGGGAATACAATGAGACCCGAGCGGTGATCGATGTACATCTCTTGGCTGAACAGGTTGAACGTGTTTCTATATCGAACAGACACAGGCCCAAAGGAATAGTGTCCTCGAAGTGGGCATCGCAAAACATAGCGAATCCGCGTGGTTTCCCCCGGGCCGAGATTGACGCGCATGTAGTTGAGACCACTACGCAATTTCATTTCATGCGGAACGTTGTCAAATACTTCCAATTGTTGTGTACGACGGAATGAACTGTTTGTAATCGCCAATTCGACATACAAATCATCACCTTTGTACAGATTGTCAGCTGATAGTGTCCGCACAATTTCCAATTCACCATGACCCGTGACCCACGAATTGATGGCTAGGAAAGCCATGAACATGATACCGAGAATCATCAACTGGAAATTTGCAATCATCATTCCAATCAGGACGAGAGAAATACCTGATGTTAGGAACAGTGCTGCTTTTCGTGTCCACATTTCATCTCACCTCCGCTTACTTGCGCCCCCACATTTTGACCCGTTTGACAACAGCAACGAGTTGCTCAAGACTGTAATTCCGATCTTCAAAGACGAACTTGATGAGAACAGGATCGCCAATCATCTTCTGCAATTCTCGAGCTGGCAAGGCATCAAACTCATCTCTGGTCAATGAATTGAGATTCCTCACCCTAGACAGTAATACTTGCTTGACTTTATTGGCACGGCCATAGTAACCGTATCGTCTAGCATCACCAAATCCGTAGTAAATGATGCTGAATACGTGCCGCCAAGGTTCAGGATCGACCTTTTTGATAATCACAGCCTCAAAGGCGATGAATAGTGCTAGGAAAAGGAACAGCATTGCCATCCAATCATTGGTGAAGTATACCAGAATGTAGTAGATGAGATTGTAGGTGTCACCCATGGCATTCGTTTGTTGATGTCGACTTTCATCAAAGATGACTTGCTTTCCGGCTCCAGATGTCCCATTGAATTCATCAGCAGCGGTGTGCATCAATAATGATTCAGCAACAATGTCCAGAACCCAGCGACGGTTGTCATTTTCAGGCATGATTTTGCCATTCAATTCACCATATTCTCCCTCGTTGGTATCCTCCCAATCGTAGATTGCATTCATCAGAACTGAACCATCTGTGACGAAAATTGCCCGACCCATTGCCTCACCAGGCATTTCTTCACAATCTCGCTTGGCACAGACTTTGACGGCCATTGTGAACGGACCTTGCTCATCGCTTTCGATTCCCCCTCCCTCAAATCCAACGTCACCTTGTCCGTCATCGTTGGTGTCGAGGTAAGAATCCTGACTGGAAGTACCCCAAGCATATCGATTGTCTGAATTTGATTCTGCGGCTTGTTTATCGAATGCAGACGGCGTGTTCAGCAAAACGTTGTAGTTCGTGCTGAAATTCCAATATTGTCCACCAGTGGAATCGGTTTCAATGTGATGAGCACAAAGTCCGGCTTCAGCAACTGTAGGTGTATCGGCACTGTTGACCGGGCTGTTTGGCAATGAATCCAATCGGTCGATGATTCCATCATTATCGGCATCCGATAAGCACGGATGTGAGCCAGATTTGTCGGTCCCTGTGTAATCGTAGGGGTTCGATGAATTCATCCAGATGTAATTGTAGTCAAGTCCACGAGCCCAAGCTTCCTCATCGTAGAGTTGATGTCCGCTGTATCCTAATTCAAACGTCTCAGCCAAACCAGCTGAGAAACCAAAATCATCCATGACAAGCAATGTCCCACCAGACGCAACATACTGCACTATTGCTTCAATTTCTGTTGTTGTATATCCTTCAGATTCACTGAATTGGACTACATCAACATCTCCAGTAAATCTCGGCAGGGAAATTGTATCTTGTTCCACACCAGTAACGATGAACACGGTATCCTCAGGGTTTTCAATTTCTCCCAACAGTACGGGACTAGAAATCATACTCGTCGTATCAATGCCCATTCCTTTGAGATCTGCTCTGAATGCAGATAAATCATCCCAATCATCATCGTAGGCGGACAGGTGTGGGTCACTTGGCACTAGGTAAGAACCAACTATGCTGTAGAGCAAAAGCGCCAATACCCCATAGAAAGCGACCATCAATCCTGTTCGACGCGTTTTGCGTGATTTCAGGACGGTGCCAATGTCAACCGAACCGATTTTCATTTCGACTGACTCCCCACATCCATAGGATGTGCAGCCGCGAGACGCTGAACCTAGCCTTAAGACGGTTTGGGGGTGGTGGGAGGTCTTGTATCATCGCCAATTCGGCCTATCGATTGAGATGAATCTCTTCATCGATGGATGCAACCTCATCGGTTGGAACGACCAAATATTCGCCAAAAGTGGACCACGGCAGCAGTTTTGGATCCAATCCTTCGTCCAATTCTAGGAGAAGCCCAAGAACGGTGCCGTTGGTATCATCAATGAACAAATCGACAACAGTTCCTAGCAAATCTCCTCGACTATCAACGACCCGTCGACCAGACAGTTCTGTTGAGAAGGCTGCTGGCATTTATCCACCTCATACACTTTCGATACCCATCAAGGTGTCATTCTTTCTTCGGATACTCTCCAGTCCACTGGTTAAGCGGCTCTCTAACTTGGAGTAATATTCAAGCATCTCAGGTGTGATTGTTGGTCGAACTCTAGCAATCGCTTCCTCAAAGTGCTTCTTCGCGACAGATTTTCTTTCAGCTCGCATGGCGATGAGGGCTGCTTCACGGCACACCGCTTCTACATCAGCGCCAGTGAAATTTTGCATGTTGTCTGCTAGACTCTCAAGATCAAACTTGCCAAGAGGCATATCTTTGGCGTGGATTTTCAGAATCTTTCGAAGGCTTGCGTGGTCAGGTGGTGGAATGTGCATAACACGTTCAAACCGGCCACTTCGCAGCAATGCAGGGTCAATCATTTCGGGACGGTTCGTTGCGGCAATGATGATGACTCCTTCCATGGATTCAACGCCATCCATACTGGATAGCAATTGATTGACGACACGGTTCGATACATCGCTGCCTTCACCAGAATTGGATGTACGTGCACCTGCAATCGATTCGAATTCATCGAGGAAAATGATACTGGGGCTGGATTGTTTTGCCTTCTTGAACACCTCGCGAATTGCTTTTTCAGATTCACCAACCCACTTTGAGATGAGTTCCGGACCCTTGACCGTGATGAAATTCGCTTTTGCTTCATGAGCAATGGCTTTGGCGATCAAGGTCTTGCCCGTTCCTGGGGCACCAAAAAGGACGATACCACGAGGTGGTTTGATGCCAAAGTGCTCAAATCTATCAGGCATTGTCAATGGCCATTCAACACTCTCCTTGAGGCGTTCCTTGACTTCGTCAAGGCCACCGACATCATCCCACGAGACTTCGGGAATCTCGACATAGATTTCACGCAATGCACTAGGTTCGATGTCTCTAATTGCAATCCGGAAGTCATTCATTTGGACTTCCATCTTTTCCAACACTTCAGGCGGAATTTCATCTTGATCTAAATCGATTTCAGGTAGATAGCGTCGAAGAGCCTTCATCGCGGCTTCTCGGGTCAGGCTCATGATATCTGCACCTACAAACCCGTATGAATTTTCCAAAATCCAGTCCATGTCAAAATCATCTGCAATCGGCATGCCTCTTGTGTGAATATTCACAATTTCACGACGCCCATTTTTGTCGGGAACACCGATCTCCAATTCACGATCGAACCGACCCGGCCTTCGAAGGGCTTGATCGATAGCATCGGGTCGATTTGTAGCGCCGATGACAACCACATTATCACGGCCCTGCATCCCATCCATCAGTGTGAGCAATTGAGCGACGACACGACGCTCAACTTCGCCAGAAACATCTTCACGCTTGGGTGCAATTGAATCCAACTCATCGACGAAGATGATTGCAGGGGCATTTGAAGCGGCTTCATCAAAGATTTCACGCAATTGTTTCTCAGATTCACCGTAGTATTTCGAAATAATTTCGGGTCCATTGATGCTTGTAAAATGGGCATTTGTTTCGTTGGCCACTGCCTTTGCGATCATCGTTTTGCCAGTTCCGGGTGGGCCATGGAGAAGTACACCCTTTGGGGGGTCGATTCCAAGGCGGCGGAAGAGAATTGGATGCTTGAGTGGTAATTCGATCATTTCACGAACTTTGAGCAATTGATCTCCAAGTCCACCGATGTCTTCGTACATGATGGATGAAACCTCTCCGTGTTCCTCGTCTTCGACCATTTCTTCCTTGATGACGATTTCAGTATCGGGAAGGACTCTAACGATTCCTTTCGGTTTGGTGGACACGATTGCGAATGGCAACGCCTCTGCAAAGAGTGTCATGCCAGGTATGAATATTCTATCACCTGCGACCACGGGTCGCTTGTTGAGGCCACGTCGGGCAAATCCTTCGATTCCTGAACCGAACTTGACTTTCTGTTGCTTTGCCATTACGGGACTCAGCACCAGTCTCTCGCACTCATTCGTTTCGACCTTCTTTATCGTCACTCGGTCACCTAGACTGACTCCAGCATTCTTACGAATGATACCATCGATTCGAATAACACCAAGGTTTGCATCTTCAGGGCGACATCTCCAAACGATTGCCGCGGTATTTCGCTCCCCGCTGATTTCGATTACATCTCCAGGTTTCAAGCCTAAATCATTGTCAAAAGGCACGCGTGCTCGTCCGTGACCAACATCACTTGGAATTGCTTTTGCTACTCGTAGAGATAGTGTTTTTTCATCATCGTCAGCCATAGTGTCACCCCAACAGCAATACTAGCAGAAAACCTAGACCCCTTTTAATGTTGCAAATTTCCATCTCCTTATCATTCGGTCTGTTCGGTTCGATTCAACCGCCGAGAAGCGAGCATTCATCATGGGGATAGCGTTCGACGAGATATGGCGCAGGTACTCTCAACAGGTCTGGAATTTCTTGACCACAGCAACCCAAACGGCAATCCATGTGTGAAGGGATACAATATCATTGATGGTGAACTCAAACAAGCGAGTGATGGCTCTACGTTCAAATCAATCAATCCCGCATGGTTGGATGATTGCCTTGGTGAATTTCCTCTCTCTACCGAAGAGGATGTGCATGAGGCCCTTAGAGCGGCTCGCAAAGCATTTGCCAGTTGGTCAACAACCCCTGCGCCCACGCGCGGGCAAATCATTGGTAACATGGGCCGGTTGCTGATGGAGCACAAGGATGCAATCGTAGCGATTGAAACTCGAGAAATTGGCAAGACTCTCAAAGAATCAGCGGGATCGGTGCAAGAGGCAATCGACACGTGCTTATTCTTCCAGTCCGAAGGCCGTCGCCTCTATGGTCAGACCGTTAACAGTGAATTACCGGATAAGGAATTGTTCACCTATCGACGCCCCCTTGGCGTTTGTGGAATCATCAACGCCTGCAATTTCCCAGCGGCAGTCCCCTTCTGGAAGATGATCCCCGCCATCATGTGTGGCAATACTTGTGTGTGGAAATCTCCGCAGGATGCACCCCTTCTCTCCTTCGCGCTCGCGCGTATCATGCACGAGGCGGGTTTGCCCAACGGTGTCATCAATCTCGTGCATGGCAAGGGCAGCGGAGCAGGCCAACATCTCGTCGATGCGGTTGACAAAGGCATGGTGAACAAAATTTCCTTCACCGGTAGTACGGCCGTGGGTAAGATGATTGGAGAAATTTGCGGACGCAACCTCGTATCAGCCAGCCTTGAACTTGGAGGTAAGAACCCACTCGTCATCATGCCGAGTGCCAATATGGACAACGCTGTTGAAGGTGCGTACTGGGCCGGATTTGGAACCGCTGGACAACGGTGCACGAGTCTTGGGAATCTAATCATTCACCAGGACATCTATGATGAATTCATGACCAAACTCATGGCCAAGGTCGAGAGTACGACAATCGGTGATTCATTGCGACACGACAATGTCCTCTACGGACCGATGCTCTCTGAGAAATATGCAGGTGAATTCCTCAAAGGATTGGAGATGTGTGAAGCGAGTAACGCCACCAAGATCTATGGCAAAGGCCGAATTACCAATGACAACAAACCTGCAGGTTTCCTTGGCGATGCTTCGGAAGGAGTTTACATGTGGCCTCACGTTTATGAGAATGTTACAGAGGATATGGAGTGCTTCCATGAAGAAATATTTGGCCCAGTTATTACCGTGGTCAAAGCAAAGGATTTCGAGCATGCTTTGCATCTCGCGAATGCCAGCCCCTATGGGTTGTCAAGTGCGATATACACCAATGATCGCCTAGAGGCGTATCGATTCAAGACTGGAATCAAGGCTGGCATGACAGGAATCAACAATTCGACAACTGGTGCAGAAGCTCACCTACCTTTCGGGGGCGTCAAGGGTTCAGGAAACGGAACTCGAGAGTCTGGTATTTGGGTCATTGAAGCCTATTCCTATTGGCATGCAGTGAACGATGAACTCAGCGGTAAACTTCAGTTGGCACAAATGGATGTCGAAGAAATCGAAATCGAAGAAGCTGAAGTCGATTGGACCTCTCTAGCCTGAGGCGTCCCAATGGAAGTCACCCGTGAAACCATTCGCCTTGCTCTGTATATCACAGGGCCTCTGGTCTTGGCATCGTATGTATTCGGGTTGTCTCGTATGGAGAACCCCAATGATTTGTGGGGTGGCATTCCAGAATCATGGCGGACACTGAATGTAACTTGCATGTTCATTTCTGCAACAGGCTTCCTCATCATGTGGTGGTTTTTCCTCTATCGTTGGGATGCAACAGTTGTCGAATCAGTGCAATGGCCATGGAGTGAGGGGACAAGCGGAGGGCACAATCGCCTCCTCATCGCCTTCTTGTTGGTCACTATCCCATCCATGCTTTGGCTGGAACTCACCGCTTTTCATATGCAAACTGAAGCCAATTGGACACAATGGTTGGTGATTGGGAATCTCTGGTTGGTTTGTTTGGGCAACATTCTACTCGGCCTGTTTGCTTGGAGTGCACATCAACAGGGCGCAAACTCAGACTCGTTCTGGCCTGTTGTCGGGGCTTGTATGCTCGGTATCCAAGTCATCATCAATGACGGTATTCTTTGGAATATCAAGTATCCGTGGTAGTCAATTCTCGAAGTTGACGCAGGGCATGATAAACGTGCTTTTTTGGAGCGAATTGTGCTGTAATTGTGCCCCGGATAACACACTCTGGATCAATGATGAACGTGACCCTTGCTCGCAGCAAACCCAACGTTCTCTTTAGCCTCAATTTTTTAGCCAATCTTCCTCCATCATCGAACAACAATTTGTATTGGAGATTGTGTTTTTCTTTGAATCGTCGATGGCGATTCACAGAATCCGTTGACACCCCAATTAGTTGAGCACCCAATGCGGTGAATTGCTCATGTTCATCCCTA
>Ga0208639_1001029_pt1 | contig 19072 bp, 21 predicted proteins | sample ETNtaG_33_FD_185772 | JGI IMG/M metagenome (GOLD analysis project Ga0208639, IMG submission 185772) | Marine microbial and viral communities from oxygen minimum zone, Eastern Pacific Ocean - ETNP201310SV76 (SPAdes) (version 2) | ecosystem: Environmental > Aquatic > Marine > Oceanic ...
ATTATTATTAATGTTTTGGAAAAGACCTCGAACATTATTTTGATTATATTTAAAATAAACATTCTTGTTTATGTGACTACAGCTTGCTTCCCATTCCAATATAATTTTAGAGGGCTCGTTCTCTTGAATTATGCTGTAAAGCTCATTAAGTATGCTTGCAAGCAAGGGTTCTCGCTGTATTGTTTTCCCAGAAATCATTTTTAATGATATGGCCTTTTTATTTAAAGAGCTGCAAAAATCCTCACTAGACTCATTCACGTTTATTCCAATCCCAACATTAAAAACATATTTTTCAGAATATTTTTTTGTTTCAATTAATATACCGCCAACCTTTAAATTGTTATACACAATATCGTTAGGCCATTTAATTTGCAAGTTTAAAGAAAGATGTTTTTTAACGCCCCTAACAATAGAAAGAGGAATCACCAAGGAGTGAAAATTAAATTTTTTCATATCGAAAGCTTGATGTAAAACAAAGGAACAAGTAATGTTTTTTTCAGGACAAGAAAACCACCTGTTTGCGCCTCGCCCTTTTCCTGCAACCTGATAATCCGCAAGAACAAGATATTTCTGTCGTGATTGTTGATATAAGCGCCACAAATCGTTATTGGTTGAGCTTGTGGTAGGAAAATAAACGATATTATTAAATAAGGGCTGATGTTTTAGGTGCGATTTTAATAAATCAACATCAAACATTTTAATATGTTCCATATTTACTTTTTAAGACACCACATATTTCCCCTAAAGTACACCGGCTTTTAATGCATTGTACAATATGAGGAATTAAATTGTGATTAGATTCTAATAAACCTGAAAGATTGTTTAACGAGTCTTTAGTATCGTTTTGGGCTCTGGTTTTTTTGAAAACCTTTAGCCTTTGGAGCTGGTCCTCAACAGCTGCGCCACCCATTGAAAAAGGTTCAAGCCCTTTATTATGCTTAGAATCTTGATATTTGTTAACACCCACAATTATTTGTTGTTTTGATTCAACTTCATTTTGATAATCATATGAAGAATTAGCAATTTCATTTTGTTGAAAAGAGTTTTCAATAGCAGCAATAGCCCCGCCCTGAACATCAATTTCATTAATTAATTCTAAAGTTTTAGCTTCAATTTCATTGGTTAGGCTTTCTACAAAATATGATCCAGCAAGAGGATCAACAACGTTTGGCAGCCCTGATTCATAGGCAAGTATTTGCTGGGTTCGTAAAGCAAGCTGCGCAGATTCTTCTGAGGGCAACGAGAGAGCCTCGTCTTTTGAGTTGGTATGTAATGATTGTGTCCCCCCTAAAACAGCAGCAGCAGCCTGCATTGTTGTTCTGACAACATTGTTATCAATTTGTTGAGCCTGTAGTGTTGAACCCGCTGTTTGTGTATGAAATCTACACATGAGCCCCTTTTTGTTTGTTACACCAAATCTTTTTTTCATTATATTTGCCCAAATTTTTCTTGCTGCTCTAAATTTTGCAATTTCTTCAAAAAAGTTATTGTGGCTATTAAAGAAAAAACTCATTTGGCTTGTAAAAAGATTTATATCAAGCCCACGTTTTATCGCAGCCTGAGTATATTCAATTGCATTTGAGAATGTAAAGGCAAGCTCTTGTACTGCGCTTGAACCAGCCTCTCTAATATGGTATCCTGATATAGAAATGGTATTCCATTTTTTCATATTTAAATTACAATATTCAAATATATCAGTGACTAATTTCATGCTTTCTTTGGGCGGAAAAATATAAGTTCCTCTTGCAATATATTCCTTTAGAATATCATTTTGTATTGTTCCTTCTAGCCTGTTTGTTGAAATATTGTTTTCTTCAGCTAAAACAATTAAAAAAGAAAGTAGCACTATTGCGGTAGAATTAATTGTCATTGAAATGGAAACGCTGTCCAGGGGAATGTCTTTTAATAAAATACGCATATCATCAATTGTAGAAATTGGAACCCCAGCTTTACCAACCTCTCCTTCAGATAAATCATGATCAGAGTCATAGCCCGTTTGGGTTGGCAGATCAAAAGCAATAGATAGCCCGGAAACACCCTGGCTTAATAGATATTTATATCTTTCATTGCTTTTTTTTGCTGATGAAAATCCGGCATACTGTCTCATTGTCCAAAGTTTAGCGCGATACATTTCAGGGTATATTCCAGAGGTATAAGGAAATTCACCAGGATTGTTTTTCCCATAATATGATTTTAGTTCAATGTTTGAAGTAGTTTTAAAGTTTTTATTTTTTTCTGACATAAATTAATTTAATTGTTATAATCTATAAATTAAACATTTATCTTCTATTATAATCTTCAATAAATTTTTTTGACCAACTTAAATAATTATCTTTGTTAATAGCTGCATGCACTTCTTGAATTAAATTTTTGTAAAAAAAGAGATTGTGTTGCGTAGCAATTCGACAGCCCAAAATTTCTTTTGTATTAAAAAGGTGGTGTAAGTAGGCTTTTGAATATTTTTGAGAAATCTCACATTTATTTGTTTCATCAATAGGGCCTAAATCATTTTTATATTTGGCATTTTTAATATTAATTTTACCAAACCGCGTAAACAATTGTCCGTTTCTTCCGTTTCTTGTGGGGATTACACAATCAAACATATCAACACCATTAGAAATACAGTTTACCAAATCTTCCGGAGTTCCAACACCCATAAGATACCGTGGTTTGTTTTTTGGCATAATCCCACCTAAAAACTCAACAGTATTAAGCATTTTTTCTTTTGGCTCTCCAACGGCAAGACCCCCGATAGCATACATTTTAGCATCCAGCTCTAATAAATCTTCTGCTGACATTTTTCTTAATTGCTCGCTAGTACCACCCTGAATAATGGGCGACACAACCTGTTTAAAACCATATTTTGAACCCTTATTATCAAAATGATTTAAGCAGCGCTTTGCCCACTGTGTTGTTAATTTGACAGCCTTTTCATGTTCAGTTTTTTTTGCGTTAGAAGCAGGACAAACATCTAAAACCATCATAATGTCTGACCCAATTGTTCTTTGAATATCTATAATTTTTTCTGGCGTAAAATAATGAGAACTGCCATCTAAATGAGACTTGAATTCAACGCCATCATTGTCAATTTTTCTTAAGTTTGATAAACTGTAAATTTGGAATCCACCCGAATCAGTTAAAATTGCTCTGTCCCAGTTCATAAAATTATGTAAGCCTTTAAACTTATGTAAAACTTGCAAGCCAGGCCGCAAATATAAATGATATGTGTTGCTTAAAATTAAATTATAATTTATTTGTTTTATTTCACCGGCCGATAATGTTTTAATTGCTCCATAGGTAGCAATGGGCATAAATGCTGGTGTAATAATTTGACCATGAGAAGTATTGAGATGGCCCAATCTAGAGGATGTATGTTTGCAGGTTTTAACAACGCTAAAAAACGACATGTTATCGGGTTTATTTTTTAGTGGCTGTTTTTTTAGCAGCTGTTTTTTTAACGGCTGTTTTTTTAACGGCTGTTTTTTGGGCCGCTGTTTTTTTAGCAGCTGTTTTTTTAACGGCTGTTTTTTTAGCAGCTGTTTTTTTAACGGCTGTTTTTTTAGCAGCTGTTTTTTTAACGGCTGTTTTTTGGGCAGCTTCTTCAACAACAACATTCTTGGTTTCTACTTTAGGGGCAGCTTTCTTTTTCATTTTTGATAAAGAAACAATTTTGAGTTGTTTTAATCGTTGTCGTGTTTTTCGATGTTTTTTATTTGCTGTTTTTTTCTTTTTATTCATTCAATCTCCAGAACATTAAAATATCATACAAACTAATTAGACGCTAAATATAAAAATAAAATATTAATTATTTAATGCAATTTTATAAAAAATCATTCAAGATACATTAACCCAAAAACAATCATCATTTCATCTGTGCTTAACAATCCAAAGTTTACATAATTTGAGGTAGTATTATTAGATGTTGCTCTAGCAATTAAACCCTCGCCCTGATTAATAGTTAAAGGAGGATCTAAGGATAATACGGGAGCGCATAGTTCTCCACTCCAAACATAACCAATGCAGTTTTCACAATCACCGAACTCATTTGGATCTAAAATAGAGCAGTCTTGTGCATATGTATTATAGCAAAAAAACATCAAAAAACATAATATATGTCTCTTTTGAATAAGCAAGTTATATTAAATTTAATCATTAATTTAATCATTAAAAATATATTATACGTGGAGTCTATATGAGCATTAAATGGGAAACAATTAAAAAATTTAAAGACATTAAGTATGAAAGGGGTGTCCAGTACGCTCAAAATATTAATAAAATAACAATTAATAGGCCCGAGGTCAGAAACTCGTTTAGACCCCAAACAGTTTTTGAACTAAAAGAAGCTTTTACGCTAGCAAGAGAAGACCAGGAGTGCGGGGTTATTATCCTTACCGGAGAAGGAGAAAAGGCCTTTTGCGCTGGAGGAGATCAGAAAATAAGAGGAGACGCAGGATATGTTGGTGCCGATGGAGTTCCAAGATTAAATATATTAGATGTACAAAAACAGATAAGATATATGCCTAAACCAATAATTGCAATGGTTGCTGGGTATGCTGTTGGTGGTGGACATGTTTTACACATGCTGTGTGATTTGACAATTGCAGCGGACAATGCGCAGTTTGGACAAACCGGCCCTAAGGTTGGTTCCTTTGATGGTGGATGGGGAGCATCATATATGGCTAGAATTATAGGGCAAAAGCGAGCACGAGAAGTGTGGTTTTTATGTAAATTTTATAGTGCTAAAAAAGCATTAGATTGGGGCCTGGTTAATGAGGTTGTCTCATATAAAAACCTTGAAAAAGTTACAATAGACTGGTCACAAAAAATACTTGAAAAATCTCCCCTGGCATTAAGAATGTTAAAAGGGGCCTTAAATGCTGATTGTGATGGTCAGGCTGGCTTACAGCAGCTGGCGGGAGATTCAACAATGTTGTTTTATATGACCGAAGAAGCGCAGGAAGGCAGAGATGCTTTTAAAGAAAAAAGAAAGCCTAATTTTAAAAAATTTCCAAAACGTCCTTAAACATTAATGAATATTTTGCCATGGATTCAAGCTGCTCGAATCAAGACATTGGCAGCTTCGGTAGTTCCTGTTATTAGCTCGATTATTATTTTACCACAATCTACGCCCCCCAATATTCTTCTATTGTGCCTAACTCTTATTGCTGCGTTAATTATTCAAATTGTTACAAACTATATTAATGACTTGTATGACTTTTTAAAAGGAGCAGACCATGATCGTGTAGGCCCAAAGCGCATGCTGCAATCAGGTAAAATTTCTGAAACGCAGATGAAAAGGGCAATTATTATATTGGTTATTACTGGAATTATTATAGGAGTTCCACTGGCAATCAAGGGGGGCTGGCTAATTGTTATTATTGGATTATCTGCTTTTTTGTTTGCATATTTATATACAGCAGGGCCCCTTTCCCTTGCCTATAATGGCCTTGGCGATATATTTGTATTTATTTATTTTGGCTTAATTGCTGTATCCGGTTCGTATTATTTACAGGCCGAACAGGTTAACATGAACTGTGTTTATCTTGGGGCCTCAGTAGGATGTAAAAACGTTTTATTATTAATCATTAACAACTTAAGAGATTACAAAACGGACTTAAAGTGTTCTAAAAAAACGCTTATTGTGAAGCATGGACCAATATTTGGGAAGGCATATACTGTAATTATATTGCTTATGTCGTATGTTTTTATGTTTTTATTATCAACGAGCATCCATAATACTACAATGTTTTATGTTATGTTAATTTCTATTCCATTGTCTGTAAATATTATGATTGATGTTTTTTATAAAGAATCTAAAGAGCTAAATCCTGCGCTTGGCAAGGTTGCTTGTTTGTTAATTGTAGACTGTGTTTTATTATATATTAGCCAGATATTATGAAAATCATTCAAATATATTATGAGCAATATCAAATACCCTTGATGCGGGGCTTTCAAAATTCAAAAAATCAATATAATCATCAAAAGGGATTAGTCTTTACTATTAAAACAAAAATAAACACCGGTTTAGGCGAGGCTATTTTGTTAAAAGGATTTTCCCATAACACATTTCAAGAAATGATATGGGCAGCAGAATCGTTTGTTGGTGCTATTGAGCCAAGGGAAGAATATACTTTTAATGAGCTGCTTGTAATCGCTGCAACTCATTGTAGCAATGTGCCCTCTGTTCATTTTGCAATTGATACAGCCTTGTACGATATCCAGGCACAAAAGAAAAATCTCTCTTTGTCTAGGCTGTGTAATAAGAAATCATCCGCTCATCTGCAAATCAGCCAGACCCTCATAAGCAAGGAGAGGCCTATTGATAATGATATAATTAAATTAAAGATTGGCGTAAATCAAATTAATGAAGATGTTGATTTCTTAAATAAAATATCAGAGAAACATCCATTATTAAAAATTAGGCTTGATGCAAATCAACAGTTTACCACAGAAGAATTTGAAAGCCTATATCAAAAAACTTCCCATCTTAATATTGATTTTTTTGAAGAGCCAATAAAAAATCCAAATATTAAAAAAATAGAATATTTTAAAAACAAATATCCTCGCTTAAAGTATGCAATTGATGAAAGCCTATATCAAAAAACTAATTATGAAGAATGGATTGAAAAAGGGCTGATTGATACAATGGTTATTCGACCAAGTATTTTAGGGGGTTTTGTTGAGTTTTTTAAAATAGTTCAATTACAGAGTAAAAATTTACAACTTTTAATTTCTTCATCTCTTGAAAACAGTCTAGGGAATATGGCTATAATTCATTTAGCATCTACAATAGAGCAACAGAATAAGCACGGTGTTAATATATATGATTTTTTTAATGAATTTATTAAACAACCAATTTATACAAACAAACACATTGAACTAAAAAAATTAATTGGACTAGGCTTTGCAAAATGATTAATGACATATTAAACGAACGCGCTATAAAAGATCCTGATAAAATTTTTATAACATATAAAAAACAAAAAATTTCATATGCTAGGTTTAACTATATGGTTAATGGCTTGTATAATTCCTTAAATATAAAGGCATGTGCATATATTGGTTTGCAAATAAACGATAAACTAAAGCTATTAATAGCCATTGTCGCGCTAAATAGAAAAAAATCAATTCCTGTTGTTTATCCTAATTATCCAAATATTGATGAATATGTTAATACAACAAAAACGCCTGTTTCGATTAAAGATTTTCAAGTAAGGGAACAAAAGAATGATTTAAAGAGCAAATATATCTATCGTGAAAATAACACGCAGATCGTCATGTTTACATCTGGAAGCTCCGGGGCGCCAAAGCCATGTGAATTAACGTATAGTAATTTTTATGAAAGTGCAAAAATGTGGGATAAAATTCTTGGATTTGAACATAGCGATGTCTATTTAAACCATATGCCTCTCACACATGTAAGTGGTATGTGTATTTTTTTTAGGTCTCTGTATTATAATTTTGAAATGATTTTAGATTATTTTAAAATAGATAGTTATATAAAGCATGCTCAGAGAGTTAGCTTGGTTTCCATGGTTCCGGCAATGATTAAAAGATTGCAGCACAATTACCCGGATATGAGATCCCGGGGAATGAAGGCTGTGGTTATTGGCGGAGATGACATTGATATGACTTTATTGCAAACAATTAAAACAAAAAAAATTCCTGGATATATTTCATATGGATTAACTGAGTCTTGCTCAGGAATTGCAGGAGCGTGGATTGAGGACTTTAGTAATAATTTAGTTTATAACGCGCACCCGGGCGTAGCAATTGGATTATCTGGCAAAGCCTTAACAATTGTTTCGCCAACAATTATAAAAAAATACTTTAATTTAGATAAACCCTTAAACAAGAAACTTATTACTTTAGACTGTATTGAGGTAGTTGAAAAAAATAAATTTAAATTTACTAAACGACTTGATGATATTATTATCTCGGGCGGTGAAAACATATCTCTTAAATATATAAAAAAACATTTATTAAAATATGATGACATTAATTCTTGTGATATTGAAGTTATGCAGCACAATCGCTGGGGACAGGCAATTCATGCAATTTTAAGTGTAAATAAAAACATTGATAAACAAAAATTTTACAAAAGACTTAAACAGGCGCTGCCAAACCATATGATTCCTAAAAAAATTACTATGCGATGATATTAATATTAGACAACTATGATTCCTTCACTTATAATCTTGTGCAGTATGTTGGGTCAATTAACACTAACATTAAAGTTATTAAGAATAACGAGCTAACAGTTGAGAAAATTAAGGCGATGAATGTTTCACATATTATTATTTCACCAGGGCCAGGAAATCAGTTTAATACTGGTGTTGCAATGAAGCTAATAAAAAGCTTATCATATAAGGTCCCAACTTTGGGTATATGCTTGGGGCACCAAACAATTGCTCATTGTTTTAATGCAAAAATTATTAGGAGTAAAAATATAATGCATGGCAAAACGTCTATAATTACACATAATCAAAGCTCTGTTTTATATAAAAGAATTCCTGTGAAATTTCAGGCAACGAGATATCATTCTCTATCAGTCGATAGAAAATATAGCAATAAAGATCTTAAAATTACATCAAAGAGTGATGACGGAGAAATCATGAGCATTGAGCATAATAAGCTTCCTATTTATGGTATTCAATATCATCCAGAGGCGGTTCTAACAGAGCATGGGCTACAAATTATGAAAAACTTTTTAAATATAGTTGTATGATACAATAATGTTAAAAGGAATTATTCAACTCAAAGGCGACAAATCAATATCGCATCGAATTTTATTATTTGGATCTTTGGTTAGTGGTCGGTGCAATATTTATAATCTTTCTGAATGTAAGGATGTTCAAAGAACAATGAATATTTTAAAAAAATGTAATATTAAAATTATAAAAACAAAGAATCAAATAACAATTTTTCAATCAAAAATAGATCAGAAGGTTAAGCGGTTTTATTGTGGAAATTCTGGCACAACAGCCAGGTTCATGTTGGGGTTTTTGCCAACCAGGGGTGTTAGTGGCATGATATATGGCGATAAATCATTATCAAAAAGACCAATGCAACGATTAGTTGAGCCATTAATTAAAATGAATATTAAAATAAAGGCAATTAAAGATAATTTGCCTATTTGTTTTGAAAAATCTCAAGCTACACCCTTTGATTATTCCATAAAGAATCCCAGTGCCCAAATTAAAACAGCCCTTGTTTTTGCTGCTCTTTCAACCAATTCTAAATCGTATATAAAAGATCCCTTTCATACCAGAGATCATACTGAAAATATTATTAAATATCTTGGGGGTCCCAAGGAATATTATAGTAAATTTAAAATAAACAGCTTTAATTACACTGTTCCCGGGGACATTTCTAGCGCCTCCTTTCTTATTACAGCAGCACTATTATCAAAGGGCTCTGATTTAACAATTAGAAAAGTTTTATTTAATGAAACAAGAATAGGCTATGTTAAAATTTTAAAAAAAATGGGTGCAAAAATTACAATATTAAATAAAAAGAACCAGGCTTGTGAAACTATTGCTGATATTAATGTTAAGCATACAAAAACATTGAAGGCAGTATCTTTGGGTTCTTCTGATATAGTAAGCATGATTGACGAAATACCTGTTTTTGCTTTAGTTGCTTGTTATGCCAAGGGAATAACAAGGGTTAATAATGCTGCAGAGTTGCGCTATAAAGAAAGCGATAGAATTAAATCAATTGTTTATAATGTAAAGAAATGTGGAGGTAATATTGTTGAAACACATGATGGTTTCATTATTAAGCAGTCAATTTTATTGTATAATACAAGTATTAATCATTTTATGGACCATAGAATTGCTATGATGTGTGAGATATTAAAATTAATAAGTACAAATAAATTTTTTGATATAAATCAAAGGAATAAGCTTATTAATACATCTTTTCCTGAATTTTATGAACAGATAGGCAATATATATGTATAAATTCAATGTCATTGGGTTGCCCGTTTTTCAAAGTAAAAGTCCTAAATTATTTAAATTTATTTTTAATACTCTTAACATTAAGGCCTCTTATGATGCTCATAAGATTGTTAATTTGTCTGCTTTAGAGAACTATATAGAATTATGTAAAAAAAACAATTCTCTTGGTTGCAATGTAACAATGCCATATAAAGAGACCATAAACCAATTCATCGATCATTATGATAGTATTTCTAAAATAACGGAATCTGTTAATTGTATTAAAATAGTTCGAAATAAAATTTTTGGATATAATAATGATTATTTTGGATTTAAAAAATTAATAGGGTTAAACAAAATTAATATAAAACATTCTAACAATATTATACTTGGCTCTGGAGGGAGTGCCCGCACTATTATTTTATATTTGCTAAATAATAATGCAAAAAATATTACTATTTTATCTCGGAACAAAAAAGCGTCATTAAGGATTATTAAAAAATTTAATTCAATTAATAAAAAGGTAAAAATTGATTTATACCGCGATAACTTTAATTATACAAACTATAATCTTATTAATTGCACGCCTATAGGATTAAAGCCCAATACATCTAAAAAGATTTTATCTTTATTAAGCTTGGTTAATTTTAATGTAATTATTGATATTAATTATATTTATAAAAAAGACTTTTTTAATTTATCTCATAAAAAAATAATTACTGGAGAATTAATGTTTATTTTTCAAGCATTTAAATCATTAGATATATGGTTTGAATCAAATATTTCAGATAAATTAGATTATATGGAAATTAAAAAATTATTATGCTAAGTAAAATTAATTATTTAACTGCAGGAGAATCACATGGCAAAGGATTGCTAGGAATTATTGAAGGCATTCCATCAGGACTACATATTAATAAGGAATATATAGACTATCATTTATCGCGCAGACAAAAGGGATTTGGAAGAGGCGGTAGAATGAAAATAGAAAAGGATGCTGTAAATATTTATTCTGGCATTAGGCATGGCCAAACAATTGGTTCTCCAGTAGGGCTAATTATTGATAACATAGATTATAAGAATTGGGCAGACATAATGTCAACCGATATATCCCCATTAAAAATTGAACAAATTACTTTACCACGGCCAGGACATGCGGATTTAGCCGGCGTTATGAAATATCAGTTTACGGACATACGAAATGTAATTGAAAGATCATCTGCAAGAGAAACTACAATGAGAGTTGCCCTTGGCTCAATATGTAGAAAACTATTAGAAGAATTAAATATTCATATTGCAAGCTATGTAACTGAAATTCACAATGTTCGAGATGATGAACATTATAATATTCCAATTAAAGAAATGAATAAAATAGTAGATTTATCACCCGCAAGAGCTCTGAATAAAAAAATTGAAAAAAGAATGATTGATACAATAAAAAACGCACAAAATAAAGGAGATACAGTTGGAGGAAAATTTATGATTATTGTTTCGGGAGCTCCCTATGGATTGGGTGGCTATACTTCCTGGAATAGAAAATTAAACTCAAAATTATCTGAATCAATTTCTTCAATTAATGCAATTAAAAGCATTTCATTTGGGATTAATAATTCTAGCTCTTTATTTGGTAGTCAACTACACGATGAAATAGAATATTATGATAATCAATTTCAACGAACAAAGAATAATTCTGGAGGAATAGAAGGAGGGATGAGCAATGGTCAAAATATTTTAATAAGCGCTGAGATGAAACCTTTGTCTACATTAACTAAACCGTTGAAATCAATTGATATTCAAACAAAAGAAAAAAAATTAGCTCATAAAGAGCGAACAGATTCTTGTGCGGTTCCAGCAGCATCTATTGTTGCAGAAAGCATGACATGTATTACTATTTTAGATGCTATTTTAGACAAATTTGGAGGAGATAGTATTAAAGATTTAAAAGAACACTATAAATCAGCTCAATTTTGAAATAAATGAATAATCATATCTTTATTATTGGAATGATGGGCTCTGGAAAATCAACAATAGCCCCCTTATTATCAGATAAACTGAAAATTCCTTATATCGATATAGACCAAGATTTAGAAGAAATTTTAAATTGTAATATAGTAGATATTTTTAAACAGCATTCAGAAGAACGATTTCGAATTTTAGAATCCAGATATTTTTTAGAACATATTAAAAATTCATCTACTATTTATTCTACTGGTGGAGGAATTGTCTTAGATAAACAAAATCGTAATGCATTAAAAAAAATAGGGCTTACTGTTTTTTTAAAAGCATCTATACAAACATTATATAATAGAATTAATAACGATACCAAAAAGCGCCCCTTATTAAAAAACAAACTACTGTTAGAAAAATTATTAAATCAAAGGATTCAATATTATATAGATTGTGCAGATTTAGTTGTTGATACGGACAAGCAAAATCCAAAAAAAATAGTTAACTATATAATTAATAAATTCAATAATGAAAATTAATAAATTCAACAATCAAGATAGCCTAACACATCATATTTCCCTTTACAAAAAAAAATATGATAAAATTTTTTTATTAACACAAAAATCAATTATAAGGCATTATTTATTTTTTGATCAATTGGATATTAATATTTTAATATGTAGTGAAAAAGAAGAGTGTAAATCAATACAGGAATATGAGAATATTATTAAAATTTTATCAAACAAAAATTGTAATAAAAAATCTTTAATCATAGGCTTGGGTGGTGGCACTATTACTGATTTATCTGGCTTTATAGCCTCTTCATATATGAGGGGCATACACCACGTATTGCTACCCACGACTTTACTGGGAATGGTTGATGCAAGCATTGGGGGTAAAACCGCATTAAATGTTAATCATATTCGTAATTTAATTGGCTCATTTCAAACTCCTAGGGAAGTTGTGCTTTATTTTGATTTTTTACAAACACTTGATCAGAAAGAAATGTGTAATGGCTATGCAGAAATTATTAAGTACTCACTAATTCTTGATTATCAATTATTTGAGTTATTAGAAAATAATATTTCACTATTAATAAAAGCTATTAATATTAAAAAATTGAAACCAATTATTGAAACATGTATAAAACATAAATTAAACGTAGTTAATCAAGACCAGCTTGACAATAACTATAGGATGATTTTAAATTTTGGGCACACAGTGGGACATGCATTAGAGAGTCATTATAATTATACGCTACCTCATGGGCAGGCTATAATCCATGGTATGGAAATTGCCTCCTACTTATCCTATAAAGAAGGTTTATTAAATAATAATCAATATAATCGAATTAACAATCTAATAAGTCAATTTAATTTACCTAAATTAAAAAATATTAATATAAAAAAAATTAAAAACTTGATGAACAATGATAAAAAAAACATTCATAATAAATTAAATTACATTATGTTAGCTAACATTGGAGAAGCAAAGATTGCCAAGAATTATTCGAAAGAAAAAATTCTAGATGCTTTAAAAATATTATGAATATTCTCGTAATTAATGGTCCTAATTTAAATTTACTCGGTATGAGGGAGGTTCATATATACGGAAATGAATCTTTAGATGAGATTATGGCATGGCTTGAAAATTCTATTGATGGATTAAATCATCATTTTAAATTTTATCAATCAAACTCTGAGGGTGAGTTAATTAATATTATGCAAGACGAAAGACAGTGGGCCAGCGGAATTTTACTTAATGCAGGAGCATTTTCACATTATTCTTATGCTATCGCTGATACGATTAAAGCAATTCAAATCCCAACGATTGAAATACATATGTCAGATATAAATAAAAGAGAAAGTTTTAGAAAAAAATCTGTACTTAAAAATGTCTGCAAAAAGACAATTATTGGATATGGGAAACATAGCTATTTAAAAGGATTACAATATTTGAATCAAACAATTTAATTAATAATAGATAATTTATTTTTCAATATTTCAATTTTAACTGGCGTACTACCTTTTGCATCTCCGTCTATATTTAAAACTTCGTTATTTTCAGGCATTAGATTTATTGTTTTAGCATTAACATAGTCAACAAATGGAGAATTAATATGTTTGCCTGTAAAAATTTGTGTAAATAATTTTATTAATTGAAAAAAAGAAATTTGAGATTTTACGCTGACTATATCTATCTGTCCATCATTAAATTTTGCTTTTGGTGCTGCTTTCATACCTTTTCCTGTATGAACAGTATTGCAAATTAAAATAAAAAGATATTTTTCATTATATACTTTATGATTATCAATAATAAATTTAATTTTTTTCCCTTTAGCAGTGAAAATATAAAATAAACTAGCCACATTATAACGAATGCTTTTTAAAAATCTCATTTTTTCTGCCAATATTAAAATATCGGTTACAAGCCCCCATCCTACAATATTAAATGAATAAATAGTTTTATTATTATAAGTTAATTTTAATACATCTAACGTATCGGAATTATTTTTAATAATTTTGTCTATTGCTTGAGTTTCTTCCACAGCATTTAAATCATGCATAAACGAATTCCCAGTTCCGCCAGGCAAAAATCCGATCCTTGGAAAAGATTGTTCTTTATTTATCAATATTCCATTAATGACTTCATTAAAAGTACCATCACCACCGCAAATAATAAGATCTTTGTAATCAGCCAAAGAGTTGCTTTCACAAAATTGTTTAGCATGATTTTTATATTCAGTTTTAAATAAACAATAATCTATATTATTTGATTTGTAATAATTCAATAATTTAGATATCATCGTTTTCTTTGATTTGGTGCCACTTACTGGATTATATATAATTAAAACTTTTTTATTCATCCAGTAAAAGCTCCATAATACCATTTTTTGTATTTAATTCAATTGTAGTTATAATTTGCTTATTATTGATATTTTCTAAAACGAGTCTCATTTGATTTTTATTTTCTTTTTGAGTTTTTACTGAAATGACAAAAGGGGAATCAAGTATATCATTATTGTGTTCTTTCTCAACCTGGACAATCACGGGTTTGATTTGCCCACTATCATAAATGTTTATAAAATATTGATTATTTGATTTGAATGTTTGATTTTTAAGAAAATAAATTAGACTTAGAATTGAATAGACTTTTTGTCCCTGAAATTCAATTTTTTCTTGATCATATAAAATGGTTTTATCATGATAATTAATAGTTGAATATGATTTTTCAGTTTTATTACCCTCCTTCATATTTCTTTTTAAATCATATATAAAATATTCATTAGAATCTACTATCATTGATACCTTGGTTCTTAATTTATAAAAAATATCAACAAATTTATTTGATTTTACTGATAATGAAACTTGTTTAAAATTAGTTGAGTCATTGCTCAATATTGATTCTTGAAAAACAGCACGACCAGCAATAATATTATTGTATTTAAGCTTATAATCCAGTGTTTCATTACATAGAATTAGATTGAATAATATAAATAAAAAATATTTCATAAATTTAATTTCTTAATAATTTTATTGCTAGACCCTGCGTGTGATTTAATAAACTGGGGAAGTAATTTTCTAATATTTTCTTGTTTTTGTTCATTAGATAATAATTGTATAAATTTTGTTAAATCCGACTGATTATTAATATTAATTGACAATCTATTTTTACTCATATAATTTGCTTCGTCTAACATTTCATAATTTGGACCAAACCCAACTAAGCAATTATATATAGCTGGTTCAATAACAGAGTGAACACCCCTAGTAAAGCCACCCCCTACATATGCTAATCTGCTGAATTGATATAGGTCTGCTAAAATACCCACAATATCAACCAACACCACATTAAACTTTGCATTGATATTAGAATATAAACTAACATTAAAATTCATTTTTTGTAATTTTCTTATCAAGCTTTCAATATGATTTTTATTAATTTCATGAGGAACTAAAAATATTGATATTGATTTTTGTATTAAATCTTTATTTCCACCAGGGAATGATTTTAAAAGAGCGGATAAAATCATTTTTTCATCAATCTGATCATAACTACCAAATATGATATTTTTTGTTTTCTGATATTTAGAAGGTAATAAGGGTTTTATATAATTTTCTTTTCTTTCAAGAATTTGATCAAACCTGGAATCTCCAGTAATTATACTATTAGAATTAAACATCATGATGTTTTTTTGAATTCTAGAAGATGGAACAAAAATATAGTTTATATATGGGAAAATGAATTTTGATAATGTCTTTATAATGGGTTTTAGCCAAATTGAGTTTTTATGAATATTTGCATTAATATAATAAATAGGAATTTTTAACAGCCGGCATATTAGAATATGATTGGGCCATATGTCATGTCTTGTGATAATATATTTATAAGGTTTTAATTTTTTAAAAAAATAATATGATTTCCAAATAAAATCATATGGATGATAACAACTATAGTCAAATAATTGATTTTGTTTTTGCTGCTCGTATATTGTTGGTGAAGTAAATGTTTGTAAAACATAATATTTATTACGATTTATTTTTTTTAAAATTGGTTTTAGTTGTTCAAATTCACCTACAGACGCTGCATGAAAAATTAATAATTTTTTTGTGTGGTCTATCTTTTGTAATAAATTTTTAAATATATATTTTTCATTTTTTAAATGATTTAATAATTTTTTGTTAAAAAATTTATAAAAATGTGTGAGTACAAATAATAATGGTGAAATTATTAGATATAAAAAATAAATTACCACTATATCATGTTTTGGGCTTTTAAAATTATATCAGCTAGCTCACGAAAGGCTCCCTCACCACCTTTGGTCTTAGTAATTAAATCAGGAGTAAATGAATTTAAAATTGGTGATTGGCATGGCATTGCAGATAAACCTGCTGCTTTTAGAACAGATAAATCATTTAAATCATCACCAATATAGGCAATGTTTTCCATCTGAAGGCTATATTTTTCTAGTAAGTATTTTATTCGAGATAATTTATCTTTTTCATTATAATAAACTTCTTCAATATTTAATTTTTTTGCTCGTGATTTTAAAATTTCAATATTTTCCCATTCGCTTGTAATCATAACAACAGTAAAATTATTTTTTAATAATAAAGATGTTGCCATTCCATCATAGGTTGAAAATGATTTCATTAGTACTCCATCAGCGCTATAATACATTTTTGCATCAGTCCAAACTCCATCAATATCTGTAGCAATGAGTTTAATTTTTTTTGCTTTATTTCGTATATCGTCTTTCATTATAATAAACCTTCAATTAAATTTAAATCGTCTAGTGTGTCAATTTGAAAACTTCGTAAATATGGCATAATTACAACATTTTTTTTACCGCTATACCTTAATTTTGAATTTAATAGATCATTTTTTTTAGTAATATAAAAAGCACCATTTTCTATGTATTCTTCATCAACCTCTTGTCTCATTGGCCTGTTTTTAACATCCCAATTAAGAGGCTCTATATCTAACGACCATTTAGGAAGCCAATGTTGTTTATAGACACTGAAGACGGAGCTACATTTATTATCATTAAGTAATAATTTAATTCCTTGATTAATATCTTCTGATTTTAATAGTGGAGATGTTGGTTGAATAAAAACCAATATATCAAAGTCAATTTTTTTTGAAAAATGCAATAAAGCCTCTTCGCTTTTAGAAAAATCTCCAGAAATTTCCTTAGGCCTATCGATAACATTGGCATTAAGTGTTTCTGATATGGTTTTTATTGTTGGACAATCTGTTGATACCCACGTTGAATCAACATTTGACTTTTGGGATGCTTGAATTGTATATGAAATTAAAGGTTTCCCCTTTAAATCTATAATATTTTTACTAGGAATTCCCTTGCTACCTCCTCTAGCTAAAATAACTGAAACTATTTTCATTTTCTTAGTTTTTTTCTTATTTCAATTTCATTTGCAGTTACTTTTTTTTCTCCATCACCTAATGCTAAATTCAATTCCCTAATACCCCTTGCTAATTTAATTAATCCTTGAGGTTCAACGGAGCACATTTGATCTGTACCCCACATAGTACGGTCTAGTGTAACATGTCTTTCTATAATCGAGGCTCCCATACAAATTGAAGCGATAGTTGTGGTTAGTCCAAATTCATGTCCACTATAACCAACCCTACATTGATATCTCTCTTGTAATGTATTAATACATTTTAAATTTAAATCTTCTATTGGGGCAGGATATGATGAATTGCAATGTAATATTGAGTATTGACAATTACTATTTGCATTTTTAATTGTTTGTACAGCATTATCAACCTCTTCTAGTGTGCTCATTCCTGTTGATATAATTAATTCTTTATTACTTCTAGCAGACTCTTTAATTAATTCTAAATCAGTGAGAAGAGCTGAAGGAATTTTAATAAAAGGAATATCATATTCATTTAAAAAATTCAAACTATCAATATCCCATGGTGATGCAGACCAGTCAATGCCCTTGGATTTACAATATAAATCAATTTCATCATAGTCTGGCTTGTCAAATTCAACTTTATATTTATAATCTAAATAAGACATGCGACCCCACGGAGTATCTCTCATGATTGTTTTTTGATGTTCGGGCACACAAACATCTGGGTTTCTTTTTTGAAACTTAACTACATCGCAACCTGCAACTTTAGCGATGTCAATTAATTGTTTTGCTATTTCTAAAGAACCGTTATGATTAATACCAATTTCAGCGATAATGTAAATTTTATTATTTAAATTCATATTTCCCTCATTTATTGTATGCAATATTGATGATTAAGTTCCTATATATTGTATAATGTTATAAAATAAAACTATATTTATTCATAATTTAAGTGATATGAAGCTAGATAAAAAATAATATGAGTATATTAAATAATATAAATATCATCTATTCTGAAATAAAAAAAATATATCAAGAACAATATCATCAATGTATTAAAATATTAAATGGATTTCTTATTATCCTAAGTATACGACTTATAATTGTTGGCCTTAATAATCTATTTGTAAATAGTCAAACATCATTACAATATATAATATTTTATTTAGCAACCTCATTATTAATGATAGGGCTTGAAGTTGGACTGATTAAATTACTTTTTAATTTTATTGATCAAAAAATTAAATCAGCATCTGAAATATTTAATTATTTTTATATGTTGAAAAAATATTTTTTAGG
>Ga0208639_1001035_pt1 | contig 18973 bp, 14 predicted proteins | sample ETNtaG_33_FD_185772 | JGI IMG/M metagenome (GOLD analysis project Ga0208639, IMG submission 185772) | Marine microbial and viral communities from oxygen minimum zone, Eastern Pacific Ocean - ETNP201310SV76 (SPAdes) (version 2) | ecosystem: Environmental > Aquatic > Marine > Oceanic ...
TCATGCTTATACTTTAATGCTGCTTCCAAAACTCATTTAATGAACTTGATGCCTTTTGGTCTTTCAGTCTTATTGCTTGGATTAACACTTGCAGATGGAACCATTTCTTTTAATGAGAGCCTCGGCTTTGTAGGCTTATTGATGTTGTTTATGTACATTCTCATGAAAACTGAAGGAGTGCCTGAAGAAGAAAGCCCTGAATCATCTGAATTTTCAAAAAGTATCTTTTTATCCATGGTGGGTCTTGCAGGATTGATTGCAGGCGCCGGTATGTCAGTTACCTATGCTGAAGAGATAGCTTTATTATTAGGCATTCCAAACCTAATCATTGGTCTAACCATCATTGCTCTCGGTACCAGCCTGCCTGAATTAGCTGCTACAGTTGCTGCCCTCAAAAAGGGCAAACTTCAAATGGTGGTAGGCAATATCATTGGTTCAAATGTTTTAAACTTAGTGTTTGTCCTCCCAATCATTGGGTTTTTTGGATCAGTTCAACTAAGCCCAATTGTTATGCAAAGGGATTTTAATATCCTTGCACTTTTAAGTGTGACTTTTATATTATTAACGTTTTCATTGACCAAATTCAAATTTATAAGAGGTCTTTTTGTAACAGCAGGAATAATCCTAATCAGCAGCTACATCCTCTACATTGGCATTCTTTCTGGGATTGTATAGATATTTCATATATAAGAAAAAAGATAGTGACAACACAAAAGTTGTTACCTCAAAAATAAAGAAAGTGTTGTAAAAAGTAGGGGTTGATGGAATTAATGCAAATAAATATCTGCCAAGGGCAATACTAAAAGTTAAAAAAGCTAACAATGAGAATGCATAGGTAGCAATACCTCTGCTAAACAAACCAAGTAGACACAATAACCCAATAATCATATTTATCCCCCCATATAAACCAGCAACTTCAGAATAACCAATAACATCAGAAACCCTTAAGCCTACTGCATCCATAAATGATGGGATCTGATAGCTAATCTCAAGAGCATCCTTAACAGGATCAATGATTGCCCAAGCTCCTATACCTAAATATAAAACTGCATAAACCAAAAGAAATATCCTTATTATCCAGATCATAATGTTCCTTAAAAAATCTCGTTTTTCCTTTTATGATGTGCTTTTCTAGCAACAAAAAAGATACCTAAAGTAACTAAAAACATTACAATTGGGTCCTGAGCTAAAGGCAAAAATATTATGAATCCAATGATATGAGTAATAAGCATAGCAATGCTTGAAACATATATTGGCCAGATAGCCGAAGTAGGATTTTTACCTGAAAGATATCTAAAAATAAAATAAATTAATGTAAGAAAAAAACCTGGTATGAGTACTCGAGCTCGATATTCATCCATCTGATCTTGGCTAAATTCAGTTGCAATAAATGCAATGGGCAATTGATCATAAAAAAACAAAGCAATTAATGTCCTCATTGCCAAATATAATGCAATTATAATTAAAAAATATTTAATTAATCTTCCCATAAGATCATTAGAATACACTAATTCTTAATTTAGCAAAAAATTAATAACGAAAGTGTTTAATCTTATCTCTGCTATTTTTTAAATCTGTCATGGCATTAATACCTATCTCAAGATGCTGCTTGGCCCATTTAGAGGTAACGGCTTGATCTGATTTTTCAGTTTTCACTCCATCAGGCGTAACAGGAACATCTGAAACTAAAAGTAAGGCTCCTCGAGGAATTTCATTGTAGTGTCCAACTATAAATATAGTTGCTACCTCCATATCAATACCAATGGCTGTAGTCTTTTTAAGTTTTTTTAAGAAAGTTTTATCATGTTCCCAGACCCTTCTATTGGTGGTATAGATGACCCCAGTTCGATACTCTGTTCCGGCATCCAATATTTTGTCAGAAACAAATTTATGCAATTTAAATGAGGGTAAAGCTGGGACTTCTGGAGGAAAATAATCATTAGAAGTTCCGTCTCCTCTAATGGCTGCAATTGGGAGAATAAGGTTTCCAATTTCAGATGAATCTTTTAACCCCCCACATTTTCCAAGAAACAATACGCCCTTAGGATTTCTTGCAACCAGCAAATCCATGACTGTTGCAGCATTAGGTGAGCCTATACCAAAATTAATGATGCTTAGACCAGCATCATTCGTAGATGATGACATGGGTCTATTTTCACCTTGGATATTACATTTAAATCTATCAGCAAACTGCTCAACATAGTCCTGAAAATTTGTAAGAAGAATGTAGTCTCCAAAGTCATCTACAGGCATTCCTGTGTATCTTGGGAGCCAATCTTTGGCTATATCGTATTTATTATCCATTAGTCATTATAAACCATGACGATGAATGATGCTTTTATTGCTCTGCGGGAATTGCCAAACCTGTTAAGACTGTCTGATGTTTAATATATTCATGAATTTGTTGAGTTTGTTCTACATTCAGCACATCCTTAAATGAAGCCATTCCACTGCCATGAATTCCACCTAGAACGCTGCCTAAAAATGAAGCATGGCCTTGGGCATCTAACATCCTTAAATCTGGTAACACACCTCCACCAATAGCTCCTGCACCATGACAGAATTGACAATGCTCATGAAATTCATACTCTCCGCGCGCAATCACCAAGGCATCAGAATTTAATTCAACGATTGTTGGGTTTAATTGAGCTATTGTTGCAACTGGTTCTTTTAACTTTTCACCTCCAAGCTTAAATACCATCATTCTTCCGTCTCTTTCAGGGTTCTCATTGTCTGCTTCAAGCCCTCCCAACAAAGCATAAGCTCCACCATATCCAACCTGAACAGCAATGTACTGCTCTCCGTCAATCTTATAAGTAATTGGAGGTGCAACAATACCTTGACCAGTATCTGCACTCCATAACAAGTCACCTGAATCTGCGGCATATGCTACAAACCTTCCATCTGAGGTACCCTGTAAGACTAAATTACCACCAGTAGATAAAACTCCACCACTCCAGGGTCTTTTATATTGAGCTCTCCATGCTTCCTTTTGTTGTTTTGGATCCCATGCCAACAAATACCCTACTGTTGCAGAATCAACCATAGCTAATTCATCTGGATCTTTAGGAAGATAAGTCATTTCTAATTGTTGGGCCGTGTTCCAACCAGCTGGAGCGTATTTAAATTTACTATCAGTTGAGTAAATAAATAACATCTCTTGGGCTGGAATATAAACTAAACCTGTATTTGGACTATAGGACATTGGCTGCCAATTATGACCCCCAAGTGGACCAGGTGTTGTTAAGGCAGGTTGAGATTCATGATTAGTCTGCTCAATTTCTACAGGCCTTCCAGTTTCTGGATCAACATGGGATGCCCAATTGATCGGGACAAAATTATTAGCTGAGATAAACTCACCATTAACTCGATCAATCACATAAAAAAAGCCATTTTTTGGAGCCTGCATAATGACCTTTCTCAATTCACCATTAATCTCCATGTCAGCAAGAATCATATGTTGAGTAGCTGTGTAATCCCAGCTATCTCCAGGTGTAGTCTGATAGTGCCAGACATATTCCCCGTTATCTGGATTAATAGCCACTATCGAAGAAAGATAAAGATTATCCCCGCCTCCAGGGCTTCTAACATACCGATTCCAAGGCGAGCCATTACCTGTTCCAATATAAAGAAGATTTAAATCAGGGTCATAAGCCATAGAGTCCCAAACGGTTCCACCCCCGCCAATTTCCCACCATTTACCACCAGACCAAGTTTTGGCTGCTTTTGCTAATGCTTCTGATTCAAAAGGTTCATCAGGATTTCCTGGAACAGTAAAAAATCTCCATAGCATGGATCCATCTAGAACATCATAGGCAGAAATGTAACCTCTTACGCCAAATTCAGCACCGCCATTACCGATAATAATTTTTCCATCAATAATTCTTGGGGCTCCTGTAATTGTATATGGCTTTGATTTATCAATAGTTAAAACATCCCAATTAACGCTTCCAGATTCTTTATCTAATGCGATTAAACGGCCATCAATTGTGGCAAAAATAACTTGGTCATCCCAAACTGCAACGCCTCTATTCACAACATCGCAACAAGCATTTCTTGCCCAAGCTTTATCAACCTCAGGGTCAAATGACCATATTTCTTCACCAGTCCTTGCATCCAGCGCAAAAACCATACTCCAAGGAGCGGTAATAAACATCACCCCGTCAACTACAATCGGGGTTGTTTCATGCCCTCTATTTGTCCCAGTTTCAAATGTCCATAAAACTCCAAGGTCTGCAACATTTGAATCATTAATGTCGTTTAGCGGGCTAAATCTAGATTCATCATAGGTCCTACCATGCAAAAGCCATGATTCATTTTCAATGTCAGCATTCAGAAGTCTCTGAGAGTATGAATTGTTTTCTGCACAAGAAAAAAGAAAGGTTAATGCAAGGAGTGGTAGTAGGTTTTTCATAAAGCTAATATAACAAAGCTTTAAGAAATAAACATTCATTTATTTATTGGTAGGGATGGAGGGAGTCGAACCCCCACACCTTTCGGCACTTGGTTCTAAGCCAAGCGTGTCTACCAGTTCCACCACATCCCCAGAAAGAAAAAGAATTATATTACAGAATGAAAGAATGTTAAGCAGTTTTATTGAATCGCTTGATACTAGAAATAAGGAATCTCATTTTTTCTTTTTCTATGAGCCAAGATAAGAACTAGCATTAAAAATATTTCGCCAAAAAATACAATTAATCCAAAAGAATTAATGCCTTCATAAAAAAAACTAACAACACGACCAAGCGCTATAAAACCCATGATATAAGCAATACTTACTGCGATAGATATAGGGTTATAGGAAAAAACAAAGCGAATTAAAAGATATGAATAAGCGATAAATGAACCTGCAAATAAAGATCTAAACTCAGAAGCGGTCTCTGGGTTTGTTGCAACAACAGGAATAAAACCTAAATCACTGAGATCTGACTTAAACATTACATAACAACCAATTGCAAATAAACATGCTGCCGAAAAAATAATACATACTTTTAACATTTATAAGACCCCTAGAACAAATAATGCTAAGAAAAAGGCTACCACACCCATTGCTAACCAAAAATATAACTCTTTAGTATTGCCAAAACGATACGCATTGATTGCAAGACCCCAGCAATATAGAGGAGCCAAAGTAATAATGATGGAACTAATTAATATAGCTATAGGAATAAAAGCTAAGACTAAAAATAATTGCAGTGCTAATTTATTCATAATCTAATGGAACATAATTCTTTGGGGTGTGTCAAATATCTAAAGACTGTTCCAGCCATATGGGAGATGTCCAAGCCCTTTCTTGAATAAACTTTGGAACATTTGAATTGCTTTCTTCGCAGTACTCGGAGTTTTTTAAGCAAAGAGCATGGGACCAACGACAAGATTTATTTGCAACAACTCTGACATAGTAATAGGCTTCATCGCCTTGATTAAAATTAGGATCTTCCCAAACTGCACACATTGAGCGGACTCCTGAACCCACAACTTTACATGAATCCAAATCAAGGTCAGCTGGTTCATGGGTCATAACATCATGAACTGAGGTAACAACCTCACCATCAAGAATTGTGCCTTTCACCACCTGTAATTTTTCAATGTATTGATCTTTCAATGATTGATCTGCTGAAGCAGAAATAAACAATCGAGCTTTTGTCATTAGATCAGATGCAGATGAGGCACCCATAGGAACTCCATTTTCATAAGCGCGTGAGATAGCGTCTGGATGATTGCAAAGACCAACATCCAAATTCTCCCCTAAAAAAAACCTGACCAAAAATCTTGGCCCTGAGGTTCCATATACCTCCTTACGTTTCAGTGCCTGAAAAATAGAAGTTCGACTATTTTCCTCGGCCCATACAACCGCTAAGCCTCCTGGATTAAATTCAATATCATCTGGCAAGCCTGCTGGAATAGATGTTCTAAACGATTTACCGGCTCCACCATGCCCTTGAAAAAACTCTTCATCAACTGCCCCAGGCGTTCCTAAATGCGTGTCCGTACTTCCAATAAATCCAAACTTAAAAGGGTTAATATTTTCTTCTTCTTTAATTAACAATCCTTGATTTAATGCGTCACGAACAAAACTAGATTTTGGAGAGGCAGAAAGATCCTTGCTAAATTTTGATTTAAAATCTTTATAAGGCAACTGCTCAAAACTGCACAAAGGGTCTTGAGAGTCTATTGCACATTCCGAACTCCCCTTGTGCTGAAAAATCTCAACCAGGGGCTCTCTTATATTTTGCAGGTATATTTCGTCTTGATTAGGTTTTTCAAACATAAATCCGTTACTTAGATTTGAGTTATGAGGTATCACCATGTAATTACAGTCTTTGGAACATTCTTGATCTAGTTGTTTCCATAACTCAGCACGGGTGGGTGCTTCATAAAAGCTCACCGGTTGATATGGAACATTCGAGTTCTCAAAAATGATATTTCGATGTAGATTATTTCCTGAATATGCTGCGCCCGTCCACTCATAACCAACAAACGTTGAAAATTCACAAGCCTCTGTTCTGTCATAATGCTCTTCTGCTGCCTGAATGATTTCTTGCCATGGCTTCTCAGCAGCCTCTAAGCACATTTCTCTTGAGTCTCCACACATACCTAATGGCTTACGCATGCTAGCTTTTGCATTCATATAAAAATATGAAAGTTTAGGAAAACCTCTATATGCCCTGCATTGAAAACCATTGTATTTTGCACTTTGTGGATCTAAACATAATCTGACTTCGCCGAGAAGCTCTGCGTGATCGGTAACAGCTGCAAAGTCTAATGGTTGGTTTAATTTTGAAGTTCTTGAACTGGTTTTATCTTCATTATAAGGCTGTAAATAAAGTGGCTGTCCTTTTGCATATCTATATGCATCATCAGGAGTATTAAGTGTTCCTTGAGTATTGGCATCAAGTGATAGAGCAGTGTGCACATGCAAATCACCAAATAAAGGCATTCTATCTGGAACATAGACATTGCAAGGTTCCCTATCTTCATTCATATAGGCATGACTTTCATTTGCAAATAAAAAATTAGCAGTTATTGCAACGAATAAAAAAAATATTTTTTGCATATTTTGCATAAAACTTATTTCTAAAAAAAACGGCAACCTAAGTTGCCGTTTTAAAAAGTCATCTTAGACCAACTTCTTAGAAGTTATATACGAGCTGAGCTCCTAATTGTCTTCCCATGTTGGTGTTAGCAACATGAAACTTAGAAGGTAAACTTCCTCCACCTGGTAAGTGATAGTCTGAGTAATATGCTTGGATATGAGAAAGATCAACATCATCTAACGCATTTTTTACAAAGAAACTTGCATCCCATACACCATCTGATGATCTCCAGCCCACAATTAAATTAGCTAAAACCAAGGCCTTGATCTTAAGATCAGGATTAATAGAGCTAGTTCTTTCATCTCTCCAGCTAATGTTATATCGAGTGTATCGCTCACCACCCCAATATGCTGGAACACTATGATCTAGATAAAAAGTCATGGATGATTCAGCGGCATCATTAACGCTTTGTCCGCCAACATCTCTTGTTGCAGCGCCCATGCCAGTATATGAAGGATCATTAGCATAGCCAACCGAGCCATCATCATATTCACTTTCAGTACCAGTATAGCTTCCACCTAAAGTAAGATCAGCATTAACAACATATGCATATTCAAGATCAATACCAGAAATTGAAGCACCATTGTTGTTAAAAATTCCGCCCATGACCTGCTGGATATTTCCTGGTCCAGCTGCACTATAAACTCTTGCAGAAACGTTATCCCACTTAGTTTGATAGCCATCGATACTGTAATCAAAGTAAGCAGCATTGAATCTTAATCTGCCATCCATGAAGGTACCTTTCATACCAATTTCTGTCATATCAGACTCTTCTTCAGAGAAAGGTAGCAATGAAGGGTTAATTGCAGTAGGAGCAATGGTTGCACCAGGGCTTCTATAGCCACTTTCTGCAGCAATATACATCATCACATCATCATTTAAATAAGTTCCTATCTTGAAGCTTCCAGTAGTCGAATCATTATCAGTACTTCGGAATTGTGAAGGGATTCTAGGAATTGTCATCCCACCACCACTTGCCGCTGTGACAAGAGCAGTAACAGGTAAATATAACAATTGGTTTTTATATCCAGTCATTTCTTGCTCTCTAAAGCCAAACTGAATAAAAGTGCTATCAGTCATGTTGTATTTAAAGTTTGCAAAATATGCTTCTGTTTTATTATTCACTGGAATACCCATGCAGGTAGCTACGACTGGTTTAGCTGCAAACAAACCAGGGCTTGCTTTTTCAGCAAGACATGCTTGATTTGGAGTCTTGTATTCAAAACCAGTAAGTGGTTTAAATATATGAGGTGCAACTTCGTAGTTGTCCATAGAGACATCTAAGTCTGCATTGGTGAATGTTTGTGAATCTCTTGAAAAGAACCCAATTGTATATTCAAGCTTGTCACTGTCTTGATTTGAGATCCTCATCTCAAAAGTTTCAATGCCTGTGTTGGTTCTAACTTCTTGAGGATACCCATAGGTGTAAGCTCCAGCATAATCTCTATCAATAAGCCCCATTGAATCACTTTGTGAATCTGACCATCTAAGAGCCAAAGCATGACTACCCATATCATAATCAATCATTAAATTATGGATTTCAGCGCTGGTGTTCTGCCTTGGGTTTTGATAATGCAAAGCAACTCCGTCTTCAGGTTTTAACCCATCAGCAGGAATATCTGCATAACTTGGTCTGTGCAAGAATGCTAATTGGCCTGCAGCAGCTGCTCCAGCTAAAGTCCCAATAGTAGATACCCATGCATTAGCTGCACCTGCGTAATCAACTGTTACTGGAGGAAACCATGGGTTTGAAGCTCCTGCAACAAACTTAAATGCATCAAAAGCAAAAGTTCCATTGCTACCTGCAACTGGTTGAGGGTAAATAGAATCTACTTCCATGTTTTGATACTTGAATCGAACTGAAAGCTCGTCTGAAGGCTCCCATGTCAGGCTCATTCTGCCTGAATCATAAGAATGAGATTCATTGACGGCAGTTCTAATATTCCTGACTTCCTTACCATCGTTATTATTCATAACACCAGCAACCCTCATAGATAATGTATCAGAGAAATGCAAATCACTTGCAGCTTCAAGAATTGAGGTCATATTGTCTGCCCAAGCAGTTTTAACATACCCATTTCTCTCACCGCTGCCCACTTGTGCTGATCGAGTATAAATTTGAACTGCACCAGCGGAACTAACGACGCCTTGGAGGGTGCCTTGGGCACCTTTTAAAATTTCAACACGTTCAGTATCGTACATTTGAAGGAACATCTCTCCTGCTCGAAGAGGAACCTCATCAATGTATCCCTGAATGGGCTGATCGTTTCCACCATCAGGATCCATTTTTTGACCACGCATGATAATAGTAGATCTCCTAGGATCAATTTGTGTGAATTCAACGCCAGATACGACCTGAGCTAATTCGCTGAGATCCCTGATTTGATAATCATCCAATGTGCCGCCTGTAACGGCATTAACGGTCTGGGCAATATCCTGAACATTTTCTTCTTTTTTGGTTGCGGTAACTAAAACCTCCTCAAGAACAAGCTCAGAATCTTGAGCCATAGATGTGCTAGGTATCGCTACAAAAGCAAGAATGGTTAATATACTTAATAATCTCTTCATGGTTTCCCCCTCCAAATTGAAGAATGTTTAGTGAAAATATACCTGTTTTTTAGCGAAATCCCAAACTTTTTACCGAAAAGTAAAAATAAACTCTATAGAGATGCTCACCTTTCGATGCTAGAAATTTGCAATTGTAGCTCTTGCAACAATTCATTATTTTGTTTTCTATATGAATCAAAAGCCTGAACAGTTTCCTCAAGCAATAAAACGCTTTTATTTAGCTCAGCAATTTTATTTTGAGTAACAAGATTATCCTTATTTGATAGAGCAAGCTCATCAATCGCCAGTTTTAATTCTTGAGATTTATTTTTAAGAGCGTTTATATTCTTTTGATCATTTGTTTGGGTCATAGCGATCTCTTTAAGAGCTGAAGAATGCTTGCCAATATCCTGCGAAAGTTTTGCAATATTAACTTTGTTACGTTTGTTGCTTAAATCCCATAATTTCCTGATTTCTTTATCAAGAAATTGAAGTTGAGAATTTATATCTGATAAAAATTCAGTAGAAGTTGAATCAGCCAATTTAAGTTGCTCCTCTAAAATTGATAGTCTTGATTCTACGTTTGAGTTGATATTGTTAGAAGATTTAGAAAGCTCGCTCACCCATAGAGATAGAGCAAGAATACCAATCAACAATAAAACAAAAACAACCCCAAGAAACAAGCCGCTAGAGCCTTTATTAATGTGAGAGTCTTCATCTTTTGTTGCTGAGATTTTTTTGGTCATAAGTGATGAGAGCCTATATATTAAATTGTATTAAATTATATGTTCTAATATGGCTTTGAATTATAAGCCTTAACTTAAAACTATATAACAATATTATGAATTTAGATTTTTCTGACGACCAAAAATTTTTACAAGATGAAGCCAAAAAATTCTTTGATAAAGAAGGTGGCCTTACAAATGCACGTTCAGTAATGGACAATGGGCTGGAAGGTGATACAGACCTCTGGCAAAAAATTGTTGAACTTGGCTGGACAGGAATAAGGGTTCCTGAGGCATATGAAGGTCTCGGTTTAGGCCATTTAGAACTATGTGTAATTGCTGAGGAGCTTGGCAGATCTCTTGCACCGGTCCCCTTCTCATCATCTGTTTATTTTTTCACTGAAGCGCTTATTAAGTTTGGCAATGAAGAGATTAAATCTGATTTATTGCCAAAATTAGTTTCAGGAGAAGTTGTTGGCACCTATGGGATAGCTGAGGATATGCATCAAGCAACAGAATCCAATCTAACTGTTTCAGTGACATCTGAAAAAATCAATGGCGTAAAAATTGCTGTTCCAGATGCTGGAATGGCCACCCAAATGATTGTAGTTGTAAAATCTAACGCTGGTACTGATTTAAGATTAGTGGATCTTAATGATGCTTCAGTAACTGTAACGCCCAAAAAAAATCTTGATACTTCAAGAGCATTTTTTAAAGTTGAGTTTGAAAATACTCCATCTAAGCTGATTGGAGAATCCGGTGAGGGTTGGACTTATATTCAACACCTGCTTGATCAAGCAGCCGTGTTATTTGCATTTGAGCAAGTTGGAGGATCTCAAGCTGCACTGGAGATGGCTAAAGCATATTCCATGGAGAGATTTGCCTTTGGGAGACAAATTGGATCTTATCAAGCTATAAAACATAAGCTTGCTGATATGTATATTGCTGTAACTCTTGCAAAATCAAATTGTTATTATGGAGCATGGGCATTATCTTCAGAATCTGCTGAATTGCCTCTTGCTGCTGCAACTGCAAGGGTTAGTGCTACCAAAGCATTTCAATTGTGTTCAAAGGAGAATATTCAAACTCATGGCGGTAATGGCTTTACATGGGAATACGATTGTCATTTATTTTACAAACGATCAAAAGTGCTTTCGGTTTTACTTGGATCTGAAGCAGCATGGAAAGAAAAATTAGTTACTAACTTAGAAAAAACAAACACTTTGGCAAAGGGGTAAATTATGGATTTTAACGACACACCAGAACAAGCAAAATTTAGAGCAAAATGCAGAGAATGGTTAGAAGCTAATGCAGAACTAAAAGAGAGCAAAGGCAGCGGGCATAGCGAATCATCATTAGAAGATCATCTTAAGGTTGCTAAAACATGGCAGCAAAAAAAATATGAAGCTGGATGGGCAATGCTCCACTGGCCAAAAGAATACGGTGGCATAGAGGCATCACCTATCGAAAGAATTATATGGGGTCAAGAAGAAGTAAAATTCAACGTACCTGGAGGCATATTTGAAATTGGTCTAGGTATGTGTGGTCCGGTAATGATGCAATATGCAACTAATGAGCAAAAAGATAGATACCTTGCACCAATGGCCGAAGGAAAAGAAATTTGGTGTCAGTTATTTTCTGAGCCTGCAGCTGGGTCTGATGTTGCTGGGCTTAGAAGCAAAGCTGAAAAAGATGGTGATGACTGGATCATTAATGGTCAGAAAGTTTGGACTTCCGGTGCGCATTATTCTGATTTTGGTATTTTAGTTGTCCGTCATGATCCTGATGTTGCCAAACATAAAGGACTGACATTCTTTTTTGTTGATATGAAATCACCAGGCATTACAGTAAAACCAATTAAACAAATTACTGGGCAGGCAGGAACTGGAGCTGGTTTTAATGAAGTTTATTTTGATGATGTTCGAATTCCAGATTCGCAACGCCTTGGAGAAATCGGAGACGGGTGGAAAGTAGCCATCACAACACTTATGAACGAAAGATTAGCAGTGGGAGATGCAAGAGGCTGTGACATTGAGGAAGCTCTTATTCTTTCTAAAACTAAAGATGATGCTGGAGAGGCTTTAATCAAAAATAATTCGGTCAGAGAAAGACTCGCTGACTGGTTCTGTGAGGCAAATGGTCTCAAATATACTAAATTTAGAACAATTTCTGCCCTTTCAAAAGGAGAGGCTCCGGGGCCGGAAGCATCCATCACTAAGATAGTCAGCGCAAATAAACTTCAAGCAATAGGTAACTTTGGAATTGATGCTGGAGATATGGCTGGAATGCTCATCGATGAAAACGATGGTGTAAGTTCATTTCAAGGAGCTTGGTTAGGAGCTCCAGGCCTGAGAATCGCTGGTGGCACAGATGAAATCCTTAGAAACGTTATAGCTGAAAGAGTTCTTGGTTTGCCTCAAGATCCAAGGGCTGACAAAGGTTTGGCCTTTAAAGATATCCCAACTAAGGCCTAAAGCTATTTAAAAGCTTAAGGAACTGCACATCCTTATCTACAATTAGGTTGCCATTAGCAATTTCCACAATTGGATTTTTAAGTCCAGCCAAAATTTGTTTTAAAATTTGCTCGTCAGTTTTGATATTAAGCGTGCAACCAATTGGCAGAATGCTTTTAATTTGAGCAACCTGATTTCTTAAAATCATAGCCTTAGTCAAACCAGATGAGAATTCAAAACAAGCAGTAATAATTTCATTTGGATCAACTTTTTCTGGATTTAGGTTAACCCTCAAAACATCAAAAAACATATCCATTGGAATCTGCTCAAGCATTGAGACTTCAGGCGGAATAATATTGACTGATTCTTGATCTCCCAAAAGTCTTTGAGCTTCGCTTAAAAAATAATTCCTTTTATTTGGATTAGAGGCCATATTTCCTAGGTAAAAAGCTGCTTCAGCCCTATATCTTCTAACCTCTGATGGACGATGGTCCATTGCTAGTAATAGATCTGATAACTCCAAAACCCATTGCATTTCCTCATTAGCAATGGCCTTTTCAAGCTCAGCAAATAATGCGTCAGGGCCACCAACCATATTAGAAACAAATTTTGCTCTTTTAAAAGTTGAAGTAGGATCAAGCTCTGAAATGTTTCCTGAGAACCAACCTAGATAACCATTAAATATACTTTTAACCGACCAGCGAACTGTGCCATAAAACTCTTGCAAGTATGGAGAAGAGGCAACTGCTGAGGGTAATTCTATATTTTCAATAATCTCTTCTGGATGCATGCCTTGATTCATAAGCCTGATTGTTTGATCGTGTATAAATTGAATGCCATCTCGATAAATCATCAATGTTTCAAGGGCTGAATCACCTGCAAAAGGCAATGTATGACTTGGGAATATATTCTTTGGCTTAAGAGCTATCATCATATCAAGGCTATTTACCCATGCATTGACATCTCTATGAGAGGTTCCTCTAATGGTGTAAAGGTTCGGAAAAGTTTTATAAATATTATCCCCTGGGAATAAAGCTTGATATTCCGGTAACCAGACAAAAATTTGATCGTCAGTTTCTCCAGGCGCATGAAAGAATTCAAATGCAATTCCAGCAATGTTTAATTTTAATTCATTATCAAAGGTTACATTTGGCTTGATGTATCCTGGGGCACTTCTACCTACACTTAAATAAGGTCCAATACCAACATTAACGACATCCTCCTCAGGAAGAGCAGTGCCAAACATTTTGGAAGAACGCGATGAAATGATGGGATTCAAAATTCCAAAAATTTTTTCGACAGATTTTGCAGTTGATTCATGAGCTATGACTAGAGGAGTCTTATCTTGCTGGTCAACAAAATATTTTGCTCCTAAAGTATGGTCTCCATGATTGTGAGTATAAATAATTGCAGCTATAGGATTAGCATTAATTGCTTTAAATTCTGCATAAACTTTCTCAGCCTGAAAGGTGCTATCAGTAGCATCAATAATAATATTTAGTCCGCCCCCCTCGATTAGATAAGAGTTAGCAATTCCATAGCCAACCGCAGCATGAATGCCATTCTCATAAGAATAAATTTTTTGTGTAAACTCTTCGGAATGCTTGAAAAGCTTTTCGACCTCTGTTGTTCTATCAGTTAAAGGCATTGATTCTGAATCAGTTTTAGAGCAACTCAATGAAAGAGTGCATATAATAGATATCTGTAGAAAAGTACTAATTTTTTTCATAAGCTGCTCCTAAATGCCAATTCATCATAGCTGTTTTAAAAATCCATTTGAAGAGAAGTGCCAAGAAGTTATTTGGAAAGATGATCTTCCCTACTCCAATGTATATGAAGATAGATTTTTTCAAGATGATGCAGTCTCAGAAATTACAAATATTTTCATTGAGCCCAATCATCTGCTTAAAAGAATTAAAAATGGCTCTCAGATCCATATCGGTGAACTAGGTTTTGGGTTTGGTCTAAATTTTTTTGTCACTGCAAAATTTTGGTTTGAAAATAATAAAAATGCAGGCTCTCATAACCTAGAATATCTTGCGATTGATGAGGCATTGCCAACCAAAGCGCAGATATTAAAGATCGTTGATAATTTTCCTGAATTTAAAGAGATCTGTAATATTTTTTTAAAGAGTTATGATCTTTCACACAATGATGTTCAAAGAATTTATTTCCCCTCTCTAAAAATTCGACTAACGCTTATTCAAAATGATGTTGAATCAGGATTAAAGAATCTTCTGGGACTAAAGAATAATCAAATTGATGCTTGGTATCTTGATGGGTTTGATCCTAGTAAGAATAAAGCTATGTGGAGCAATTCTGTTTTTCAATATATGAAATTTTTATCTGCAAAAAATGCAACTTTTGGAACTTTTACTTCAGCTGGTTTTGTTAAAAGAGGGTTAAAGAAATTTGGTTTTGAGGTAGATAAGGTCAAAGGTTTTGGAATGAAGCGTCACAAGCTGATTGGAAAGAAATTCTTGGATGCTTCAGATACCAGTACTAGTCGAGAAAAAAAGAAAAGAATAGGTATTATTGGAAGCGGTATCGCAGCTAGTTCTGCGGCTTATGCAGCCGCACAGAATGGAGCAGATGTAGAAATATTTGAGTCTGCAGATGATATTGCTGCTGGTGCATCAGGTAATCCAGTCGCTGCAATGTATCCAAGGTTTTCTGCAAACAATTCGCCCTATTCATTTTTAACTGCTCAAAGTTATTTTTTTGCTGAAAAAATTTATACGCAACTACCTAATGCATACAAAAAAACTGGTCTTTTATTCTCCCACTCAAATGATTATCAAGAGCAGTGGATTAAAGATATGAAGAATTTAAATCGAGAAGATCTCTTTGAAGCAATAGATAAGAAGAAGATGAAAAAATTATATGGGTTTGAGTCCCATGGATTATTGGTTAAAAAAGGTGGCTACCTATTTCCAAAATTAATTTGCAAGGAAATGATTGCTCATCCAAACATAAAAATTTCTTACAATCATTGTTTTGAGAATTGGTTTAAAAATAAATCCAAGATAGATATTCAATTTTTAAATCAAGAAAAAAAATCTGGTTTTGATGATTTGATTATCGCTAATGGCCCAGGTTTAGAAAAACATTTATCTGGTTTAAAAATTTCAAAAGGCCAGTTGGTTGGTTTAAATGGTGACCAGCCAATTGATTTGGATCTTCCGATCAACTCAGCCGGTTATATCTTACCCAAGGTAGATGAGATAACTTGGATTGGCTCTACGCATGAAAGAGAGTTTGAAAATATTAATGTTTGCTATGAAGCTGGGCATGAGCTTATTGAGAGAACGAATATAAACTTTAATATTACTCTTACAGGTTCAGACAATATGCTTATGAAAGCTAATTTTAGAGTGGGGAGCAAGGATAGATTGCCTCTAGCAGGGAAAATTGAAGAAAATATATATGCTATTGGCGGTCTAGGTTCAAGAGGCTTTAGTTTGGGACCTATACTGGGAGAGTATGTTGCATCTCTAATTAATAGCTCTCCAAGCCCAATATCCTCTGGGATAGCTTTGGCTATTGAGCCACTTAGATTTAAAGATTAACCAGCAGATTTTCTACCAACATCTCTGCGGAAGGTATATCAGTTGGGGCATAACTGGAACCTTTTCGCCATTTGGTAAGTCCAGTCCAAAGAGTTTTGTCTGACTCTTCATCCCTTACAGATATTCTTAGAAAAAATTCTGGAACTGAATTAATTCTATCTGGCTCATAAAGATAGCTTCTGTACATTGGATATCCATAGAAACGGAAATCATCATATTTAATTTTTTCTTTTGTTGTAACACTCACATCTATTGTGATGGCAGCATCTTGAGAAAATTGATGCCCTACCCCTTCCAGATATTCCTTTGCTGCATCTCCAAGATTTTCAATTAAAATTGGGTCCATCTCAACTGGCAACAAGTCTTTATTCAATTGAATTTTAAAACTTGTTTCTTCTTCTAATTGAAAATTATCTCGACTATTTAACTCTGTAAATGGTGTAGAGGTGCACGCTGCTAAAAAGGTTATAACAGTGAAAATTAAAAAGTTTCTTTTAAGCGTCATAGTAATAGTAATCTCTAAACAATATGACTAATATAATGCATTTATTTAATTTATAAACCATGTTTGAACTAAAAGAATCTAAAAAAATTAAATTATTAGATGTAAATGCGCAAGTTTATCAGCATTCAAAATTTAATACGCAACACATTCATCTAGATGCAGATAATAATGAAAAAGTTTTTATGGTTGCCTTTCGCACTATCCCGGAAGATTCTTCAGGTGTAGCTCACATCCTAGAGCACACATCCTTATGCGGCTCTAAGAAATACCCAGTTCGAGATCCATTTTTTATGATGATTAGACGATCACTAAATTCATTCATGAATGCATTTACATCAAGTGACTGGACTGCCTATCCCTTTGCGACTCAAAATAGCAAAGATTTTAAAAATTTATTAGATGTTTATGTTGATTCAGCTTTCTTTCCAAGATTAGATCCGCTTGATTTTTCTCAAGAAGGTCATCGACTAGAAATTGATAATGAGAATAAATTAGAAATTAAAGGAGTTGTATTTAATGAAATGAAGGGGGCGATGAGCTCCCCAACAGATCAACTGTGGCATGGAATGTCTAAATATCTTTTTGAAGAAACCACATATCATCATAATAGTGGCGGTGATCCTGAAAAAATTATTGATTTAACTCATGCTGATTTAGTTGCCTTCCATCAAAAACACTATCATCCAAGCAATGCAACTTTTTTTACTTTTGGTAATGTTTCTATAGATGAAATCCACAACCATCTAGAAGAAAATGTTTTCCAAAAATTTACGCCTGCCTCGGAACAACTCACAATCAAGCCAGCAAAAAAATTTACAAGTCCGGTGCAGGCCAGTGGTACCTACCAACCACTTCCAGGTGACGAATCAAATCATCATGTCGTTATTAGCTGGTTGCTTGGCGATAGCCATGATCCGCTAAATTTATTAGAAAAGTATTTTCTATCAAATATTTTGCTTGATAATTCTGCATCGCCTCTTAGGAAAGCTTTGGAGCTTTCGAAAATAGGAAAATCTCCCTCTCCATTCCTGGGAATTGAGCCTAGCAATAAAGAAATCGTATTTATGGCTGGCTTGGAAGGAGTCGGACAAGATAAAGCTGGTGAGGTTGAGGAATTAATCCTAACCACGCTTGAAAAACTTGTCATCGATGGTGTGCCTGAAGATTTAATCAATTCCTCTCTTCATCAATTAGAGATTGGTCAAAGAGAAGTATCCGGTGGAGGAATGCCTTATGGATTGCAATTAATGCTTGGATGTATGAATGCCTGTATACATCATGACGATCCTATTTCAATGCTAGATTTAGATGCAAACTTTACAAAGCTCAAGACTTTAATATCCCAAAAAGGATACTTAGAAGAATTGATATCAACCAGCTTAATAAAGAATCAACATAGACTTAACTATGAGTTAAAACCAGATCCAAAATTTAATGAGAACTTAGAAAATTTCTTTGCATCAACACTCAAAAGCAAAGAGGAAACTTTAACTGACAAAGATATAGGAGAAATTAATGATCTTGCCAAAGCTTTGAAAGATCGTCAGGAGGCCGTTGATGATGTCGAAATTCTACCTAAGGTTACTAAACAAGATATACCCTTAAAGCGTGACTATACCCACGTCTCCTTTCTAAAGAATAATAGATCAGTTTATGAAGTTGGAACGAATGGTCTGATGTACTCTGATTTTTTATTTCCATGTAAAAATCTTACATCTCAAGAATTACTGTTCTCATCTTTATACACATTTATCCTTACTGAGGTGGGTCTTCAGGAAAGTTCCTATGAAAAAATTCAAGCCCTTCAATCAAGTATTACTGGGGGCATTAATTCTTCCTTTAAGCTTCATACAAATGGTCAGGAAGCACCTGGAAAACTTTTCCTCAGCATTTCTTCTAAATCTCTAGAAGATAATTTCGATGCAATGGAAAAACTCATATTCAACACCCTAGAAAATGCTAGGTTTGATGAGGAAAGCAGAATATTGGATTTATTTAATATTTTTATTGCTCGAAATGAGGAATCATTGAATCAAAATGGTCATATTTTAGCCATGAATTCAGCTGCTAGCAGCAT
>Ga0208639_1001037_pt1 | contig 18953 bp, 15 predicted proteins | sample ETNtaG_33_FD_185772 | JGI IMG/M metagenome (GOLD analysis project Ga0208639, IMG submission 185772) | Marine microbial and viral communities from oxygen minimum zone, Eastern Pacific Ocean - ETNP201310SV76 (SPAdes) (version 2) | ecosystem: Environmental > Aquatic > Marine > Oceanic ...
GAAAAACAGAAACTCACAAGATGTAATATGATTATTCCTCGGATCACTGACATCATTGTCATACAGGGCTTTTTTCACGCCCTTCCCTGAAACTTACATCAGAGAATGAAATTGTCAAAGAAAGACGTTAAATATCAATATCGTCTAAAATTGTTTTAGAGGATTGTCCCTGTACCACTGATCAAGATACACTGACAAGATTCTATTTATACTTTTTTCCACATCTCCATGTATTTTATTGGATGTGGTCTGGCCAATGACCTCTTGTGAAAAGACCTTGCTGGTCATGAGTTTCTTTGTGATCAATGTGTCAGCCATCGAGCGATAATAATCATCCTCGGATATTCCATAATTATAGACACTGAACATCACTAAAAATGAAGAAACCTTTTCAATCCTTGAATCCAAGATACTCACATCCACTACCATCTTAGGCATCTGGCCTTCTACAAACTCAATGCCATGCTCCATGAGTCTGAGTTCAATGAAACTAAGGACTCGTTTCTCCCATACACCATCCTCAATGCCTTTGACATTGAGATCAAATGTCAGGTCCTCTAGTCCTTTAAGGTTTCCCTCGTGCCACTTGCCCTGTGAAAAAACGACAGAGCAAAGGAGACTAAGCCCTAGAAATACTGATCTTATGTTCAAAATATAAATTCAATGTCCAGGGCTTTATCATTCACCCTGGTCGATACCGACCCACACATGATCATCCTCCACCTTGGTCCTAAAGGTCTCAAGTGGAGTGGGCTCCATTACCATCATCTTCTTCATATCTGGATCGAACTTTGAAAATAACCACATCATGAATTTTTCAAATCCCTTTACGTTTAACCATGCTTTTACTTCACCTGTATCGTATGAGAAATCACTAGAATGAAATTTGCAGTGTATGGTCTTGTCCTTTTTATTACATCCACCCATATTCAAAGCCAGGCCCAAATGTGGACATCTATTGTTAATGGCGTGAAACTTGTCATTATCCTTGATAACTAGTATGTCATCTCGCTTGACCTTGATCATTTGCTCAGGATCTTCATCAAAACTTTTTGTTTCTGCTAGTCTTGTCCATTGAATGTTTTGTTCACTCATCAATCACTCCTTAATTCAATTATTCCTACTCCGATTCCATTCCAACCCAAATAAATCCATCCTGTATTTTGGTTCTGTATACATCAACTGGGATCTTTTCCATCTTGGCAATTTCCTGTGCCTCAGCGTTTAGTCCTACCTTGCCAAGCATTTTTTGAAAATTACTTATTTTCATCCACTCTCTCACTTCGCCGGTCTTATAGCAAAATGCGCTTTTATGCCAACGACAAGCTATGGTCTCATTTTGCACATCAATGTCACTCCCTTCTAGACTGAGATATGCATGAGGACATTTGTCATTCAATGCAAAAAAATAGTCATCTATATTGACAATAAGAATGTCTTCCCTCTTTATCTTGAATACTTGTTGTTTGTTTTCTTCAAAGGTCTCTATCTCAGAACATTTGGTCCATAAGACATCCTCCTCAATTCTTTCATTATCTTTTTCTTCGTCGGAGGAAAAATCAATATCCTCGATCTCATAAAGGGTAACTCGTCCTTCTATTCCTGGAAGATTCGTTCGCATGAAATCCTTTATGACAAGGGTCTCTTGTATCTCATTATGAGTCTCTTCGGATATCAGCACACGGGACTGAAATTGTTTATTTGCTGACTCAACTCGACTTGCAAAGTTCATTGCGTCTCCGATGGCTGTCAATCGCTTTGATCTTCCAGCGCCAATGTCTCCAACGACAGCCTCTCCCCAATGAATGCCAACACCAATGTCAAAGTCTTGCCCGTACATCGTCTTGAGGTAGGGCTTCATATCATCCATCTCCGCACACATGTCCAGGGCACTTTTGACCGCATGTTGAACAGGGTGTTCTTCATTATTCAAACCAAAGATAGCCACCATGCCATCCCCAATATAGTTGTCGACTGTTCCATGATTCTCTTCCACAACTCTGACCATCCTGTTGAAATATCTATTTAATATGAATACGACATCATAGGGAGTTAATTTTTCAGAGAATGGTGTAAAACCTCTAATGTCACTGAACAAAATCGCAATTTTCTTTGTCTCGCCCAATCTACCAGAGACACCCGCCTGAGAAACAGATGCAATGTCTTCCTTGTTCAAGACCAATCGACGCACGACAATATCTCCGGTCACAGTGGTCTGACATGCCAATCTGAATTCCTCTGTCGTATGGACCTTGCTCTTCAAGGACAATTCTGTCTCAGTCTCAGGAGAGCAGTTCTCAATCCCCTCTAGTATGAGCAATCTACATGTGGTACACTTACCCTCTCCGCCACAGGCATTTACATGAGGAATTCCATTCCTGGCAGCCGTCCGGAGTATCGTTTCTCCCTGTTCTGACTCATATATCTTATTGTCTGGTAAAAAATCTATCTTTGGCATAACTATTCGAATCTTTTGAAAATGTTAGCATCATTCTTAAATGTCTTAAACTCCAGAGCATTGCCACTAGGATCAGCGATAAAGAAGGTCCCTTGTTCTCCTGGACTATCTTTAAATCTTATTCTGGGCTCGATCAAGAATTCAACAGCGTTCTTTTTGATCGTCTCACAGAGTTCTTCCCATTTGTCCCAAGGCAGTATCACTCCAAAGTGTCGTGATGGTACCTGGTCACCGTCCACCTCGTTATTTTTTGTCACTATACAATCTTCGGGCGAGAGGTGCGCCACGACCTGATGTCCGTACAGGTCAAAATCCATCCATTTATCTGATTGCCTACCGATGCCACACCCTAGTAGGTCAGCATAAAAACCTCTTGCCATCTCAAGGTCATGTACTGGAAATGCAAGGTGAAATCTTGGTATATCCATGAAAAATCAAAATTGTCATCTAATCACTGCAAACTTACCAATTTTTTCATCACTATCTGTCTCATTTTCAATATGGTAGAGGTACAGCCCTGGTGCAACCTCCTGGTTATTGACCGTTCTCATGTCCCACCATAAATTCCCAGAGGACTCATCATCATGCTCCAATTGATAGACCAATTCTCCAGCGATGGTGAATATGCTGATCTTGCACTTACTTGGTAGATTAGTAAATCGTATTCTTCTCTCAAATTCTGATTCCTTGAATCTTGATCTGGAGAAGTATGGGTTTGGTACAACCTTTACATTATCTAGGTTCTGTTGAGGCTGGATGCCTGGATAGGCCTGAGAAAAATTTCTATCAAGTATCGTGGTTCCCTTGGAATTTTCAATGGACGCGTATCCTTCAGGGTTGGCCCATTCATTTGGATTTGAAAAATTAGTATCGACCACTGTCTCAAACTGACCATCACCTATTGGAATGAATCTCGTGACATAGGTTGGCTCAACACCCATGTCATAGGCCACAATGGAATACGTATACTCAATCCCGTCCACTACATTATCATCAATGAATAAATATTTATATGTCACGCCATCTATCTCTCTCCACTCTGACTCATCCAATCTTATCATCTCCATGCCCGTATCATCGCCCAGATTGAACCAGGGAAAATACGGGTCTGGCCCACTTATCCCATGATCTCTACGCTGAGAACGAATACAATCATATTTATTTGAGTAAATACAATGTAGCGAGTCGTCTTCGGCAGAAAGATCAAACTGCTTGTATGGGCGCCAGCCAACGAAAAGTCCATCTGTATCATAGATCCGATCAGAGGCCGATCCCCATGTAGAACCTCCATCGGTGCTCTTATATATCTTATACCCTTCAAAATCTGAATAACCTGTCAATACATCTGTGGTGTTTTCCGCAACTTCATCCCAATATATATCCACAGACCCTGTGTCTGTCTCTGTGTAAATAGTAGGCCTTGTTGGTGGGGTAAAGCCCTGGTATCTTGAATTATACATGACCTGTGCAAAACGTGCATTGTTGATCAGGTCATCCTCATTTTGGCCAAATATTATGCAAAAAGAGAATGGGACCTCACGACCAACAGGAAGGTCGAATGGGCCACAACTCAGGAAGATCGAACAATCTAGACCCTCGGGGTCACGCAAGAACGCTGTCTCCTCAAGAAGACCCTCTAGAGAATCAAAGTGAGGGTTTAACTCAGATGCCAGATCTGTGCCTGGATTTTGAGTATGAAAATGCCATGTCCTTTCATTGTCACTAAGGTTGGTCGTGTCACCTGCCATGATCTTATACATGATCTCTTCTTTATTTCTTGCTTGTGGGCATCCCTCTGCGCCGGTATAGCAACTACTGCTATTGCTCTCCATCTGTGGAACACCTGGTCTACTATACCAGTCAAACCAATGCCAATCGGTCATCTTCAATGGCTCGCCTGGGAAGATATCTATGGTACCATCCTGGTCAAGGTCCACAGGGTCTGTCGCTTTAGGTGAATCTAGGAGCTGTGTTGCCACTAATCCGAATTCATTGCCCGGTGCTGACTCACCATCCATTGAATATCCTGCGGTACCACTAAATCCATCATAGTCACCGACCATTGCCATTGATATGAGCATTCTCTCATTGTTCAATTCAAAGATCTCCCAATAGTATTTCATAAAATCATCATCATTTGTATGATAGGAAGCGTTATACCCACTCTCATCTCCTACCAAGACATCCGCATCAAAATAGAACCCCAATGAGGTACCCTCATAGTTGAATCCCTTTCCATGGTTCAACTTTGTACCATCTGGAAGCACCATTCCCTCCCCACATTTCTGGTTGCCAAAATCATCATATATAGGTTCTCCATTCTCATCCTCAGCACACCAATCCCCGCTCTCATTACGAACCTTGACCGTAACAAATAGAATATCCTCTGCATAGGAGACGCCATATGAATGGGCCTCTGCCATGACACGCAATCCCATCGGATATCCTGTCTGTTCATAATCATCATTGGTATTGACATTGTTTCCACGATGGGCCCAGCGATCATCAAACTCCATATACACCTCCATGTCAGATATGAACCTACCCTCGACCTGCTCCCAGCAATCTGGGTCTTTCCTTGACTGGGAACAACCGGGAAGATTGATATTGTAGTCTTGCGACCACCAACCCGGCCAAAAGGATTCACTCACTCCCATATTCTCATTATAACGTTCAGGCCAAGTATCGGAGAAGGAGCTATGGGCCAAAAGCGGATACGTGTCACCCGGGTCAGTGACGTAAGTATCACCAAAGATGTCACCATTCTTGACGTTTGTGTTATGTGTATTGACACGTGCCATCGTGGAGGCATGCCATTCACCATTGGGAGAGTTCTGAATCCTTGACAACCATGACTCGGCAACATTATAGCCATAATACATATACTCGTCGTCTTGTGTCCATTCCTCAAGATCCTCACCATAACTATAGAAATCAAATTGGTCTTCTCTTCGAATTAACTTTGGTCTCAATGCCCAGGGATAGATAAATCCAATTCTTGCATTGGATCGATTGGGATCCAGCTCTCCAAATGAGGATAGGATTATCTTTTTAAGATCATGATCGACGGACCATTGATAGGGAGCATCAAAAAACTCCTTCGATACCTTTTTTGCAATGCTATCTGGTTGCCAGATACCATCATCGTCTTGTGCGTTGAACAAGATGCCAACGAAAACGGTATCTTCATCATTGAACCAGCGGTCATATGCCTCGCTTGACTCCCATACTCCATAGAGAGTGATCCCATCAACGTCAACAATGTTCTCTAGATTGTTCCAGGTAAAATCACTGGAATATTCATGTCCAGGGACTCCTGCCAAAAAAGCCACAGAAGGTAAATATGAATATCCATTCCATATGCCCATGGGATGCTCATCCCAGTTGATGATATTACCATAGTTTGATATGGCCGTTTGGGCCTTGCCCTGAAGAAGATATCCGATCGCCCTATCACTCATCGGGTTTGTTGGAAAGGGATTATCACCGATCTTTGCAACTTGATCTTGTTTGAATCTATCTCTGTAAGGTGATTGGAGAAATTTACTTTCCTCTGATGCTAGAATAGTAAAGAGGAATATCGCTAGTAGATATCTTTTCATCTCATTTCATCAACTTATGACCTGTCTCAAAGTATCTAGACCAATGTTTCCACCACAGATGACAACAGCCACCTTTTTACCCTTTAATTCATCTTTCATTTTCAATAATGCTGCGACCGCTGTTCCCGCAGCACCTTCTAGGAGTTGGTGCTCATGCTGCATGTAGAGGACCATGGCATTTTTGATCTCATCTTCGGTCACTAGGACCGTATCATCTATCAGGTTACAGCACAGTGGAAAGGTAATGGAATTCTTTTCTACTCCACCTGCAGTACCATCACTTAGAGTAGGAGTTGACTCAAGTTCCAAGACCTCACCCGCTTCCATGGAATGGATCATGACAGCGGAATTCTCCGGAGAACATCCAATGATCTTTATATTCGGCCATGCTGATCTCAGGTAAGATGCTGTTCCGGCCATAAGACCTCCTCCTCCAACTGATATTATAATAGCATCTAGTTCCTCGGATTGGGATTCTATCTCCATGCCCAAGGTTCCCTGTCCGGCCACGACCTGAATATCATTATAAGGGGACACATATGTCACTTGATCTTGGCTAGAGACCTCTCTGGCCCTTGCCTCTGCCTCAACACAATCATTGCCAAAGATCGTGATATTGGCTCCATAATTTTTCATATTTGATAATTTGGCATCAGATGATCCCTCAGGGACATATATGCTGCAATCAATCTTGGCCTTACTAGATGCATAGGCAACAGCCGCACCATGATTGCCAGTTGATGCAGAGTATACACCTCTCTCTTTTTCTAGATCGGTCATACCAAGGATCTTATTCAATGCCCCTCTTACCTTGAATGAACCTGTGACCTGTTGGCTCTCCAACTTAAAATACACCTCACCATCCAATAGCCTTGAGAATGACCTCGAGTGAGACATTGTGGTTCTTCTTGCAAAAAGCTCTACTCTAGCTACAGCGTCCAATATCTCTTGGTGTAGATCCATATGAATTATCTCTGACCTAATTTAAATGAACTGAGACAGGACCGAGTTCAATCATCCTTGAAATGTCTTTTCCCTGCCAGGGATCTTTCATATTCGTTCTTACTTAGGATATTCTCATCCAAGACCATGTCTGTCTTTAGGATGGCATCCAAAAAAGAATCAAGTTTATTCGGGTCCTTTCTAACCTCTTGATCAATATAGTTATAGTCCACATTGATACAAATGGCTCCAACCAAACCATAGCCTTCTCTGTAGATGGGCATTGTGGTACATTTAAATTTCCTCGATCCAATATTGAGTTCGTAGTTGAGCTTGTCTTGATTTTGCAGACCTCTCATTTTCAGGTCATGCACCAAGTTTGTCGCAGGGGCATCTACATTTCTACCCGTGACGTTATTCTTGATGTGATAGAGTGCTTTTGACGGATTTGTCAGATTGTGTAGGAGAATCTCCATGCCTGTGTCTGGAAAACTATCTCCAATGAGACGAACGATCCGCTTATAGTTATCTAGAAATTTTATTGTATCATCAATGATCTTGTCTCCATCATATTTTCGATAAAGCCTTGTGTAGTCGTTCCTATCTGAACCCTTCAAATTATTTTGGACATTATTTTGTTCTCCTATCAAGATCAATTGCCTTGCAGCCGTATTATCATGATTACGAAGCAGATGGCCTACACCTGTCTTAAATTTTTCAATGTCAAAAAATAGATTTTTATTATCATCAAGATCAAATGGATAAAATTCATGCTCATCCAAGTTTGTTCCTCCCTGTAATTTTCTTTCCCTGAATTTTCCAAAGAGAAATCCAAAAAAAAGCAGGATCACGGACGCGCCTATGTTGACTAAGAGTTCGGTAAACATTATGTCATTAATTTTATTTTATTGATATAATCTACTTATTATGCCAGAAACAAAAAACCCCACGAATGTGGGGATTCAATATGATACTGACATAAGAGTATAAAATATGACATGGCCTCAGTTGCAGATGTAGATCTCCATCTCTATCCTATCAATGGGATTATCCCTATTGTCCACAGGGACATTGACGATCTGATCGACGATGTTCATTCCTTCCAATACCTTTCCAAAGATGGTGTATCTATTATCAAGGTCTGGAGAATCTTTGACACATATGAAAAATTGACTACCAGCGCTATCTTTTTCTTGTCCTCTCGCCATGGACAGAGTGCCCCTCTCATGTCGCATATCATTGAACTCAGCAGGGACTCTCCATGACAGGGGATCTTTTTTATCACCAATTCCATGGAAAGAGGATGCTGATCCTCCTTTGCCGTGTATCTTGCGATTGGTCATCCTGCTGTTAGGGTCTCCACCCTGAATGACAAAGTTTGGTATGACCCGATGAAAGATGGTACCGTTATAATATCCAGCGTTCACATGTCCTTTGAAATTCTCCACATGAACCGGTGACTCATCATCAAATAAATTGATGATGATCTCACCATAATTCGTTTTAATGCATGCAAATTCAATCGGTCGCCCACTCTGCTCCCAATACTCCCACGGCTCTATCCGTTCTCCATTTAAGTATTCACCCTTAGAATACCTCTCACCACCTGCATACCATTGAGTTGAGGAACCATCTTTGATCCCATCCTTAAAATTATTTTCAGATCCTATGTTTCCATTTTCATGGTATTCGACCCACCTACCGTGACGTTTTCCTAGCTTATACCTACCGTGTCTCTTTCTCTTTCCATTCTCCCACCACTCTGTATGTACACCGTGGAGCTGTCCCTTTGAGTATTTACTTTCCTGGATCTTTTTCTCTGAATGATCTGATACAACATATGAGACCCCAGTAAAAGGTCGGCTTTCCCCTATTATATACCATGCGCCCTCGGACCTGATCAATTCGTTCATCTCTACTCTAGATTGACAGACCAAGACTGAAATGATAAAAATAAAGGATATAATGCGCCTGATCATGGTGGAAAATTTACATTTCATACGATAAGGACAACTCTGCTTATGATAGGGATTAGAACCAGAGTTTATAGTATCATTATTGTGAGTTTGATAAGATATCAGATAATTGAAGTATGTCGAAGACATCTATCATTTGATCATAGGTGACATCAGCGATCAGCATTGCATTATAATCAAATTCGACCTCTTGCATTAGGTATGATATAATGAAATAGAGATCCAGTATGGAGACAGACCCATCAAAGTTCACATCACCCATGAGAGTAATATTCTCATCAAGCACATCTATCACCTCTCTCAATGTAATATTGACAGCCTCAAGCGCCTCACCCCAATCTGCAAGACCACCCACATGTATGTGACCTGCAAGATAGCAGGATCGATCGATCTGATTCAAAGAGTCCATTTGCGCCTTATACCATACCCCATGGTATCCCAAATACTCAGAGAGGTAGTTTCCTGTACCGAATGTATAATCGATCACTGGGTATATGTTGAGTCCTGATAGGTTCATTGCTGTTTCAATTGAATCCATTGGCAAGGATGAATAACGAGGCGCATTATGGGGCCAGGTCGAGTCTGGGGGACTTGGTGTGGGAAGAAGTGGTTCCTCAAAATCATCGATCCATTGGGACTCATCCCAGTTGGTTGTCATCCACTCTAACTCCCATCTGTAGTCTATGCCTCCTCTGCTAAACGTAATGATCGCAACAGGATTTATGCTGTCGACTATGTTCCACCAGTCCTCTGAAGTATCCTGATAGTCGACCTCAAGGTCTCCTTCTCCTTGTCCACAGCCTTCACAATCAGGTGGATCAAATGTGGGAAAATATGAGTGGATGTCATATCCTCTTTCTTCCCAATTGTCTCCTATCCATCCATCAGGATTTAGTTCTTCATTTGTGCTGAATGGACGCACCATCTCATTTGTTGGAGGCCAGTAACCACACAGTAGAATATTCCTAAGATGGTCTCGATCAATTCGCATGCCATTTGATTCAGAATCTCCTGATCCATTTTCCTTGATCTCATTCGGTACCGGTAAGATCTTTCTTTTCCTGCCTTGTTGCATGATCTCATCAAAATTATCAGGTCTACCATTTGGGATGATCATCCTACCAACAGGGAATCTCATCTCCTCGCCCTGAGGCACAGACACCTCTATCAGGATATTTTTTGACCCTAGTCCACCAGAGACCAAATTGGCACCATTTCTAATGACCGTTTTTGAGTAAGGCCCCACCCATCCATTTATCTCTAGATCAATGAAAAAAAGTTCCATCTCATCACTGAAATTCTCTGGCACAAGTTCAAAGCGCACTGGGTCATCCTTGCCAGTTGTGATCCTCAAATGGTAAATATCATATGATAGATGTTTGACCGGTTCGATCTTGTCAATGACATATTGAGGTATCACTGACCCTGTAGCCAGTGTGAGCTCTTTTGTTTTAGGATCTTCTTTCATTTGAAAGAAGTTTGGTTTTCCATAGGGTAGTTCCTGAGCGAACAGGACCCCATAGCAAATGATGGTCTGGACAAAATATCTCAATATCTTCATAGAGCTTCTCCTCATTATTTTAGCAATATCATCTTCTTGGTGCTTTGAAAGTCTCCGGATTCCATTCTGTAAAAGTATAGTCCTGTGGCCACTGGAAGGCCTTTATCGTTCTTTGCATTCCAAGTGACCGATCTCTTACCAGCGGCCTGCCTGTCATCTATCAAGGTCTTCACGATCCTTCCATTTATGTCATGGATAGTGACCTTCACCCTTGAATCCTTAGGCAAACTGTAGGTAAACCGAGTGATGGGATTAAAGGGATTAGGATAGTTATTATCTAGGACATATTTCGTTGGTATAATAGTACCATCGAAAGATGTGGAAGCAAGAGTGACATCAAAATAACCATCTCTGTGATGATTGCCACGATAGGTAGACCATGAGTACTTATCTCCTGACTCCTGTGCAATATCAATAACTCTCAAATCTGAAGATGTGCCTACTATCAACTCAAAGTCACCATCATTGTCCAGGTCCCCGATCGCAGGGGTGGAACGGATACTGTCTTGCGAGACATATGGAAAATTTCCATAAGGGGTACCATCATGATGGTAGAGATGTATCTCATTAAAACCCGAAACACAGATCACCTCAAGATCACCATCATTATCCATGTCCAATATGACAGGCTCAGAGATCCCAGGCTTGCCCAAGTCTATTGGCCAACCAACTGGCTCTGTATCTTCGATCGGATCCCAAGCATGTAGGTGTTCATCATCTCCAGTGAACAAGAGTTCCATACTCCCATTACCATCTAAATCCGCTACTGATACTCCTCCATGGATCACTCCTTCAGTGTCAAAGGAGCTCATTGATGAACCATCATGGTGTAGTACATGGAGTTCACCATTGTCATTACCTATGATGATCTCTAGATCCTGATCACCATCCAGATCAACAAGAGTAGGAGACGACCTAAAAGAGCCATCAATAGAAAATGGCCCAGAAGGAGGATCAGGTGCACCAGCTCCTTCTAATACGTGGATATCACCATCCAGTGTCACGACCACAATATCTAATGCCATGTCATTATCCAGGTCGGCTATGGCAGGAGCGGCATCAATCCCACCCACGTTAAAATTACCATATCCCTCTGAATCCACTACCTCACCATCATCATGGAGTACGATCAAACTAGAAGATGAAGAATCATGATTACTTGCAATGGCAATGATCTCTAGGTCACCATCCTGATCAAGGTCAGACAATACCGGTACATCCACAATATGCTCTTCTTCATTTCCCTGAAAGCTCATATGAACAGTACCTGTTTTTGTGAGAGCATAAACAGCTCCATCAGACGTGCCAAAAACAACTTCCTTGTCTCCATCTCCATCAAGATCTCCTACTGCAGTGCCTGTACTGATCTCAGCACCAGCATTGAATGGAAATCCATTGACATCAAGCCCACCAATCCACTTGCCATAAAACATACTGCCAGAGCCAAAATAGATCTCAGTCAGAATATTCCCATCAAGATCAGCGATGGTAGGTGATGATTTAACATCAACACTCTCGATAGGAAATCCATATAGGCCTAGGGATAGAGAAACCAAAAACTCCACATCATTCTCATATGGGATCTCTCCAGAATTTGCACTAAAGTGAATGCCAAAGGAGTAATCCCCCAATAGAGCCTCATCACTTGTGGCAAGAATGAACTGGGCAACTCGCTCCTCACCAGAGGAAATGGTCTCGTTAATATAAAATTGATCTTCAATAATAGAGATCATCAGGTCATCGGTCGACAGTGTCACTACAACATTCTCCGCATCCTCCCACCCCAGGTTATTCCTGACCGTGACATTGACCACGATCGTATCCCCAGGGCTGAAAAATCCATCGGTTGTCTGGTACTCAACATCACTGATGACGAGCTCGGGGTATGAACAGGCCAAGATGGCCCTGTGAATGTTCAACTGTCCTGAGCCAACCAGTCCTTCTATTGATTGTCCTCCACAACTTCTCTCCATGTCCGGGTAATGATCAGCAGTATGAACCACCTTTGAGATGATGGTCTCTATATCAGCATTCGGGATCACTGACTTGACCAAGGCAAATGCCCCCGAGGTCAAAGGCGTTGCATAGGATGTTCCTGTGCCCAAGATATAGGGAATACTCGAACGCGGATTAGTACACAATATGTACTCACCTGGTGCACCAATGTCAACATGCTCGCCTACATTGGCCCAACAATTGAATGTATTATTTGCACCAAGCGCGGTAACGGCCACGGTAGTTTCGAAACCAGCTGGATACCACGGGTCAAAATCTGATGTGTCACCAATACCACCATTACCAGAACCATTTCCAGCTGCTGCAACTGATATACAACCATATTGATTTAATATAATATTAAATGCACCGTAAAAAGGCTCACCACCAGCAACAGAGACCCAGCTACAATTGATTATATCTGCACCCATATGAGCAGCGGCAAGGGTAGCGTGATAAGCATATGCACCTGTGTTGGGATCGTTAATGTCATCATTTGCATTAATCCCCATAAGCTTGACAGAATAACCAATTGAAGCAATGCCCGTGGTATTATTGGTGATGGCAGATATGTTTCCTGCAACTCGAGTGCCATGGACATGACCTTCACTCATTGGGTAAGGATCATTATCAAGATTTGCAGGATCATAGCCAATAAAATTATCTATATAATTATCAACGTCATCATCCACCCCATTAATATCATCAGGGTCAAAGGTCCATTCACCATCAATGAACTCAATCACCACGCCGTCACCATCTATGTCCTCTCCCAAATTCTGCCATATGTTATCTATCAGATCTGGATGGTCCCATTTCAGGCCAATGTCCGGTATTGCAACCACGATCTGTCCACTGTCCATCTGCCCGGGTATATCACCACCCTCAATGTCCCATAGATCATATGCAAGGTCTGCCTTGACCTGTGGTAGATGGTATAACTGATCCCACAGAGAGTCATTGGGGATGTAGGCTGGGTATATGATAGGGAGCCTATCAGACATCCTGATCTGGTCCAGTGCAGTAAATTGACCTACAACGCGGTCCAGATCATCCTTGGGGCTCTCAAACTGAATGACATAGTATCTGTTGAGATATATATCACCATCACGATCGGTTGCGCGAGCATTGAAAAGCCATTGTTGAATCGAACTGGATTTTTCCTGGATCATAAGATCATTCAACTGGGGAAGATTGGTAGATCTTTGATCATCTGATATGGTAAAATCATTGACCTTGTTGTCCACATAGATGATGATCCTATCACCATAATATGGCTGCCTAGCAATAAGAATGATCGTAGTCGCTAAGAATACAACGAGAAAAAGAGACCCTCTAGGAGAGAATGTCATTATTCCTCCTCTTGACCTTGAGATGTCTTACCATCTCTCATCCAACCAAATTCTCCCCTATTATCATAGAGCATGATGACACCGTCTCCCCTGTATCTCTCTGTATCATACGACGCGCCTAGAGAACCTACCTTGATACCGTACTCATTATTGATCTCCAGGAACCCCGCCTTATGCCTTGATGTTCCAAGATAAGATGTCATCTCACCACTCATGTTATAGGTCTGTAAATGACCACCCCTACTATCCTTTCCCTCTCCGAGATAGGATGTCATCATTCCATCTCTATTATTGGTCCTGAAAAATCCTCCGCCTTGTTGACCTGTTCCCAAATATGTTATTTGTTTACCGTCAGCATTATGAACACCTATGACCCCAACTCCGTCCTCTGCTGTTCCAATATATGTGGTCTGCTTTCCTTCTGGGTTATAGGTCTGTAGGATACCACCCCCTTGACCTCCACCGCCTAGATAGGAGGTCCTCGTGCCAAATTGATTGTATGTCTTTATAAAACCTGATCCAAGCTCACCTGCGCCAAAGTAGGCCACCTGAGCCCCCTCTGCATTATGAACACCGACCAGACCTACGCCATCCTCTCCGGTGCCCAAGTATGCAGTCTGATCTCCATCCTCATTATATGTCTTGATATACCCACCTCCGTACTTGCCGGGGTGTATCGATATGCTGCTGACCGTGATGTCTCCGAGGTTCCTGTTCTTGCTACCCATGAAAATGAAAATGCTAGAGGTCAGGCATAATGCTGTGAAGAATCCTGTGAAATATTGTTTCATATTGTCTCCATTGTGGCTTAAATCATCAACTAATCTAGCAATTGATAAATGAACAAGAAACTGGCATCATCTACTTCATTCTGATATATGATGACCCTAACCAAAATACCACCAGTGTGAGAGTGCAACTATCATATTTAGAATGAGGTCGGTCACCTTTGAGCCTCCAAATACCTATTCTTGGAGTCTTCAATGAATTGTAGAAGTTCCATCCTTTGTTTGATGATCTCAAAGATGATCGTTCTCTTTTTATAAAAGACAGATAAAAACCTGAGGTGTTGCCTGTACTTGACCATGCTCTTACTATAATATAGAGCAAAGTTTCCAGAGGGGATGAGACTTAGGGTAAATAGGGCCAATAGCGTCATATCGGCTGTCAATTTCCAGAATAATATCATGCCAATGGCGTAATAGGCAATGAAAAAAATAAAACCGTATATCAATTTCCAACTTGCCATCTCGGCTGAATGTTTATTGTTGATTTCAACAAGCAATCTTGGAATTTTATAGGGTAGATAATTTGTGACCAGACCCCAAACGAACAACGGCGAACCAACAATGAGAAAAATGATGGTTCTTGTCTTACCCCAATTGCGACTTTCTTGTCTGGCGGGATCGAGAAATTCATCTCTGATATCCAGTCTCTTCAACAGGCTCATATATTCATTGAGCCTGTCTCTAAATTGATCTACCAGTGAGGGGTCATTCTCATTGTACCATTGAACGACATCCGTCAATATCTTAGAGGTCATGAAATCATCATTCTTATTATCAAGTTCCATACCTAGTTCAGTCATCAATTCCATTTTATAGATAAGCTCCAGGCCTTCTACAACATCCTCTATCTCATCTGTCTGGATATAATTTGTGAGTCTATTCAATGAATCCTCAATGATCCCGGTCAATTTTTTAACGGTACCTGCTTCATGGACCTCATAATCTTGTTCGAATTCCTTAAGATAAATAGGCTCACCAAAACGGATCATTATATCACTACGGAATCGAACTAGGTCAGAGTAACTTATTCCGATCGGAATGATGGAAGTGTTCAAACTAAAATCATTCTTTGATTCTGCTTCGAGACCGATCCTCGCTGCTCCGGTCTTGATCTTTTCCAATATCCGTTTTCCCATTGAAATACCCTCAGGAAAGATCAGGAATGCCCCATTATTTTCAAGGATCTCATACCCTTTGATAAAACTATCTTCATTTTTCCCCATATTTTCCTCATCGTCAATCTTTCTATAAATAGGTATTAGATTGAGTTTACTCAGGAAAAATTCCTTCAGTCTTGAATCGAAGAGGGTGCTTTTTGCAAAAAAATGTAGGATCCTTGGGCAGCAAGATCCCACAATAAGAGGGTCCATGAAAAAATTTGGATGGTTTGCCACAAAGATAACGGGGCTTTTGTCTGGGACCTTATCTCTGTTTTGAATAGAGACTCGATTAAAAAATAACCTGAGTGCCAATCCACTAATTTTATGAATGATCGAATAAAGCATTTATGTCAGTTGATCCAATTTTCAATTTGAATAATAGTTTCTTTGATCATGGCCAAATATATCTATGATGCCACAAACAAAAAAACCCACGAATGTGAGAAAGGGCTATGTATAATCTTGCCTCTATTATATACATCAGCGATTTCCCTATATCTAGGCTATAATAATAATAATTTGAAATTAGAAAATATTTATGCAAACTGATGTTCATGAAAATGATTAAAAACATATTTTATGGGATGGTCGCTGTAGGATTATTAGCTATGGCAACAGACTGTGGTTCTCCTCCACCTGACAAGAATACTGAGACCCTGTTAGATGCTCAGGCCAAGCTAAAAAGGGATTTAGAGATGTATGAAGATACATGGTCTAGATTTTTAAAGGGTGACACTGCAATAGTCAATAAGGATAGATTTCAGGAAGACGTGGTAGTGGTCACAGAGGAAGGAGATCTTGTTGGAATAGAGGCATGTAAAAATTTTTATATGAATTATCTTATTGGTTTCTCAGATATAGAGTTCACTATAATTGATGTATTAGGTCAAGGAGACAGACTTGTAAAACATTGGAATTTCAAGGGCACCCACACTGGAGAATTCTTTGGTATGCCAGCTTCTGGAAATAAATTGAACCTTTCAGGGACTACTCTAGTAACAATGAAAGATGGGAAGATCGCTAAAGAACAGGATTTTTTTGATGTAATGTCTATGGTAAAACAACTCACAGCTGGGGATGTAAATGCTGATGGGACTAGCCCCGGTGTTCTATAATTAATTATTAATGACCAGATCGATCTCTCTTTCAAGATCATCAAGATTGATCATATACAATTTTAATTGAGTCATTTTTATTTCTAGGTATCTTTTTATCATTATGAAATTTGCTTTTAATTCATTATCACTAGTAATTGCATCATTCAAGAGGTCTGCGTAACGGTCAATAGATATTTTAGTATTTTCGTTTGCTAAGATTATATCTGAGTGATTTATTGCAAGAAAAGAAAGAAAACTTTGTTTTAATTGTTTTTCATATTCAACTGATGTCTTGACATATGAGAATGATGTGTTATGCAACCTACTTAATAACTCTTTCACTTTATCAGATTTAACATATTTGAGATCTCCAGAATTGATTATTGAATGGTATCTATTCATCGGAGGATCAAAAACTCTATAAATAATCATAAATCTTTCAATTCTACTTTTACTAGTTGTCATTTTTACAATAGCGTCAGCACTGAAAATTCCATTACTAGGATATAAAAATTCATTTAATAAGCTGATGTCCTTCTTCCATGTTCGTTTTCTTTCATCACAGTAATTATTGATCTCATTAATTTCCATTTGGAGACTGGTCAATATCTTAATTCTTTCATTCTCATTTTCATTCTCATTTTGATTCTTATCGATCCAGAGTGAAGCAGTTATACCCAGTAATACTGCCAAAAACTCAATACCTCCCCTTGCAAGAATGTTTTTCATTCCCAAATCTACCCATCATCTCACAAACAAAAAACCCCACGAATGTGGGGTCCGATGTTTGGAGTATTTGAATCTATTTCAATAACGCCATCTTCCTGATCTGAATAAGACCATCTGTCTGCATCCTATATAGATAGACACCCGCTGATACTGACATGCCATTATTATTGGTTCCGTTCCATTTGACAAGTTTGTGTCCAGCTCTTTGATGACCACTGACCAAATCTCTCACTATCCTTCCATTCATGTCAAAAACAGTTATGGTTACCATTGCATCTATGGAAAGGTCATAGTGGATGGTCGTAATGGGATTGAATGGATTAGGATAGTTCTGATGAAGGGTCATATCATTCGGCAGTAAAGGTATTTCATCGTTATCAAGAGTGATACAATCCCCATTCTCTGATCCAGGAGATGGGTTTGTGTGGCAACCAATGCCATTCGCATCAAAACTCTGTGATAGCTCTATTCCACCAAGCTCTTGGGATGGCTCAAGAACCACGGTCAAAGCATTACCTAGGGAATCTGCAAAGCAGATGATCCCACCATCAGGATCCAAGCTTGATGTGAAACTATCATCTTGGCCTTCAGAACCGATCCAATATTCTCCTGCAGGTACAATGACATTCCCAAATGTAAGGTCCTCTAGGTCCTCTGAATCATCAAGCTGAAAACCCTCCAAGGAACAATCCGTGTCTCCTGAATTGTGAATCTCGATATAATCTTCATGGTCCACGGATGCATATCCCTCACTAACATAGACCACTCCTAACTGACAAGATTCTGACACAGGGTCCAACAGACCAAGGACCAGATCTTCAAGTTCATCTGGTAATCCCATCGATACATTCTGGTGCAATGCGACATTTCCCTCGAGATCAATGACAAAAAGATCCCTCTGAGATGCACCCCAATTCGCCCAAACTGGATAGGGTGTTTCGTCCACGCAAACCGGTGCATCATTGCCATCGGTCCAATTATCAGAATCGGACAAATGAATATCCTTTCCAACCCCGATAAGTTCTACCGGAAGTCCTTGAATCTTTAGATCATCATACAGATCATTTAACTGCCCGAACCGGGAAGTGCATAGGCCTCAATTATAATGTCCAAAGTAATGTAGTGTGACCTTACCCTCGAAGAATGAGGTCCCAACATTGGTCCCAAAATATTCAGATGAGGGATTGATGTCCTCAAGTGAATAATCATACTGCCCGATAAGGACTGAGATCATCAATGATATAGCTAGTTTTTTCATAGTTAAAATTAAAACAATACTAATGAATAATGACA
>Ga0208639_1001039_pt1 | contig 18947 bp, 25 predicted proteins | sample ETNtaG_33_FD_185772 | JGI IMG/M metagenome (GOLD analysis project Ga0208639, IMG submission 185772) | Marine microbial and viral communities from oxygen minimum zone, Eastern Pacific Ocean - ETNP201310SV76 (SPAdes) (version 2) | ecosystem: Environmental > Aquatic > Marine > Oceanic ...
ACCAATACTTTCAATACCCTTTTTTGATAAATTTATATATGAAATTCTTTTATAAAAATCATAGACAGACAAGCCGCTTGAAAATTTTGCTGAAGAGTTCGTCGGTAAAATATGGTTACTACCTGCGTTATAATCCGTAATTGCCATTGCTGAATATTTTCCTAAACAAATTGAACCAGCATTTTTTACTTTAGGTATAAACGATTTATAATTTTTAATATTGAGTGAAAGATGTTCAGGTGCAATTTTATTTATAACATCTATAATTTTTTTATCAGAATTAATATAAATTAAAATTCCATTACTAATTAAACTTTTTTTAGCAATCGAAATTCTTGATATTTTTTTTAATTGTTTAGAAATTTCCTTTTTAATTTTTAAAATTAATTTTTTATCCTTCGAAATCAATATACATTGAGCAAGATTATCATGTTCTGCTTGAGCAATAAGATCACTTGCAACCCATTCTGGATTTGAAAATTTATCACAAACAATAGTAATTTCAGAAGGGCCAGCAGTCATTCCTTCAATTCCAACATCTCCAAAAACTTCTTTTTTAGCTGCTGCTACATAAGCATTGCCAGGTCCTACAATTTTATTAACTTTTTTAATTTTTTTAGTTCCATAAGTAACAGCAGCAATAGCTGATGGACCACCAATTGAATAAATTTCTTTAATTTTACATTTACGAGCAGCATATAACACAGCTGGATTTTGTTTTCCTTTATAACCTGGATTAATCATTACTATTCTTTTAACTCCAGCAACAATTGCGGGAATAGCATTCATTAAAACACTTGATGGATATGAAGCTGTTGAGCCAGGAACATAAATTGCAACTGACTCGATAGGTAAATATCTATACTCAAGTTTATTCTTTAGTTTATCAATGTATGAAATATTTTTAAATTTTTGTAGCGAATGAAATTTATAAATTCTAGTATAAGCTAAATCAATTGCTTGTTTTACTTTTTTATCTAAAGATTTTACTGATTTAGAAATCTGTTTAGAAGTTGGAATAATAATGCTATTTTGATTAAATTTTTTTTCATACTTCAATATAGCTTTATCTCCATTCTTCTTAACATCTTTAATAATATTTGTAACTGATACCAAGTTAGATCTAACTTTATTCTTTCTTAAATTAAGTAAATTCTCTAACGCTTTATTAAAATTTCTTGAATTGCTATTTAATATTTTCATTATTCCTTAATCTCATTTTGATCTTCTAGTCTTACTTCAATTGTTTCTGTAGTCAAAGCAATGTGAATGTTATCCTTAAAAATTAAGTTAATTTCATAGTCATCTTTATTTTTCATGTAATCTATAGCAATTAATTCTAAAATTAATTTATCATTTTTTTGATCAATATTTTTAGATTTTACTTTATCTACAAAATCAAACCTGCAAATACTATTAATTTTTTTGTCCTTCTGATCTTTTTCGATTTTAGTGCGTTCAATTGATAATAAGAAAACTTTATTTGAACCAAGATATTTTATATCTGATACTTTTACTTTTGCTCCAGTACTACAAGCAGAAATCATTTGTAAACCTTCATTATCAGTTGCAATAATTTGTGCTAGATACTTCTTCTCCATTAATTTATTCTTCTTATTTTTGCACCAACTTTTTTTAATTTTTTTTCTATATTTTCATATCCTCGATCAAGGTGATAAATTCTATTAATTAGTGATTTCCCTTTTGTAGTTAATGCTGCAAGAATAAGTGAAACAGAAGCTCTCAGATCTGTTGCCATTAATTCAGCAGCAGCAAATTTCGTATTACCCTCTACTAATGCTTTGTTACCTTTAATTGAAATTCTAGCTCCCATTCGATTTAATTCTGCAACATGCATAAATCTGTTTTCAAAAATATCTTCTTTAACTAATGATTTTTTATTTGCTTTACACAACAATACCATAATTTGTGCTTGTAAATCTGTTGGAAATCCTGGATAGGGTGCTGTTTTTATATTTATATTCTTAATTTTTTTATTACCAATAATATGTATTTCATTTTTTTTAGTGGTAATTTTCGCACCAATTTTTCTTAAAGTATTTATTTCAGTTTGAATAATGTTTGGAATAATATTTTTTATTTTTAAATTTCCCTCTGTAACTGCTGCAGCAACTAAATATGTTCCGGCTTCAATCCGATCAAACATCACTGAATAACTTGTTTCATTTATTTGATTTACCCCAACAATTTTGAGTGATCGTTTTGCTACCCATTTTAAATTACATCCCATCTTTATCAAAAAATTAACTAAATCTTTTATCTCTGGTTCAATAGCACAATTACTTAATACGGTTGTTCCTTTAGCAAGAGTTGAGGCTATTATTAAATTTTCAGTAGCACCTACAGATATTTTTGAAAAATGAATTTTTGAACCTATTAACCCTTTTGGAGCAGTTGCATGCACATATCCTTGAATAATTTTATACTTAACACCTAGTTTAGATAATGCTTTTAAATGAATATCCACTGGTCTTGTACCAATTGCACATCCTCCTGGAAGTGAAACTTTAGCATTACCAAATTTTGCAAGCAAAGGGCCAAGAACTAATATTCCAGCACGCATAGTTTTAACCAAGTTGTATGAGGCAAACTTTTTATTTTGTTTATAATTATCAATAATTAAATTTTTTTTGTTAAATTTAGTTATTGAGCCCAATGATTTTAATAAGTTAATCATTGTCTCAATGTCTTTGACTTTTGGTAAATTATTTAGATAAACTTTTTTATTTGATAACAAAGTTGCAGCCAAAATAGGTAAGGAGGCATTTTTTGAACCTGATATATTTATTTGTCCTTTGAGCTTATTTGCTCCAAAGACTTCTAGTTTTTGCATGATTATACTTTTGGTAAAGTTACACCAGTTTGCCCCATATATTTACCATTACGATCTGCATAAGTTATCTCTGGTTTTTCATTTCCTTTAAGAAAAATAAATTGAGCAACACCTTCGTTCGCGTAAATTTTAGCAGGAAGTGGAGTGGTATTTGAAAACTCAAGTGTTACATATCCTTCCCAACCTGGTTCTAAGGGAGTAACATTAACTATAATACCACATCGTGCATATGTTGATTTCCCTAAACAAATTACCAGGACATCATTTGGAATTTTAAATTTTTCTACTGTTCTGGCTAATACAAATGAATTCGGTGGTATAATACATTCTGGGGTATTTTTTGTAATAAAGTTTGTTGGTTTAAAATTTTTTGGATCAACGATCTCGGAATTTACATTTGTAAAGATCTTAAATTCATCAGATACTCTTGCATCGTAACCAAATGAAGATAATCCATAAGATATACTATCACCTCTAACCTGTTTTTCCTCAAAAGGTGAGATCATACCTTCCTCCTTGGACATTTTTCTTATCCATTTGTCTGAGAGAACTGACATTATTTATTTTTCTTCTTATTTTTTTTTTGAAATAATTTTCTTTTTTTCAAATTCTTTCTTAATGCTAAGCTTAATCGCTCATTTTTATCTTTTGCGCTCATTCTTTATTTGGATTTGTAAGAAAGTCTAAAGTTATCGGTTTTGATGCATCTAAAATTTTGTCTTTATTTTCATCTTTTTTCGGACCTTCTTTTGCTAATCGCTTAGCTTTTTTTTCTGCAAGTTTTTTCTCTCTCTTTGCCTGCTTTTCCATTAGCTTAGCGCTTTTTGTAGATTTATAATCGTAATGAATGCCCATATAATTTCCTCAGGTAGATATAAATCATATTAATCAAAAAATTAAGGCAATAATTTGAAAAAAATGCTTTATTATCAATAAAATACAATTTGTGATAATCGCTCCTGTAGTTAAATGGCATAACAAGTCCTTGGTAAGGACTAGTTCCCTGGTCAGTACAGGGTGGGAGCACCACATTTATTATTTATAAAATAACTTTCTCAAGAAAATAGTAATAATAATTAAACAAACAAAAATAATTAAAGGAATGTAAATTTCTGGAGAATAAATTAACTCCATAATATTTGGGGCTTTTAGATTTTGATCAATAATTTTTTCTAAGCCACTTCCAATTGAACTAATCAAAAAAATCTGTGGAAAAATTCCTATAAATGTTGCCCAAAAAAAATTAAATGTTTTTACATTAAATATACAAGGTAATACATTTGCTATACCAAAAGGTATTCCTCCAATAAACCTATAGATTAATAAATAAATAAATTCAGATTTTTTAAATCTTAATTCCAAGTTTTTATATCTATATAAAAATTTTTTTTTTATAAGATCTTTTAAAAAATAATTTGCAAAAAGATAGAGCAAAGTTGCACCTATTGATAATCCTACAACTGCAAATAACGCTCCAAACCACTGACCAAAAATAAAACCACTAAAAATTCCAATGGGAGATCCAAATCCAGCTGCCAAAACCCAAATAACTGTAAACAAGATAAATAAAGTTGCTAATATAAATAAATTAGATTGTCTTAATTCAAAAAAATAATTTCTGTTATTTTTTATAAAATCATAACTACTAATTTCTTGAAGAGTAAATTTTGAAAAAAACAAATATAAAAATACTATGACTAAGATCGAGTAAAATAAGCCTATAAATAATTTAATTTTTTTAGCTTTTTCCATTAATTGTTATCGTATTTATAAAATCTTCTATTTGCTATTTATATATTTAATTACTATAAAGGGCCAAATTTAATAAAAATTTAACCACATTTATGAAAAGAACATATCAGCCATCTAAAGTCAAAAGAGCTAGAAAACATGGTTTTAGATCAAAAATGAAAACTAAAGGTGGAAAAAAACTTTTAGCTAGAAGACGAGCAAGAGGAAGAAAATCATTAACTGTATCTGGTTAAATTAATGAAAAGCAAAATACTTGCTCTTTCCAAAAACGAAGAATTTAAAACTCTACTTAAAAAGAAGAAGGTATCTAATAAATATGTTACAATTTTTTTTGGTCATTTAGATAACAAAAATAATAATAAATTAAATATTTCATTTGTAACTAAGAAAAAAATAGGAAATGCTGTAAAGAGAAATAAAATAAAAAGAAGACTTAGAAATATTATGAATGATGCAATAAAAAAAATATCAATAAAATTTAATTTTTCTTACCTTGTTATTTGTAAGCCGAGTGTGTTAAACAGTAATTATACAAATATAAAAGAAATCTTGTTTCAGGAATTTAAAAAAATTAAATAATGAATATTTTCACCAATATTTTAATTAAGCTAATTAAAGGATATAAATTTTTAATCAGTCCTTTGCTTGGTAATTCCTGTAGATATTTACCAACTTGTTCAGAGTATAGCATTGAAGCTTTAAAAAAGTTTGGTTTAATAAAAGGTATTTATATAAGTTTAAAAAGAATTTTATCCTGCCACCCAATTAAATTTTTAGGTGGAGGAGAGGGTTTTGATCCTGTTATTAAAAAAATTAAAGTAAAGAAATAATGGACTCTAAAAATGTAATAGCGGCAATAGCTTTATCTACAGCAGTAATTGTTTTATATTCATTATTCTTTCTACCAGAACAACCAACAACAAAACAAAATCTCGCTGAAAAAAAAAGGATAGAACAAAACACTGATACACCGACCCTAGATCAAAAAGAGACTTTAGTTGAAATTTCTCGAGAAGAAGCTTTAAAAGAAAGTCAAAGAGTTCAATTTGAAAATCAAAGTATAATTGGATCAATATCTTTAAAAGGTGCAGCAATTGATGATTTAACTTTTAAAAATTACAAAGTTAGTCTTGAAAATGAAGAGAAAGTTATTCTCCTTGGACCAAGAAATATTAAAGATGGCTATCTAATTGAAAGTGGATTTGTTACAACTGATAAAAATATTGATATTCCAAATTCAGATTCCGTTTGGTCTGTAATTGGAAATAAAATATTAACAGAAAAATCTCCAGTAAAATTATCTTGGACTAATGATCAAGGAATTAAGTTTGAAAAAGAAATTTCTTTAGATGATAAGTTTTTATTTACCATTAAACAAAGGGTAATTAATTCCACTGATAAGAAATATGATTTTTATTCTTATGGTCAAATAATAAGAAATAAGATTCCTGAAGGTTTGTCTAATTTTTATATTCTACATGAAGGTCTTATTGCGACCTTAGATGATGAGCTTATTGAAGAAGATTATGATGATATTCAAGAACAAAAATTTTCAAAAACTGCGCAAAAAGGATGGCTTGGAGTTGGAGATAAGTACTACATTGCCTCTATAATTCCTCCAAAGGGTAAAGAGTTTAAAACAACATTTGACTATAAAAATAAATTTAGAGCAAATTTTATTGCTACAGAACCTATAGAATTAAATCAGAATAGTTCAATAGAGGACAACTTACAGATAATCGTTGCTGCAAAAAGAGTTGATATAATTGATGGCTATGCTGAATCTTTAAAAATAGATAAATTTGATTTAGTTATTGATTGGGGTTTTTTATATTTCATAACTAAACCACTATTCTTTGGAATTGATTATTTTTTTAAACTTCTTGGAAACTATGGTTTAGCAATTATTGCCATTACAATATGTATTCGTTTAGTCTTTTTTCCATTGGCTAATTTTTCTTTTAGAAGTATGGCAAAAATGAAAGCTCTTCAGCCAGAGATGGCAAGACTTAAGGAACTTCACAAAAATGACAAAATGAAATTACAGCAAGAAATGATGTCACTTTACAAAAAAGAAAAAGTAAATCCAATGTCAGGATGTTTACCAATACTTGTACAAATCCCAGTTTTCTTTGCCTTATATAAAGTTTTATTCGTAACCATTGAAATGAGACAAATGCCTTTCTATGGTTGGATTCATGATTTAAGTGAACGTGATCCTACAAGTTTATTTAATTTATTTGGTCTATTACCATATGACGTACCTTCATTCTTAATGATTGGAGCTTGGCCAGTGGCAATGGGTCTTTCAATGTGGGTTCAACAAAAACTCAACCCTGCTCCCGCAGATCCTATGCAAGCAAAAATATTTATGTTTTTCCCACTTTTTTTAACTGTAATACTTGCACCATTTCCGAGTGGATTAGTAATTTATTGGACTGTTAATAATATTTTAACTATGGCTCAACAGTTATTTATAATGAAGAGAACTACAATTAAAACTACAACATAATATTGCAGTAATCACCAAAGAATAGTTTAATGAATTTAAAAAAAATATTACCAGAAAATGGGCCACCAATAGAAGAAGTATCTAAATACATTGAAAAATATAAAAATGATTTAATTGTTATTAAATATGGTGGAAATGTTTTTATTGACAGAAATATATTTAATAATTTTATAACAGATATAAGTATACTGAATAAATTAGGACTTTCGATTGTTGTGGTTCATGGAGGTGGACCAAGAATAAAAAGAGAATTAGATAAGTCTAATATTCAAACAAAATTCATAAGAGGATTAAGAGTAACTGATGAAAAAATTATAAATATAGTTGAATCTGTTCTAATTGATTTTAATGATGATATAGTAAATTCTTTAAAAAAAAATGGATCTCAAGCAGTTTCAATAAATACAAAAAAAAATAATATTATTGAAGTCATTCCTGAATCAGAAGAACTTGGTTTTGTTGGGATACCAAAAAAAATTAATATTGATATTATAAAAAATATAGTAGAAAAAAATACAATTCCTATTGTATCACCTTTAGGTTTAGGAAAAAATAATCAAACTTATAATATAAATGGAGATACAGCTGCAGGCGCTATAGCAAAATCTTTAAAGTCTAGAAGATTGCTTTTAATGACAAATGTAGAAGGTGTTTTAGATAAAGAAAAAAAACTTATTGAGGAAATTTCTTCATCAGAAATTTTGGAAATGATTAAAAATGAAACTATCACTGAAGGCATGATACCTAAAATTAATACTTGTTTGGATGCTATAAATAATGGTGTTACTGCAGTTGGAATTATAGATGGTAGAAAACAACACTCAATATTATTTGAAATATTCTCTGATAAAGGTTCTGGAACTTTAATAAGAAAATGAAAAATTTAAAAGAAATGAAATATCTTCTTTTAGACCTTGATGGGGTTTGTTACGGCAAACATAATAACTATCCTTTAGAAAAAGTATTCGGACAAGTATCAGATCGTATGACAAAGTTTATATCTGAAAGATTAAAAATAGATTTAGAATCAGCAAAAAAATTACAAACCGATTATTTTTATAAATATAATACAAGTTTGAACGGCCTAATGATACATCATGATATTGTTCCGGAGGAATTTTTAAGCTACGTACACTCAATAGATCTGTCATTTATGAAAGAAGATAAGGATATGAGAAACGAACTTGAAAAACTAGATATGGAAAAATTTATTTTTACCAATGGAAGTGCTGAACATGCAGAAAATATTCTATCTCACCTAGGAATATATGACCTTTTTGGAAGAGACAAAGTTTTTGATATTCAAGATGGAGGATATATACCAAAACCTGAAGCAAAAACTTTTGATTTAATGGTTAAAAAATTTGGTATTAACCCAAAAGAAACTATTTACATTGAAGATATTGCCAAAAATCTAAGTATTGGATATCAACGAGGCTGTACAACTGTTTGGTTAATTAATGATGAACATTTTGGAAAGATGGACTCTGATAAAGATTATATTTCTCACAAAATCGAAAATCTATCTTTATTTCTAAAAGAAATAAGGCTATTAAAAACTAAATAAATTATGTCTATAGAAAAAATTATAAATGACGCTTGGAAAAATAAAGACCAAGTAAGCCCTAACTCTGACCAGTCTATAAAAGACGCTATTAATCAAGTTATAGAGGATTTAGATAGTGGTAAATCAAGAGTGGCAGAAAAAATTAATGGAGAATGGGTAACTCATCAACACCTTAAGAAAGCAATCATGCTCAGTTTTAGAATTTATCCAATGGAAAATTTAAATGGGCCCTACTCTAGTTGGTTTGACAAGGCCCATTTACTTAAGGGCAAAACAGCGGGATGGACTAAAGAACAACATGAAGCTGCGGGTTTTAGAATGGTTCCTAATAGTCCAGTTAGAAAAGGATCCTTTGTAGGAAAAAATGTAGTTCTAATGCCATGCTATGTTAATATTGGAGCATATATAGATTCTGGAACTATGATTGATACATTTGCAAGAGCAGGCAGCTGTTGTCAAATTGGAAAAAATTGTCATATATCTGCAGGGAGTGGTGTTGGTGGAGTTCTTGAACCAGCTCAAGCATTACCTACAATAATAGAAGATAATGTATTTTTAGGAGCAATGTCTGAAGTAGTAGAAGGAGTTATAGTTGGAGAAGGTTCTGTGTTAAGCATGGGAATGTTGATTACGCAATCTACAAAAATAGTAAATAGATCAACCGGTGAGATCACGTATGGAAAAATTCCTCCATACTCAGTTGTTGTACCAGGTTCTCTTCCTGATAAAAAAAATCCATCTGCTCCATCACTAAGCTGTGCAGTAATAATCAAGCAAGTAGACGAAAAAACTAGATCAAAGACCTCAATTAACGATCTTTTAAGAGAATAGATTAATGAAAACTTATAAAGAAATAGAATTAGCTCAAGAGCTAATAAGATTTCCAACAATTAAAACTGAAGATAAGGGTATTATGAGATTCTTATCTAAGAAACTCACTTCTATTGGTTTTAAATGTAGAATAATAAAATCAAAAGGGACTGGATCAAAACCAGCCTTAAATTTATATGCTAGATTTGGAAAATCAAAACCTCATATAAATTTTTTAGGACATACTGATGTAGTTGCAAATCTTAATAATTGGAAAATTCCACCATTTAAAGCTGTTTTAAAAAAAGGATATTTAAATGGTAGAGGATCTCAAGATATGAAAGGTGGTGTAGCTTGCTGGATAAGTGCAGTTAGTAATTTTATTAAAAATAATAAATTTAAAGGATCTATTTCTATTATCATTTCGGCTGATGAAGAAACGACAGGTTACGGCTGCCCAGCAGTTATGAAATACCTTAGAAAAAAAAGTGAAAAAATAGATTTTTCTGTAGTAGGAGAGCCATCTTCAAATAAATCAGTTGGAGATGAAATTAGAATTGGAAGACGTGGATCTATGAATGGAATTATAACTGTATATGGAAAAAGTGGTCATTCAGCTTTTGTTGGGTCTTATATCAATCCATGTACAGCCTTAGCTAAAATAATATCAAAATTGAAAAGTTCATCTTTAGATAGTGGTACAAAATTCATGCCACCATCTAATTTAGAATTTACAAAAATGAATGTTGATAATTTATCTGAAAATGTAGTACCTCAATCTGCTAGTGCAAAATTTAATGTCAGATTTAACTCTAAGCATAAATCATTCTCTTTAAAGAAAAAGTTAAATAAAATAATTAATGCAGTTGCTAAAAAAGAAAAATGTAAAACTAAAATAGAATATAGGGTGAGTGGTGAAGCTTTTTATACTAAGCCAAATAAAGAAATTTATATGGTTAAAAAAATTGTTAAAAAAATTACAGGTACTTCAGCAAAATTAAATTGTAGAGGTGGAACTAGTGATAGTCGTTTTTTAGGAACGATTCCAAGATTAGAGTTAGGATTGAGAAATAACACTATTCATATGGTTGATGAAAAAACTTCAATTTCAGATTTAAAAAAATTAACTAAAATATATTCTAATATTTTAGAAAATTATTTTAGATGAAGACTGGGTTAATTACTTCCGATACGTATAAAGATCATGATACAGGTCCTGGACATCCTGAACAAATAGCAAGAGTGTCCGTAATTATTGAAAACTTAAAAAAATTAAACAATAAAAATATACTGTGGAAAAAACCAACAATTATTACAGATGATATTATAAAAGATGTTCATGATGCCAATTATGTTGATTTAGTTAAAAATTCTTTTCCTAATAAAGGATTTTCGTCATTAGATGGTGATACTATTATTTCACCAGGAAGTAAAAAAGCTACATTTGATGCAGCTGGTTCAATTATTGCAGCTATAGATGGTATTCAAAATAAAGAATTCAAAAATGCTTTTTGCAATGTTCGTCCTCCTGGTCACCATTGTAATAAAAATAAAGCAGCTGGTTTCTGTATTTTAAATAATATTGCTATTGGAGCACAATATTTATTAAACAAATATAAATATAGAAAAATTGCTATCGTTGATTTCGATGTTCATCATGGTAACGGTACCCAAGACATATTTTACGAAAATGAAAATGTTTTATTTATATCAACACATCAATATCCTTATTACCCTGGAACAGGTTCAGAACAAGAAAAGGGGAAATTTAATAACATCTATAATATACCTTTACCAGCTGGTACAAATTCAGAAGAATATTTAAATGCCTTTGAATTTGCCTTAAAACGATTAAAAGAATTTAAGCCTGAATTTGTTCTTATTAGTGCAGGATTCGACTCCCATGTCAAAGATCCTCTTGCACAATTCAAACTTGAAACCGAAGATTTCTATAAAATAACAAAAAGAATACTAGAAACTTCAAAAAAATTTTGCAATGGAAAAGTCGCTTCAATTCTTGAGGGTGGATATGACTTGCAAGCGCTACGAGATAGTACTAAGAGACATTTAGATGCATTAATAGAATTCAATTGATAAATATCTAATACATTATAAATAACCTACATGAAATTATACAGAATTAAAAAATCGAATATTGATAATAAAGGTCGAGGTCTTTACGCTACTAAAGATATTAAAGAAGGAACAAAAATTATTAATTACAGAGGAAAAATTATAACAAATAAGCAGGTTGATGAATCTGATAAATATAACAATAATAAACCAATTTACTTATTTACTTTAAATAAGAGATATACACTTGATGGTGATTTTCCATGGAATACAGCAGGCTTAATTAATCATAGTTGTAATCCGAATGCTCAATACGACGGTAAAGGTCTAAAAATATGGATAACAGCAATTAAAGATATTAAAAAGGGAGAAGAATTTACTTGTGATTATGGTTTTGGTTTTGATGCGGATTACAAGCAGTTTCCATGTAAGTGTAGTGCCAAAAACTGTTGTGGTTATATAATTAGAGAAGAATCAAGATGGCGAATAAATAAAAAATTTGCAATGAGTAACAAAAAAAAATTAATAAATAACTCTTGCTAAATAAAGTCCTTTTGGTGGTGCTGGAGGAGCACATAAAATTCTTTTTTTTGACCTCATAACACTCTCAAATTTTTTTAATGACCACTTTTTTTCTCCAAGATATTTTAAACAACCAACCATTGAACGCACTTGCTGCTGCAAGAATGATTGAGAGCTAAATTCGATTTCAATTTTATCTTTTGAAGATTTAATTTTAACCATTTTCATAGTTTTTACAGGACTTTTTGCTCTACAACTAGAGGCTCTAAAAGTAGAAAAATCTTTGGTTCCAATTAACTTTTTGGCACCTTTTTTCATTATCTCTAAATCAAGTTTTTTCATAATATGCCAACCTCTATTATTATCTAGAACTGGCTCGCTTAAACGATTGATAATAATATACTTATATACTCTCATTTTAGCTGAAAATCTGGAGTGAAAATCATTATTTCTTTTTTTAACTTTTATAATTGCAACACCTTCTTTATTCAAAAAATGATTTATTGATTTTAAAAATCTATCAAATTTTATAATTTTATTTTTACAGTTAAAATGTGCTGATTGCTCAATGGCATGTACACCTGAATCTGTCCTACCTGACCCAAATAATATTATTTTTTCTTTTAAAAGTTTTGAAATTTTTTCCTGAATCAATCCTTGAATAGTTTTCCCTTTTTTTTGAACTTGCCAACCTCTAAAATTAGTTCCCACATACTCAATAAGTATTTGATATCTAAACATTAGATAATATAGAGCCTTTTTTAATTTGAGATCCAAGCATAAATTCACCAATTTTTTGAGGTTTTTTTCCCTGTCTTTGAATTTCAAGAATTTTGATTGAATTATTATTACCACAAGCAATCTCTAGTTTATCAGATAGCACTTCACCAATTTCACCTAGACCATTTCCAATTTCAGCTTTTAAGATTTTGTATCTTTCACCATTAAAATTAAAAAAAGCACCTGGAGTTGGAAATAAACCATTTATTTTACCTAGAATACTCAATGCCTTATCATTCCAATTTATCTTGCCTTCAATTTTGCCAATTTTTTGTGCATAAGTAGCTTTTGAGTGATCTTGATTAAAAAATTTTACTTTATCATCCAATATATCATCGACATTATCCAAAATCTTTTCAGCAGCTAAAAGTGATAATTTTTCTGAAATTTCTTGAGCATTATTATTATGATCTAATTTAATTTTATAAATATTACTAACAGGTCCACTATCTAATTCTTCAACAATTTTCATTATACTTATTCCTATTTCATTATCTAAGTTCATAATTGATCTTTGAATTGGTGCAGCACCTCTCCATTTAGGAAGAATAGAGCCATGAATATTTATAAATCCCTTTTTAGTTAAATTTAAATATTCTTTAGGAATAATTTGTCCATAAGCAACTACTATTGCAAGATCTGCATTTAATTTTTTTATAAAATCATATTCCTCATCATTATTTTTTAATGTAAATGGTGATCTAAAATCTATATTTAGTGTTTCTGAAATACCTTGAATAGGTGATTTATTTATTTTTTGACCTCTTTGAGATTTTTGTGGTGGTTGAGTATACACAACAGAAATTGGATAACCATTTTGATATAAAGATTTTAAAATCGGCACAGCAAATAATGGTGTACCCATAAAAATAATCTTTTTAGACATTTATTAAACAACTATCCGAGTAGATTTCATTTTAGATAGCTTTTTAATAATCATGTTTTTTTTTAATTTTGACAAATAATCAATAAAAAGAATTCCTTCTAAATGATCCATTTCATGTTGAATACAAGTGGCTAATAAGCCTTCTGCTTTTAACAGTTTTTTTTTACCATTATAATCAAGGTACTCAACATCACAATTTTTTGGTCGATCTATTTCTGCAAACTGGTTTGGAACTGATAAACATCCTTCTTCATAAGTTGATTTTAAAATATCCTTATTTTTAATTACAGGATTTACAAAATACCTAGGTTTTTTTTTATTTTCATCTTTACTTATATCCATAACAATAATTCTCTTTGGAACACCTATTTGAATTGCAGCTAAACCTATTCCGTTTGCGGAATACATGGTTTCCAACATATCATCCATCAATTTTTGTTCTTGTTTGCCAACTTTTTTAACAGGTTTAGAAATCTGTCTTAATAATTGATCAGGTTCTGTAAGTATCGTTTTAACTGCCATAACAAGATTATTTTAATATAATTTTTAAACTTTTAAAGGAAGAACTTTAAGCAATATCTTATTTCTTATCCAATCAACATTTAGTTGGTTGAGTGCACTAATAATAAAATAAATAGTATCTTCATCAATTCTTTCAATTTTATCTTGTCCAATAACTTCTACTATTCTTAAAAGAACTAGGCCAATTTCATTATTGTTGATCATTATTTGAATATCAGTTGGCATTTCAGACTCATTAATTTCGTATAAATCATTAAATTTCTCAGAAATTTTAATTCCATCATATTTTAATGACTCTAGTAATATTATATCTTTTTTAGATAAAAAATATTTTTTGTTCTTTTTAATTTTTTTTAAGAGATTATTTGTATCTTTTTCAATTTTAGACTTTGCATAATCCCCTTTAAAATAATTAATGAGTTTTGATTGATGAATTATATCATTATTAAATTTTATTTTTTTATCAAAATCTTTTTCAATTTTAATATTTGTATAATAAAAACTTGTAAGATTATCTGGAATATCTGTAGGATTAATTTCTTTTAAAAAAATCTTTAACTCTGTATCAAAAGCTTCACCCAAATCATCATTTTCAAAAGAATTTTTTAATATTTTTAATAATTTTAATTTTTCAACCATTTCAGATTCAAGTAAAATTTTTTGATATATTAAAGCTCTTGCTTCAATATTGCCTAAAGATTTATAAGTATCTTTGGCATTTAAAAGTTGATTAATATTAAATTGAAATCTTTTATATAATTCAAATAAATCTTTTTCTGGATAGTTTTTGTTATGAACAGCTTTTTCAATGGTAGAAATTTTTTCTATTTCAGAAACATCAATTTCTTGAAAAAAATTCAACAAATTTGCTGATGAAAGATATTTCCAAATTATTTTATTTGTTTTGTCATTTGGTTCAAAAGCAAAATTAAGATTTGTTTGATGAGCTAAATAAAAATCAAAAATAGATTTTTCCGAAATTGAATCATTCACTTCGGTTGTATATTCTAATAAATAATTTATTTTTTCTTCAAAATACTTATCATCAAATCCTAATTCTTTTTTAAGGTCTAAAATAAGTTGTGCTTCTTCTCTTTTATTATTTTTAATCAAACAAAAAATATTAAATTTGGAAAGATATTCATCAGTAATAGGTTCTTTATTCTTCAAAAATATTTCACAGGCTTTCTTAATATTTGTACTTGATAGATATTGATCAACCAAAAACTTTGTTAATTCTGGATGTAAATTAATGATTTGATTTTGAATTAAATATTCTTCAATTAATTCCAAGTTAGAATTTTTAATTAGCCAATCTGATTTAAATTTTAAAAATTCTTTTTCTGATATATTTTTTTGTGGGTAATATGCATTTGTTAAAACAGATATGTTCATAATTTCAGCAGCGTCATTTGAAAGATTCATTTTATTCAATTTATTAAATAGAATCTTTAATTGATCTCCTTCTGAATTTGACCACATATTTATATCAAGCCCATAATTTTTTGGATCATATAAACCAATAATTTTGATTTCTTTTGTATCTAATTTTTCTTCAAGATTTATCAAAGAAACTTCTTTTTGAGATTGCATATTATAAACACTAGAATTAGAATTATCTTTAATTTCTATTTCTTCTTTAGAATTTTCTGCATTATCTTTTAAAGATTCCTCATCTATTTTTTTTTTATCAATGTTCCAAATATCAATAGGTTGCTCTTCAGCATAAGAAGATAATCCTAATAATAAAATCAATATAATTGAAAAATATTTTTTATTTAACAATTTTAAAATTTTCATTAGGAATTATTTTTTCTATTTCTTTTTTAGGTGCTGGAAAATCTATTTTATTAAGTAAAAAAATAACTGAAAGAATTATAAGTGAAACTAAAGCTAATTTAGTTATTATTCCAAGAATACTTCTGCTTGAACTTGTTTTTTTTATAAATTGCATATAACTTTAGTTAATTTCAAAATAAGACATATTTGTGTTTTTTCAATAAAGAAAGTTATGAAATCAAGTAAAAATATTGTTTTTTTAGGGATGATGGGATCAGGCAAAACCTCAATTGGTTTTTTAATTTCAAGAAAACTTAAATTAGATTTTTTTGATATTGATAATCATATAGAAAAAAATTTTGGTATGAATATTTCAAAAATATTTAAAGATAAAGGAGAAAAATTTTTCAGAGAATATGAGGAAAAAATAACATTAAATATATTAAAAAAAAAAGAGATAGTTGTTGCCTTGGGTGGTGGAGCTTTTTTAAACAAAAATATAAGAAACGAAGTTTTAAAGAACCATTTTTCTTTCTGGTTAAAATTAGATAATGATATATTAATAAAAAGAATTAAAAATAGTGCCAAAAGACCTTTAGCTTATAAAACTTCATATATTGAGTTAAAAAATATGATTAAAGCACGTTCTAAAATTTATTCAAAAGCATTGTATAAAATTAATTGCAATAACCTAAATAAAACTGAGATAATAGATAAAATTATAAATATTTATGAAACCAATTAAATTAATAGTTAAAACTGGTACACAAAAATATCCAATATTAATAGGCTCCAATTTGATTTCAAAAATATCTAAAATAATAGATAATAATTCTATAAAATTTGAAAAATGCCTATTGATAATTGATAAAAATGTTCCAAAAAACTTAATAATTAAAATAAAAAAATCTTTAAAAAATAAGAAATTATATTTTTACTTTATTAAAGCTAATGAAAAAAATAAAAATCAAAAAACTACAAATTCTATTCTTAAAATTTTACTTAATAAAAATTTTTCTAGAGAAGATTGTTTAATTGCAATCGGTGGAGGAATTACTGGTGATGTAAGTGGTTTTGCTGCTAGTTTATTTAAAAGAGGACTCAAATTTGTCAATATCCCAACAACTCTTTTATCACAAGTAGATTCTTCTATTGGTGGCAAAACTGGAATAAATACAAATTATGGTAAAAATCTTATAGGAAGTTTCTATCAGCCCAAAATAGTGATCAGTGATATTAATTTTTTAAAAACATTAAATAAAAGAGAAATTATTTGTGGATATGGTGAAATTTTAAAACATTCTTTAATATCTAATAAAAATTTTTATAAATTTTTAAGTAAAAATTTTTCTTATATTACAAATCTTAAGTCACCTTTCATAGAAAAAGCTATATACGAAAGTTGTAAAATTAAAAAATTGGTTGTTGAGAAAGATGAAAAAGAAAATGAACTAAGAAAAATATTAAATTTTGGACATACTTTTGCACATGCTTTTGAAGCTTCATTAGGTTATTCAAAAAAATTAAATCATGGTGAGGCAGTAATTTTGGGAATTAACACAGCATTAAAATTTAGTTATAAAAATAAATTTTTATCTACTAATGAGTACAATCTTGTAAAAGAACATATTCAAAACTCAAAACTACCATTTAATATAAAGAAATATTTTTCACTTAAAAATCTAAATAAAATTTTATATTTTATGACAAAAGATAAAAAAAACAATTCAGATAAAATAAATTTAATTTTACTAAAAAAAATTGGTTATCCAATAATTAACAAAAAATATACAAAAAATAATTTAAGTTCATTTTTAAAGAAAGAGCTAATCAATTAATATTTGAAGAGAATGTATAAAATCTTTCATTTCTTTACTTAAAACTTTATAAATTTTTTTATTACTATCTATCTTCTTCATTTTTCTTAATTGTTCTGACTTAAAAGAAATCTTTAAATGAAATCTATTAGGTTGATTTCCGGCATGATTTTTATGAAGAAAAGACTTATCTTCAATTATAATATTTTCGATTATGATTTGACTTTCTAATTTTTTTTTTACAATTGCAATTAATTCATTTATATCCATATATTCATTATTATATATCATGAAAAATATTTGTGACTGGAATAATTGTAAAGAAATAGGAGAATATAAGGCCCCGCTTGAAAAAGATAATAGCAAAAAATATAGAATGTTGTGTTTAGAACATGTCAAAGAATTTAATAAAAACTGGAATTATTTTTCTGGAATGGATGATCTACAAATTATTAATTTTTTAAAATCTGATATGATTTGGCATAAACCTACACAAAGTTTTAGTTCTTCAGATAATTTTTTTAAAGTTTTATGGAATGACACTTTAAAAGACGAATTAGATAAAGAAAAATTTAAGAGTGAATTTAATCATATGCGTCAATTTAAATTTGATCATAAAGATATAAAAGCCTTTAGTATTTTGGGAGTTTCAGTGGGATTAAAATGGCAGAAAGTTCATGAAAAATTCAAAATACTTGTCAAAAAATTTCACCCTGATATGAATTCTGGAAATAAAAAATACGAAGAAAAACTTAAATTAATTACTTTGGCATATACACAACTAAAAAATACTTATAGGAAAAAAATTGACACCTAATCTTGATTTAAAACCTGATATAAAATTGTCGGTAAAACAAACTTTTGGTATCGACACAGAAATGGAAGTTGAAGCCTTTTCTAAATCAAACTCTCTAGTTCCTGAAATTGATAAAGATTATAAATTTGATAGAGAAACTACTTTGGCAATTTTATCTGGTTTTGCATATAATAAGAAAGTTCTTCTAAGTGGACACATGGGTTGCGGTAAATCTTCACATATTGCGCAGATTGCTGCTAGACTAAATTGGCCATGT
>Ga0208639_1001041_pt1 | contig 18941 bp, 19 predicted proteins | sample ETNtaG_33_FD_185772 | JGI IMG/M metagenome (GOLD analysis project Ga0208639, IMG submission 185772) | Marine microbial and viral communities from oxygen minimum zone, Eastern Pacific Ocean - ETNP201310SV76 (SPAdes) (version 2) | ecosystem: Environmental > Aquatic > Marine > Oceanic ...
CCTGGTTCGATAGCCTAGACTTATATAATCCTCCAACTATGGCCAATGCTATGAGTATTCGAATGATCCATGTTTTAAAGGAAAATTCACCTTTCTTTGCATCCTCTGAAAGGACCTTTTTTTTCTTTTTTTTCTTTTTTTTCTTTTTTTTCTTTTTTTCAGGACTATCCAGAGATTCGTCGCCTGATTGAACCTTCTTTTTTTTCTTTTTTTTAGGATTGTCCAGAGATTGGTCGCCTGATTGAATCTTCTTTTTTTTCTTTTTTTTAGGACTATCCAGAGATTCGTCGATTGATTGAGTATTTTTTTCTAGTTTTTCCTCTGCCACCTGTCATTCCTCTCTTACAACTCAACTTTAAAGCTTAGTTAATTATTTTTTCAAAACTATTCAACATTTTAGTCACAAATCAAGACACAATAATATAGGTAATCAATTCTAACAAAAAATTTAGTCTGTTGATAAAAGAATGGTGAGCAGTCTAAACCCAACCGCTATCACATACAATCAATAAATTGATTAGTTATTCTTTCCATTTTGCATTGATTGCCAGCGAACCCATTCTGATTCCTCCCATTCGAAGACTGGTTAAAAGATCCAGAGACGGGAGGAAAAATAACCCACGAGAAACGGGTGGATGAGGCACTTCCTCGGCATAACCTGATAGTTTCTCCGGATTCTTGCTGAATGTGACGGTATATACACCGGACTGTGAGTCAACTTGACATGGAAATTTATGCTGTGGAAGATCACATGAAAAATTGGCGTCCGATTTAAATTTCTGGGTTAACACAAAGCTGCTTTGAACCGTATCAAGATTCCCGGAACTATCAAGAAGCACTTTTTCTTTTTCACTAGCAATATCAGCATGAGTGCCACCCTCTAAAACCAGTTCTTCAATAAGGTTACCACTCGGGCCAAACAGTTCTTTGATATTATCGGCAAGAGTTCGGTTAAACTCATTTTTTTCAGAAGAAAAACAAAAAAACATGTCTCCCACAGTGGCTGGTACTTCCGTATCCCCTATCTCTGTTTCTTCCAGTGAGCGGAAACCACCACGAACCGGAGCATCGGGCGTAATCAAAAGCCATACCATGGGACCAAAACCAACCACTGCACTAACTTCACTTCCCTTCGTCTTACTTTTGGGCCGTTCGTTAAAAAATCCCGCCTCTAATTGACAAGCCATGCCAGGAGTCTGCGCCCCAATACGAGCTACATTCATGGCAATAAGTGGCAAGTTATCAAAATTATATATTTGTACCAGCGTGTGTTGTTTCGGAGGTATTAAAACGCCATGTTGAGCTTGCAATGGGAGTTCCTTTAAAGAGGGATATCAAAAGACTAGGAACCTACAATAAAATATCGGCAATAATATTTCTTACACTTTTAAATATTGATCGACAACCTCTTTTCCAAGGTTTTCCATTTTATCGGCCGCAACATTTCGTCCCTTGTCCAGAATATAAAAATGTTGGGCAACACGGCGCGCAAAGGGGAGTTTTTGTTCGACGAGAAGTATGGTCATGCCTCTTTCTTGATTGAGGCGAATAATAATATCCCCTATCTCGTGTACGATATTTGGCTGAATACCTTCCGTCGGCTCATCTAGAATCAACAGCTTTGGATCAATCGACAATGCTCTTCCAATCGCCAACTGTTGTTGTTGACCTCCGGAGAGATCTCCTCCACGCCGACGAAGCATCTGTTTTAATACCGGAAAAATTTCAAATATGAATTCAGGGATCTCACGCAATCCATCACCACGAGCGAGAAGTCCTACTCTAAGGTTTTCCTCCACACTTAGCTGAGTAAAAATTTCTCTGCCTTGAGGAACATAACCAATGCCTCTATATGCCCTGGTTTCGGCAGGCTTTTTAGTCAGGTCCTGACCATCATATATAATGGAAGCGGATGAAGTTGGCAACAAACCCATAATGGATTTCAGGAGGGTTGTCTTACCGACCCCATTTCTTCCCATCAAACAGGTGCAGGATCCGGCCAAAACGTTCAAGTCCACATCCCAAAGTGTGTGGCTTTCTCCATAAAACTGATTTAACTTCTCAACCTTTAACAAAACATTAACTCCCCAAGTAAACTTCAACTACCTTCGGATCATTTTGCACGTCTTCCATAGCTCCCTCTGCCAGCACACGCCCCTCATGCAAAACCGTAACCCTGTTTGCTATTGAGCGAATAAAATCCATTTCATGTTCAACCACAACCACGGAATGTTTTCCCGCCAAGGAACTTAAAAGTTCCGCCGTCTGTTCGGTTTCTTGATGTGTCATCCCTGCGACGGGTTCATCGATTAATAATAGTCTGGGGTCCTGCACCAATAACATTCCTATTTCCAGCCATTGGGTTTGACCATGGGCCAGTAACCCCGCACGAATATTTTTTTGTTCAACTAAGCCGATGGTCTCCAAAGCACCTTCAATCGTTTCTTTTTGATCGGCGTTTAAACGTTTTAATAGCGATGTCCAAATATCCTTGTCCGCATGGAGCGCTAATTCTAAATTCTCATACACCGTATGGTTTTTAAAAACAGTCGGTTTCTGAAACTTTCTTCCAATACCAGCATGTGCAATTTCATACTCCGTCATCTGGGTTAGATCCAGAGACTGCCCAAAGAAAACGGTTCCCTCATCCGGGCGTGTTTTCCCAGTGATCACATCCATCATGGTAGTTTTCCCGGCACCGTTTGGTCCTATAATGCAACGCAGTTCTCCATCGTCAATATACAAATTCAGATCATCAAGCGCCTTGAATCCATCAAAGCTAACCGTGACATTCTCAACGTACAAGATACAACCATGCCTTGTATCAACCGAGCTCTCTTTTGCCTCATTCTTTTCGCTAGTCATTAATTACTTCCCTATCCTTATTCTTTGAAGTAAACCGGTCAAAAATACCAATAAATCCTTTAGGTAAAAATAAAGTTACCACTATGAAAAGAACCCCTAAGAAGTAAAGCCAATAGTCTGGAGCTGCAACGGTAAACCAGCTTTTTGCTACATTGACCAGCCCTGCCCCAAGGAGCGCCCCGACTAATGTTCCCCGACCGCCAACGGCTACCCAGATTGCCATCTCAATTGAATTTGCAGGTTGCATTTCACTTGGGTTAATAATACCCACTTGTGGAACATAAAGTGCGCCAGCCAAACCACACAAAAACGCAGAGACCGTCCAAATAAAAAGTTTGTAATGTAAAGTATTGTAGCCGGAAAACATAACTCGACTTTCAACATCTCGAATCGCAGTGAGGACTCGACCTAGCTTTGATTTCACGATATAACGAGAAATAACATAACTCAAAAATAAAACCAAAGCCGTAATCATAAATAATCCCATTTTCGTGGATGGCTCCTGCAGTGAATACCCTAAAATTCTCTTGAAATCAGTGAGACCATTATTACCCCCAAAACCTGTATTGTTTCGGAAGAACAAAAGCATCAAGGCGTAAGTCATCGCCTGGGTGATGATTGCAAAATAAACTCCCTTAATACGAGAACGAAAAGCAAAGTAACCAAAAACAAAGGCAAACAATCCTGGCAACAAGAAAACAATCAATAAAGCAAAAGAAAAGTAATCAAATCCATACCAATACCAGGGAAGTTCCTTCCAATCCAGGAACACCATAAAATCAGGCAGGTCACTTTTATAAACTCCCTCTTTACCGATACTCCGCATCAAGTACATGCCCATGGCATAGCCACCCATTGAAAAAAATACGCCATGCCCTAAACTCAAGATGCCTGTATACCCCCAAATCAAGTCAACGGCCAAAGCTACCATGGCGTAACATAAATACTTCCCAAGAAGGGGGAACATGTAATCCGGGATATGAAAAAAAGATTCTTCAGGTACAAATATATTTAAAACGGGAAATAAAATGATTGCAGCAAACAATAGTCCAAAGGTAAGCAACCAACCTCGAAATGAATGTAATGCTGCGATTTGTTTTATCATCTGATAGATGCTCAGTTATCGGCGGATCGCCCCTTAAGGGCGAATAAACCTTGCGGTCGTTTTTGAATTAAAGCGATAATAAGAACTAGAACAATTATTTTTCCCAGTACAGCCCCGGAAACAGGCTCTAAAAATTTATTGATCACCCCAATGCCAAGAGCACCCGCTACGGTACCTGCAATTTTACCAACACCGCCTAAAACAACGACCATAAAGGAGTCGACGATATACATTCGTCCCAGTTCTGGTCCCACGTTTCCGATCTGGGAAAGGGCTAGTCCTCCAAGACCTGCCACGCCTGACCCCAAACCAAAAGTCCACATATCAACTTTATGGGTTGGTATTCCCATGCAGGCCGCCATCTCTCTATTTTGAGTTACAGAGCGAACTTGAAGTCCAAGGGATGTTTTTTGTAATAGCGCCCAGATAGCGGTTACTACAAAAACCACGAACACAATAATCACGATCCTACTGTACGGGAAAACAACCCCGTTAAAAACTTCAACACCGCCTGAAAGATAGAAAGGGTTGGCCACTTCCACGTTTTGCGCACCAAAAGTCAGCCTCACAGTTTGAATCAACACTAAGCTGATCCCCCAGGTAGCAAGAAGGGTTTCCAGGGGACGGCCATAAAGATGCCTGATGACACTTCTCTCTAAAATAATACCCACGATAGCGCTAGCCAGAAAGGAGACCGGGATAGCAACAATTAAATACCAGTCAAAAAAACTAGGTAAATACTCTATAAATAAATTTTGAACAACAAACGTTGCATAAGCGCCTATCATCAACATCTCGCCATGCGCCATGTTAATTACGCCCATAAGTCCAAACGTAATCGCCAAGCCCAGTGCCGCAAGAAGCAGTATACTTCCGAGGCTCAACCCATAAAATAGGTTTGCGATTTGATCAACAAAGACCTGTCGCTGTTTAATGGATTTAATGGCCTTGGCAGCACTATCACGAATTTCTGAATCCTCTTCAAAATACTCACCTTTGTCATTCTGTTTCAATAATTCCTCAAGAACACTGTGAAAATCATTGTTCCCAAATTTTTTGATGGTATTAATCGATTCAATACGTTTGTTTCTATCTTCGCCTTCAAGGTTTATTTTTGCCAGGACCAGGGAAAGCGTCTCCTTGACATCATCATTGGTCTCTTTTTTTAGAGCAGCTTCAACCAGTGCCAAAACTGAACTCGAGGAACGTTTCAATAGTTCTTGTGCCGCTTCCAACCGAACAGCAGATTCCTCGGAGCTTAGTTTTAGTTTTGCAATCGCCGCTGACAGATATCTTCGAACCGAGTTATTAATTCTTGGTTTTCTAAGTGTCAGAGACCCTATATCCAGTTTCTCTCCCGTCAACGCATCTGATCCTTGGTCTTCCGGCTCATTTAAAATGACAAGCTTTCCTTCTTCAGTAGTTGCCAACCGTTTATTTTTTAGAGCACTTAAAGCGGGTAGTGCAGCAGGATTCCCAAGTTCACCCAGTTTTTGTACCGCTATTTTGATCTTGGAACGACTTTTATTTCCTAAATCATTCAGTAGAGACTCGAAGTCATTTGCTTCGGCAATCGATATGAAGGAGGTGAAACAAACGAGGAGAGAAAAGAACCAAACAGGTCGTATGAATACTTTGAAGATGTTAGAACCAGTTATCGAGCAAACAGGTTTCGGCAGGAAGACGTGATTGACCATTAGTTCAACTCTTTCTAAAAACAAAGAAATTCCATTCACCTGGTGTGAATGGAATTCTTATCAGAAACTCTCAGGCCTAATGGTGCCAATCAAAGTTGGAGGAGACTAGCACCATAGGCCTGGATAGAAAATCGAAAATTAGAACTTAGCTTTGGTACAATTACCACATACCCAAGGATAAGTCCAATCAGCGACTTTTTTAGCACTCTCAGGTATAAATGGGCTCCATGCCTGTGCACGAATAGGTCCATCTGTTTTCCAGACTACCTCAAACTGTCCATCTGCCTGAACCTCGCCGATAACTACAGGTTTGTGCAAATGATGATTTTTTGCGTCCATTGTAATCTCAAAACCAGAAGGTGACTGAACGGTTTGACCACCAATAGCCTGTCGTACCGCATCAATATTAATGGTGCCAGCTTGTTCGACTGCCTGAGCCCACATCTTGATGCCAATGTAAGTCGCTTCCATTGGGTCGTTGGTTACACGCTTGGATCCACCCGGTAGCTTGTGTTTCTTAACATAAGCATTCCACTTCTTAATAAACGCTTTATTTGCAGGTGTCTTAACAGACATGAAGTAATTCCAGGCGGCCAAGTGTCCTACCAAGGGCTTGGTGTCAATGCCGCGTAACTCCTCTTCACCTACAGAAAATGCTACAACCGGAATATCTTCAGCCTTTAGACCCTGGTTTCCAAGTTCCTTGTAAAAAGGTACATTCGAGTCGCCGTTTATAGTGGAAACAACCGCGGTGGGTTTACCAGCAGCGAATTTTTTGATATCCGCAACGATCGTCTGGTAATCACTATGACCAAACGGCGTATAGGTTTCCATGATATCTTTTTTCGCTACGCCCTTTGATTTTAGAAAATAATTAAGAATCTTGTTAGTCGTTCGTGGATATACATAGTCGGTTCCTAATAGAACCCACCTTTTTGCTCCACCGCCATCTTCACTCATTAAATATTCTACTGCCGGGATAGCCTGCTGGTTTGGAGCAGCACCCGTATAAAAAACATTGTAAGAAGATTCTTCACCCTCATACTGAACTGGGTAGAAAAGCAATCCGTTCAACTCTTCAAAAACCGGAAGAACTGATTTTCTAGACACGGAGGTCCAGCAACCAAAGGTAACTGCAACTTTGTGCTTTTGAATTAATTCCCGGGCTTTTTCTGCAAATAAAGGCCAATCAGAAGCAGGATCAACTACCACGGGTTCTAATTTTTTCCCAAGCAATCCACCCTTGGCATTGATCTCTTCAATTGCCATCAAAGCAACATCCTTTAATGATGTCTCACTAATAGCCATCGTTCCAGATAGCGAGTGCAAAACACCTACCTTAATTGTATCTGCTGCCTGTGCTGTACCGCTGATAACAAACATAACAAAGGCAAGAACCAGAAACTTTAAACTAAACAATGGAACTCTCTGTTTTGATTTTAAACAATTCATCTTACTAGCATCCTTTCGAAGCCAAATTAATAATCACAACTGCAATGTAAATTATGGTGATTTACACCCACAACTACTAAGATATAAAAGCAATTCCAATGCCAAAAAATATCCTAACAAAAACACATTGAAATACATGTAGTTACAGTTACCACCAAATATAACCACTTTAAAAGTGCTCTAAAATAAAGCGCGCGATGGATGTTGTGCTGTTTTTTGATACTTTTTAAATAGTACTTCTACAGGTAAAAGTACGGGAATGAAAAAGACCGTTTAGGTGAGTCTATCAGTTAACCTTCAAATCAAAATGAGGAGTTAGCGTGAAGTTTAAAACTACCTTCAAAAAAAAACCTGCCTTGCTTAAAAAAAAAGAGGAAAGGCAATCAAGCCCTTCCTCTTTCTAGGTAAATCGAATTTTATTTTAAATTACAACTGGAACTGCATACCCAGAACGTAACTATCAATTGTGGTTACATCCTCAGTTTGTTGCCAAAGGGCTGTCACCTTAGCGTTAAAGCCATCGATAACATAATTCACGCCAGCTTCTATGCGATCCGTATATCCAGTATTACCGGAGGTATTTTCCATGTCACGGTTATATCCCTGGTACCTTGTATAAGGCTGGAACTGACCCTGGATTCCAGCGATTGAAGTTTTACCCGGCACCAAGTAGCTCGCCAAGACAAAGAAGGAGTCACCCTGGACTATGTTGGCATCAGACTTATCATCCGTATCCCAGTCATAGTAAGCACCCTCTAAATCAATCACCGCTCCATTACCAATAGTTCTCTCGATGAGAACGTCTGCACTGAACCCAGTAAAATCACCCTGGTCCGCAGCGACACCAACCCCGTCATCTTCATGATGCATGGCCAAATTTAGTGTAGTGATCTTCTTGGCACCGAAATAGGTGCTCCCGGAATAAAAACCAGGCTCCGCATCGTCAAAGGCATAGGTAAGGGAAGCTGCGTGCCTGACATTATCCTCTTGATCGGCGCCGCCTACTAATCCTTCAAAGACACCATAGGCCCACTTGAATTTTCCACCGTTTACCTCACCATGAAACGCCATCCCGTTGTCACGACCGCCGAGGCAACCGTCGCAACCTTGATTACCAAAAGACTGTATCATCGGGTAGGACCAAGCAGCATTTAAATAGAAAGGACCATCCATATTGGCACGATCACTGGGTGGTAGTTGCCGCCCTATCCATAAATCGGCAAGGCCAAGGTCTAGCTTGATGACTACGTCCAAAAGGTTTATGGATTCACCGTTAAGCTCTGTGTTGTACTCTACCTGAACATTCTTATGAACTTGGGAAGCCGTGTAGAGTCTAATATTTTCTGGCGCAGGGTTAAATGAGCTATCTGTTCCATTTGTAGCGCCATCCTCCGTAACGGTCACAGAACCTCTAACACCCACACCTATTTGGAAATATTTATCTTCATCAATTTTAATCTTCGCGCCCGCAGCCGCAAGAACTGGAAGACTGACAAGAAATAAAAAAATAGCAGCGCTACCATATGCAAATCGTTTAGTAAAAGATAAGCCCATAACTCAATTCCCTTTCATTAATTATACTAATTAAACTTACTTAACGGTGGCGTCGCTAACTTATGCGGTGGTCCTTAGGCGCCACTATATACCAAAATTAAAAAAATAACTAATACAAAGATTTAGATTCATTTTCGTCCAATTCTTCAGGTTTGAGTGTTTTGCTCACCTGAACCTTGCCGATCGCTCCTTTGTAAAAGTTTATTACCACCTGTCCCGTGAAAAGATTCTTTATCAATTCATCTAAAAATTCAATCAACTTCGTCAAATCGTTCTCCTTAACTGATTCCTTTTAGAGATTCAGTTTCAATATATTTATTCCATACAAACACTCGCAAAAAAAAAGGGCATCGCCAGGCGCGGTGGTCCCACCTAAGATAAAAAGCAAGACTTATTCCATTTTAAAAATATAAATCTAATACTTAATTTTATTAATGAGTTACAGAAAAAAACGTAGTTGAAACGTGAACACCGCGGAGGAAATTATCTCTTTTTTGAGGCATTACAGCTAAAGGGTGCTACAAAATTAGGCATGATCGAGAAAAATACAATCGCATTTGTTTAGAAAAACCTACCATATAATCGCTGGCAATTTAGATATTCCGGATATCATTAAAAAATATAATTAAAACAACTCATCGAAAATCTTTTTTTGCTGGTTTTTATATTCTTCTTCGTTGATCAGTTGTTTGTCGTATAGATATTTAAGGTGCTCCAGTTTCTCCTCTAACTTTGGATTGATGTTGTTTCCTGAAGGTTCTTTTTGTTGGGTATCAACCGATCGCTGGTTATCCATATTTTCCCGGTCAGAGATAGGTAGCTTTAGTTTTGAAATAATCCAGTTTTTCTGTATGCGCTTGTCCGTTCCGGATTTGAAGTAACGCTGCCCTTTCTTGGGCATCATTTCCCAAGAAAAAATATTCCAGCCGCGAACATTATTCTTCTGCAGAAATGTATCACCGCGAATTGAATCGAAACGCCAGTTTAAATATTTTTTAAAAGAAAAAATATCACCCGATGTAATGCCGCCTACGCTCCTTAGTTGAATCCGAATAATTTTTTCAGGACCCACCCCTGCAAATGCCTTGAAAAGAACCGGGGCTAATGATTGAATCTCGGAAATGGAAAATACAGGCTCTTCTTTGTTCCCGAGAAAGGTACCCTTGGATCTTAACGCAACCATATGATTGATAATTTCTGCCTGTGAAATTTTAATAGGGTGATTTAATTTCAGGTGGGTAAGGTTAGAGCTCTCATAAAATTGAGATCGAAATGTGATTTTAACTTTACCTTTTTTCGATCCAGCCCCCTCCACAACCCCAAAAACAGACAAACTAAAAAAAATAAAAACCACTACCACTTTTAAAAAATTTAAATTCGGTAACATTGGTCACAAAACCTTCAATAAAATAAAATCAAGAACCGAGCAAACCCTGCTTAATGATAAATTGTTCTACCGCTACTGCTCCATCACCTTTTTTCAAGTTGGTGAAGACAAAAGGCCCCTCACCTCTCATTTTTTTTGCGTCGCGTTCCATAACTTCGAGAGAAGCACCCACATGTGGAGCTAGATCAATTTTATTGATGACCAGCAGATCAGACTTCGTGATGCCCGGACCTCCCTTTCGGGGAATTTTGTCGCCTGCGGCAACATCAATGACATAAATAGTAAGGTCTGATAGTTCCGGACTAAAGGTAGCCGCAAGGTTATCGCCGCCACTCTCAACTATCACCAAATCCAGGTTGGGGAAACGAACACTCAATTCATCCACAGCAGAAAGGTTCATCGAGGCATCTTCGCGAATCGCCGTATGTGGACATCCTCCCGTCTCTACCCCCAGGATACGATCCTCTTCCAAGGCCTTGTGCTTGATTAAAAACTGAGCATCCTCTTTCGTGTAGATATCATTGGTCACTACTGCGATTTCAAACTTTTCGCGTAATTGTTTACAAAGCTCATTGATCAATGCCGTTTTCCCAGAACCCACCGGCCCCCCTACCCCAACTCTCAAAACTTGTTTTTTGTTCATACCTTTAAATATTTTTGTTGTCTACGAACGAAATAATCTTGTGTACTGAGTTTCATGCAGGACGCTTGCGATTCCTTGTCCGGGAGCAGTATACCCAATATCCTCATCCGATAAATCCAATCCCTGATTAATCACACGAGAAATGGTTTCAATAACGGCGGATAAAATTTTTTGCCCATCGGTTTGTCCTAACGGTATTAATTTCATGGCACATAAAACTTTATTTTCCGCCCACATCCACAAAAAACCGTGCGCCGCATCGTTTAAAGAAATATCCCACCTCACGACCGCTAAAGTATATAAAGTCAGGAATCCACCATAGGGAGGATTCAAAAAAGGTTTCGCTTCTTCCAAGTCCAAGTCAACCAAAAGACGCGCCAAGGCTTTTCCTAATTGCCGGTCTTCTTCTTGTAGTTCAAAAGCATCCCGGTTTGCCGATAAAAAATTATTCCAATAACGAACTCTATCCGTATCAGATTCCCGCCAGGCCTCATAAATTTTTTTAAGCACAGGTAGATCTAAATTAATTAATGAGTTTGTTAACAGACCTTGAATCCAATCTGATGCCGTGGATGTGTCGTGTACCCACCCAGATGATATAGCAAACTCCAATCCCTGCGAATACGAGTACCCACCAATAGGAAGTGACGGACTGGTAAGACGCATTAACTTTAATAAATTGGGATTCTGCAAGTGAGACGTGGGATTCTTAGTGCTCATGGGTATGCTGATGCTTGCCATCATTTTTATAAGCCCCAGACTCTGGTTCAAAAGAAGCCTCCCGGTGTTCAACCACCAGTCCTAAGGAGCGCACCATATCGTCCAAGACATGGTCATGAAGGTAACAAAGTGAACCGTCTCCGATTTGCAGAGGTACGTGGCGGTTTCCTAGATGGTAACAGGCACGGGACAATAAATGAGAATTCAGTTCATGAACGACGGAAACAGATTCTAAAGACGCACGCACTTCGATAACTTCACCGCACGCGCTACGCAACAAATCTCCGTGACGCAGGACAACACCCCTATTTAAAATGAGGGAAGCTTCATTCCCATTATCAAGGGTAACTCGTAGACGACTTTTTTGTCTCTGATCAAATGGCAGGGTTAGAGAAGTAAAATAAGTTCCTGTGTAATCCTCAATGCGCTCTATGATTTCCAACATGGGTCATTTCCGAAACAGCAATAATTATGAGAAGCAACCTTTATCAAAAAAGAAAATAGCGCTGCGCTAAAGGTAAGACTTCCGCAGGTTCACACGTTAACAACTCTCCATCCGCGCGGACTTCATAGGTTTGGGAATCCACTTCTATCTTTGGTTGGTAGTCATTATGTATCAAATCTTTTTTTCTGATTTGACGAGTATTCTTAACTCCAATGATCTTCTTATTTAATTTTAGTTTTTGCCCGATGCCATCATCGCAAGCTGCTTGAGAAACAAAACTCACACAGGTTTCACTGCGGGCGCCACCCAAGGCACCAAACATTGGTCGGTAATGAACTGGCTGCGGAGTAGGAATAGACGCATTAGGGTCACCCATCGGTGCCGCCACAATCATCCCACCCTTGATCATCATCGCAGGCTTTGCCCCAAAAAAAGCTGGTTTCCAAAGTACGATATCCGCAAGCTTACCGGACTCAATCGACCCAACTTCATGAGCAATCCCGTGAGATATCGCGGGGTTGATCGTATACTTGGCCACATAACGTTTGGCGCGAAAATTATCATGGCGATCAGGGTCTGGCTTCAGCGCACCCCGCTGAACTTTCATCTTGTGAGCAGTTTGCCAAGTTCTGGTTATCACCTCTCCAATTCGACCCATCGCCTGCGAGTCTGAGGCGATCATACTAAATGCCCCAAGATCATGCAGTATGTCTTCTGCCGCGATAGTTTCCCTTCGAATCCTTGATTCGGCAAACGCAACATCCTCTGGGATCTTTGAGTCAAGGTGATGACAAACCATCAGCATGTCTAAATGCTCGTCGACCGTGTTGACCGTAAAGGGGCGGGTGGGATTAGTAGAGGAAGGCAAAACGTTTGCTTCCCCACAGGCCTTGATGATATCAGGAGCATGCCCACCACCGGCACCTTCTGTATGATAGGTATGAATAGTGCGATTTTTAAAAGCGGCAATTGTATTTTCGACAAAACCGGATTCATTCAGCGTATCGGTATGAATGGCTACTTGAATATCAAATTTTTCAGCCACGCTCAAACAGTTGTCGATAGCTGCCGGTGTCGTCCCCCAGTCTTCATGTAGTTTCAAGCCCATGGCACCTGCCCGGACTTGCTCCTCCAAAGCCATCGGCAAACTGGCATTCCCTTTACCAAGAAAACCAAAGTTGATTGGAAGCTCTTCAACCGCCTGATACATGCGTTGAATGTTCCATGGTCCGGGCGTGCATGTAGTTGCGTTGGTGCCGGCGGCAGGTCCCGTGCCACCACCAATCATAGTGGTGATACCAGACATTAAGGCATCATCAACTTGCTGTGGGCAAATAAAATGGATATGAGCATCGATGCCTCCAGCTGTAGCAATCAATCCTTCCCCGGCAATGGCTTCTGTTGAAGGGCCAATGATGATATCCACGCCTGACTGAATATCAGGGTTACCGGCTTTACCAACTCCAACAATACGACCCTCTTTTATTCCAATATCCGCCTTAACAATTCCCCAGTGATCCAAAATCAAGGCGTTAGTTATGACCACGTCGACGGCATCTTTTGAGACCCGTTGACTTTGCCCCATACCATCTCGAATGACTTTACCTCCGCCAAACTTCACTTCTTCACCGTATACCGTTTTATCTTCTTCTACTTCGATCCACAGTTCCGTGTCACCTAACCGGACGCGGTCGCCTACTGTAGGGCCGAACATATCTGCATAAGCGCGCCGGTCAATAGTACTCACGATTTTTTCTCCAGTGGACCCATAATTTTTGCGTTGAACCCGTAAACATGTCTGGAACCCGCATAGGCAACTAACTCCACCTCTCGAGTTTGCCCCGGTTCAAAACGAACCGCCGTCCCTGCTGGAATATTCAATCGAAAACCACAGGCCGCCTCGCGGTCGAACTCCAATGCAGAGTTGGTCTCATGAAAATGGTAGTGCGAACCGACTTGAACAGGTCGATCCCCCAGATTCGCTACTGATAACGTAATCTTTTTGCGCCCTTCATTTAAGACCAACTCGCCCCTTTGAATCGCATATTCTCCAGGAATCATGTCTTTGTCCTTTACACTATTGGGTTGTGAACCGTAACCAGTTTTGTCCCGTCCGGAAATGTCGCCTCGACTTGCACCTCATGGATTATTTCAGGAATACCATCCATAACGTCTTCCCGTTTAAGCAACTGGGTTCCATGACTCATAAGGTCGGCAACACTTTTTCCTTCACGCGCTCCTTCCAAAATCGCAGCCGATATATATGCCACCGCCTCGGGATAATTCAGCTTGATTCCACGCGACAATCGTCTTTCTGCCAGCAAACCAGCTGTAAAAATAAGTAATTTATCTTTTTCTCGAGGCGAGAGTTCCATTTTCTTACCTTATATATATAGGCCAAAACTAACATCTAGTAACAAGCTTGAAATGGATCCATCCAAATCATGTGCTCCATATACGCGGAATAACAGCTTCGTGATCCCGCAAAGCCAAGCGCAATAATTGCCAAGCTTTTATAAAATGACGTTTCACATGTTCTACACTATTTCCCAAATATCGGCAAAGAATAATATCATCCACAAAGGTTACTGAAAACAAATCACCATTTTCCGGTGAACCAATATTCTGTCTCAATAAATCAACGAGATCTTTTCTTTTAGAAAGACAAAAAAAGCTCCCTACAATCGGCTTTCCTCCCAACCCCCATTTTGCATCCAGAATCTCGTCATTCCCCCTGACAACAAGCCTATCCAAACGAATTAGTCGCCCATTTTGAAAAATTTCTAACTTTTGGGTCAATTGTCCCTGAGAAAAAGTCTCTCCAATAGCAGGCCTGCCTAAACACAGAATATCCCAACCGATAAAATGGCTTTCCTTTGATAAATAAACTCTCGTTCCTAGTTTTACCTTGGCACCAGGGAAAAAAATATTTTCAGATGGAAACCACTCTAACACTCCATGATCATCTACCGTAATTGTCTGCTGTTGATAGGCTTCGCCTCCAGCACTTCTATAAAATTTACCTGCAGCCGGAGTGGTTACCAAAACTTTTGCGTTCGGGGCCACCTCAATTTGCACATCAAAACTATCACCGCCGACCACCCCTCCGGGCGGATGCAAAATATAGACATGGCATGCCCCACTTGCCTCCGGATAAAATGCTTTCTGTACCTGCAGTGGCCCCTGATGCGACCGCTTATTTAATATTGTTTTATTATTTTCTTCGATAAATTTCAGATAAAGCTTGGCTTTCCAACCTTCACACAAACCAATTCTATCTAAACAGGATGTAGTCATAAACTCGACACGTATGGGTAGTGTTTCAGCAATCATACGCTAAAACTCTAGGCCCAGAGGAAAATATTAACTGTTAGATATCCGCCTAATTTCTTTACGGCGGCAAGAGAAACAAAGGTACATATCAAGCACCTTTCCGCATGTTGAAATTTGGGTATATTTATACAATAATGTGTATACCTTTATAGGAAATTATTTTACATTCAAGTGATCATAGAAACTACTTTCCCTGGTCCCCATCTGACAATTCTCAATCAACGGATAAAAACCAAACTGGATAATTCTTGCAAATGAAAAAATATTTTAAAGTTGTAGGCTGGGTTTTTCTTGGAATTTTTCTACAGTTTAAATTTAGCGCCCTTTACGGAATAGTTTTTCTAGAGAATCTTAATTTTCATGATCGTTCTTACTTCGTTGAGATGAAGTTGGTGCCCGCAAGCCAATCGGTGCATTTGCTTACCATGAAGACGACTGTTCACCATTCGTTAGGGTCTGATTATTTTGCCAATGTTTATATTCCCGATGATTACAAGGTAATAAACAAGGCTACCTATGCTGGAGCAGAAACCATTCCAGGTTACCTTGCGTATAAGATGAACATGAAAAGAAAATACCGCGATGTCTTGAGTTCCGAGGATTTCATTATTTCGCCATCTGCCCCCGACAAAACTATTGAACCGGCACCTATTCTCATCCATTTTGAGAATATGGAACAACGCCTGCATACGGACAAGACGTTTGAATTATCCATCAGCAACAACATAATGGCATTGAAGGGACCAAAGCGGGCCGAAGCAACCTATCCACAACAATGGGGAATGTAACAACTGTCCCGCTTCAACATTCAATCGCATCATGAGAACTAGATTCCGAGAGTTTAAAGACTACTATAAAATACTGGATGTCGCCGAAAACGCATCAGATATAGAGATAAAAAAATCTTACCGTCAACTGGCGCTTGAACACCACCCCGACCACAACAAAAATGATCCTGACAGTGAGGAAAAGTTCAAACAAATCACCGAAGCTTATGGTGTCCTGATAGATCCTCTCAAACGAAAAGAATACGATCGGTTTCGGGCTGACCATCTGGCAGGCCGGACCAACGAATACTCCCAATTTCGATATACGCAGCAGGACATTTTTGAAGAAATGCTTCGTAAAGGTTTTGGTAAGGATGTATTTGAAGAATTGAATCGTGAGTTTTCAAAGTCAGGTTTTCGATCAGGCAACTCGTTTTTTCAAACGACACTGATGGGCGGTGCCCTAGGAGGAATCGTTCGGGTTCTTGGGATGATCCCAGGTCCTATTGGACGAGTAGGCCAAGGTCTTCGAATAGCACATATGGTTGGCACATCTCTTTTCGCACTAAAAAAAATGCGTGATGCTAAATCAGCAGAAAACATTAAAGATCAACCAAATATTAAAAACCCCGATATTCTTGAATCCATGAAGGGAGTTTTTAATAAAGAAACAAATACCCAAAACTCTCTTGATTACAATTTAGCCATGAGCATACCTCCTAAAGAAGCACTCACAGGAGTTAATAAAAAAATTTCATATGAAATAGACGGAACTCCTGAGCAGTTGATGATTCGAATCCCTGAAAAATTTCCCCATGGTGGGAAATTAAGAATCAAAGGCAAAGGACACTCCAAAAATAAAAAACGGGGCGACCTGATACTTCAAATCAAGGTAAACTCCTAACCCCGTCACATCTCTTTTTTACAATTTGTAATATCCATCAACACATGAGTTCTTTAAATAATTTTATTCAATGAAAAAAGAAGAAATTATAAAATTTTGGAGTATTTTTTTTGCCGACCTTCTAGTCGGAACTTTCAAAAAACTCCTCCTATTCGGGTTGATTGGGTTTACTCTCGGGCTATTCGGTCTTTTCATAATGGATCATTTCGCTATTGAAGGACTGGGGTGGAGCACTTGGATTGTGTCGACAATCCTGGTTTTGTCTTTCAGCTGGTATACCGGGTTTGGCACTATCTTTGGATTGATTGCCTGTATCATTCAAACCTCTAGTAAAAAAATTGCCGAAGCACTAGTCGGACTTCATGACTTACTCGATCTATTGACTCACGGGGTGGTAGAAAAAATCCCCCGGTTTAACAAAAATATTCCTCGCGACCAACTGGAAGATACTTTTGATAAAATCGGGAAAAATTTCCTTGAACAATTGCGGCTTAAGCAAGGAGTCACTGCTTTTCTTGCACGCATCCTGTTTGGGACTATCCTTAAGGTAATCAAATTCTTTTTTCTAGATAACGTAGTAGAAGAATTATCGAAAAAAGAAACCGACATCACATCGTCCGATATCGAGCATGCGGTACGGCGGGTGGGCGTGGAGATGGTAACAGAACCAATCTTGGAAAAGTTTACTTATCTTCAAATTCTGAATTTTATTCTATTTACCTTAACCTTCGCTGCCCCATTTGGAGTTTTACTTTTTTTCTAGTTTTTCTCTTAGCAATTTATATATGTTTGTATGAAAAAACCATTCTGTCAACATCGGGCAAACTGAGAATCAAGAGCAAACACGATGAATCAAATTTGGATAGCTAAAAAAATTATCACTGGTTTTATTTTGGCGATATTTGTACCCGTCTTAGCAGGAACGACAAGCGCAGCGACAAAGCAAGAACTCACGCGAGAAGCTTTGATAGATAAAGTGAACTCTCATGACAAACTTCTTGAGACTCTCCAAAGAGTAAGTTGGTTTGGTGACATGAGACTGCGTTACGAGATAGTAGATCGAGCCAGTGATAACTCCACCGCTAATGATGCTGACGGTCACCTGGATACAGACCGGGCAAGAATTCGTTTTCGGTTTGGAGCCAGTGCGCATGCCTACGAAGACCTGGATTTCGTTTTTAGACTTTCTACTGGTGGTGATACTGCATCTACATCAGGTAATACGACTTTGGATGGAACATTCGGGAACGAAGCTATTTCTCTTAACCTGGCCTACGGCTCTTGGGAGCTTTTGAGTGGCTTAACTGTACAGGGTGGAAAGGTAAAAAACCCATTCATGAAATCAGAAGTAGTCTGGGACAATGATGTGAACCCTGAAGGACTCTCCGAAATCTATCAAAAAAAATCAGGAGACAGCACCCTACAGTTTGTTGCGGGTCAATACATAGTCGAGGAAACGGATCGTAAAAACAATATTGATTCTGACGATGTTGTTCTTTTGGCATGGCAGGCACAACTTCACCAGAAAACTAAAGCCGGGAAATTTAAGTTTGCTGTGGCATGGTATGACTATCATCACCTAACCGATCAGGGAAGCGCTATCACTAAACAACTCGGCAGCGGTGATGGACAGAGGAACAGCCAGGTCACAGGAACCGATGTCAATACAACGAACATGCAGACTTTGGATTTTATGGCTGATTGGTCTTCCCCCATAGGTAGCAAGCATGGCAACCTTTTCTATGAATATGCTGTCAACACTGATGCCGATGCCCCTGCAGGAAATAATACGATAGCTCAAAATCTAGACACTGCTTGGCAATTAGGGTTCAAGTTTGGTGACAGGAGCGTTAAGAAGGCTGGACAATGGCAAATCAAGACCCTTTATCGGGTCGTTCAACAAGATGCCGTGTTTTATGCTTTGACCGATTCTTCCTTCCATCAGGGTGGGACCAATGCCAAAGGGATTGAACTGGGGGTAAATTATGCTATTCGAAAAGGCATGCAACTGGGTTACACCTTTTTCAACACTAAAAATGAACGGGGAGATGTGAATGGCGGAAAATTAG
>Ga0208639_1001046_pt1 | contig 18864 bp, 19 predicted proteins | sample ETNtaG_33_FD_185772 | JGI IMG/M metagenome (GOLD analysis project Ga0208639, IMG submission 185772) | Marine microbial and viral communities from oxygen minimum zone, Eastern Pacific Ocean - ETNP201310SV76 (SPAdes) (version 2) | ecosystem: Environmental > Aquatic > Marine > Oceanic ...
AACCTACGGGTTCCCCCCATAGGGGGGGACCCGAAAGAGTGTCAAAGGGGTACTGGGCGCCTATCTTTCCAGCATCTCATTGCGAGGGCCGAAATTCCGCCCAATCGTGTCTCAGATTTCTCTAACCATTCCTTATTTGCAACAGTTGTAGGCTTATCAGGTCCAAGAGCATCACAAACTTCTGGACCTTCGCTTATCGATAAGGTTCCAATAGTTCTCGCCATCGCCATAATGTCGACCTTGTCAAAGGCCAACAGAGGCCTTAGTGGCAATAGTGGAGTGGCAATTTCAACCCCGCCTAAATTTCCTAAAGTTTGGCTAGAAACTTGGCCTAGATTTTCACCGGTCAATACATGGCTAGCCCCTACTTCCTCACTGCACAAAGTTGCTAATGAATTGAAGAGCCTCTTCATATGGATGAAATACTCAGAATGACACCATTTTTCAGTAAATAATGCAAGAACTTCAGCAACTGGAACAACAATTAATTCACGCCGAAGGTGGTTTCTCGCCGCATCACCAAGTGGCCCATCCATTTCTAGCAAATGCCGTAGCGATGCAATGGTTTTGAGTTCTGCTTCTGGGCCTGTAATCGGCTCTTGACTTGCGTGAACAGGGATAATATCCCATCCTTCCGCTAACATTCGGGCAACTGCGACCGGGGAATCTATTCCCCCGCTAACTAGCGCAATACAGGTGCCCGCCATGGCAATAGGGCGTCATCTCTCCATCATCAAACCCTCCCTTCACTCATTGCCACGGCACATGGGTTGAAGGAGGGGGGGCTAACCCCCTAGGTTTGATGGAGCCTTTCGACACCGAACCTCTTACACTCATTAGTGAAGTATTTCCGCAAGATACAAATTCGTATAATACCCTATTTGGAGGCGCATTGCTCTCCCTCATGGACAAAGCTGCGGGAATCACTTGCTCTAAATTTGCACATCGGGAATTCGTAACCATTTCAATAGATACTCTCGAATTTACTGCACCTGCTCGTCAAGGTGATCTTATCGAAGTTACTGGTAAAGTCGTATTCACCTCAAACCGAACAGCGTGCACAAAGGTCACAGCATGGGCAATGAACAAATCAGATTGGACAAAAATTACCATCTGTGAAGGTTATTTCTTCATGGTAGCTATCGATTCGATGATGCGCCCAATTCCAATTCCACAATTTGTTCCTGAAAGTGATGAGGAAAAGGCAGAATGGGAAAAGGCCAAATCGATTAGAGACCACATGCTTGCACATAAGCGCAAGTAATTACGAGTCTAGTCGAGGAAGTGCGGAAACTCCTTCCGCCTCAAGTTGTTGTTTTTCTTCAGTACTCATCATCTCATCGAATGAAGATGGTATTGCGGCCTCAGCCCTGATATGACTCAACATTTCCTCTACTTTTTCATCATTCACAACGCCACCTCTACTTTGGGCAAGATTCTGAATCGATTCTGTAGCCTGCCTTGCATGGTCGGCCTGAATCCTCAATGCGTCAGTAGTTCGTGACCTCCTTAGGAGGCTACGTGAAATATTGCTAACTCTTTCGCTAACTCTTTCAAGTGAAGGTCCAACCAATTCCCTTACGACTGAACTGCCTCGAAGTGCAGTTCCCCTACGGCCTCCGGTTAAAATACGCCGTTTGCTATTTCTTTTGACTGAAAGTCTAGAAATCGAAGGATATCTTTCAGCAGGTCCCTCTACGGGTTCTGCAATGTTATTTTCAGAACCCGTTTGACTTTCTTCTTTTCGCGTAGCTGCGACAAGTGATTGAGTTGGTTCCTCAAGTTGTGGATCAATCAATGGAGTATCAGGAGATTGGAACTCTTCGACCATTGCACCTGGGACATGAGCCCCTTCTGCACCAAAGAATGATGGTAGGAATTGAGTGGGTGGTGGAGTTGCATGCATTGGTACATGTTCAGCCGGAATTGCTCCATTAAATTGCATCATTCCATAAGACGAATGATCTACTGGCTGATTACGATGGATAGTTTGAGGAGAGGGTTGTTGCATCTGGGGTTGCCAACCATTCTGTATCGCATTATTCCTTTGAGTATGTAGGTTGCCTCTTGCACGAGTTAGTAAACTCGCAGGAACCTCCATCTCAGGTTCTTGCACAATCTCATCCGCCCATATTGGAAGGTCGAGATCTGCAACCATGGCGATAGGTTCATCGAGAATTGTTGCATCAAGTGGTTCCTGTTCATCAAATGACATAGAATCCAAAAAGCTGGTTAAGACCGGAGCGGGTTCTAGTTCTATTACTTCAGGGGCGGTTAGAATTTGCTCGAAATTCCTGTGCCTAGGATAATCAGAATCTCTGATTAGAGAAGAAATACTCTCCCTTGCCTCTTCTAAGCTTAATCCATCTTGCATCCGATTTACCATTGCACATAGTCGAATCAATGAATCGTCATTTCCAAAGACTGAATGACAATCCCCTGCAGATGTATCGATAGTTAGCGTCTGGCGGCGAGTAATCAAATGAGATACTGCAATTACTATTCCCGCAGATCCTATTAAAGATTGCAATTTACCTTCTAGGCCTCTCCATGACAACCAGCATAAGAGCAGGCCAACGAATCCAAGCCAAGCAGGAATCAGAGTAGTATGGTGATGATGTACCCTTTGAATTGCTTCAAGTCTCATGTCCAAGGCTTGGCCAGTACGGGATTCGAAACAGAGTTGCGTATCGGAAAGGGTTGCCCTCACCCTACCTCGTACACCCCCAAGATTTAGCGAGCGGAAAACTTCCACCGGCTCGCTAACACTGGGGCTATCTGCCCTGGTGTCTGAGTACATCCCGAACCTGCGAACTAGAAGTTGAGGTTATCAATGCACCGTAGGTGAACCCCTATGGGGTTGCGTATTGGCGACCCTCTCAATCTAGCCGGGATACGCTTGCTGAACCCATTATTCGTGGTTTAGAATCAAGTTGAGCGATCAAAACTTGTGGTGCATCATCACGCCTGATAAATAATGGTGAATCCCAAGAAACTATCATTCCATCATCTATCGATTCAATTCGCCCTACTGCGAATTGCAAATCTACTGCAGCATGAACAACGTCACCTGGATTTAGGATTCGCTTTTGAAATGGTGATTGTGTCAATTCTATTCGACTACGCTCATGTTTCTCTAGCGCAAGTGGAATGCTGATTCCTTTGTTATTATCCTCTACTTCAGGATGTATCACAAGACTTCCACCAGATAGGTGTTCTTCCTTGGTATTACGTAGAGCAATTCCGACCCTATCTCCTGCTACTGCTTCAGTAACATCATCATCCATTACCTGCAGTGACTTCACAGTTCCAGGGCCATCTGCTGGCATCAATCTCAATTCATCATGTACCTTTAGGGTTCCAGATTGAACATATCCTATTGCAACAAGGCCGATGCCTTTGACATTGAAATGTTGATCGATTGGAACAACAAGTGAGGCTGATTTTGCAGCTTCAAGGTCGGCTGAAATCGAGTCCATCAATTTGTATAATTCGCCACGGAGTTCTATTCCATCACTACTACATTGGGTCCATCCTCCAAGTCCAGCCTGTTTGAACAGGCCCATCACTTGGTCTTCGTCAACCCAACCACCCTCAGCAGCATTGATTACAATCAGACCCTTGTCTATACCCGCAGAAGCGAAAGCAACCAGAATCTCTCCGAATTCTGCATTGATACCGGTTACCTCAATCAGTCCAACACGTGCCGCGCACAATGCATTGAACAGAGGGCGTATTCTATCTGGAAGTTTGGCAGGCCTGATGACTGATAGAATTCGAGGACCGCTGTCTCCGGCCTCTTTGTGAACATAGGTATGGACATCGCGCTGGTCGGTTGCTTTCGCAATCGCTTTTGCCAATTCGTCACTTCCAACCATGGCTATGTTGAGGACGGTCATACACCGGCGACCGGTGGACCTTTCTTGAGTCTGTTGCAGGCTTAACGAGTACTGGTTATCGCCCGGTAGTCAATTAAGCGAGAGTCATATTCTTCTTGGGAAAGACTTCTAATTTTCTTAGTTCCAAATTTCTCTAAGGTAAATGATGCAGTAACTGTAGCATGAACTAGAGCCTCTGCAAGTTCTTCACGCTCTATCTTTCCTTCATTTTGTGAAAGGAAAGCCGCCATCGCACCTGCAAAAGCATCACCGCAACCGGTGGGATCTACAATTTTCTTTGTGGGAAATGCCGGCATAGATAGCAACCCATCGGGGTGAAGAGCAAGAACTCCATGTTCTCCTCGCTTCACAACAAGAATTCCGCCACCTGCCAATTCCTGAACTGCAAAAGATGCTCGAACTAAATTATCATCATTGGCAAGCATCCTAACTTCACCATCATTCAATACTACGAGGTCTACCTTTTGCATAGCTTCAATCAAACTATCTTTTGCAATGTTAATCCACAAATTCATCGAATCTAGCATCGTTATCCTGGTGGGTGAAGTTTGTTCGATAACCGAAAGTTGTAGTGTTGGGTGCAAATTTGCGCAAAATACTACACTTGGATGAAAAGAATGGGCAGGAACTTTTGGTTCAAAGTGTTCGAATACATTGAGATGTGTTTCATGAGTTTCTGCCTCGGCCATATCTCCGTGATACGACCCCTTCCAGCGGAAAGTCAAACCCTGAGCTATTTCTATTCCAGAAATGTCGAGGCCCGCATCGGCATATGCGGCCATATCTTCTGTAAGGAAGTCATGTCCGACTACTCCTACTAATGCTGCTTTACCACCATTTATTCGATTCAAATGAAAGGCGGTGGAGAATCCGCTGTAAGATGCTGAACCTCCCAATTCTTCCGTTGCGATACCCTCTGGAGATTCCAATGAATCATAGGCAAGACTGCCGACGATTAGAACATCCATCGTATCACCCAAGTAGGTCTTGGTGCATATCGATATATTGGATTGTAACGTCACGATTTAGGAAATCTTTCTCATCCATTATTCTACGATGGAGCGGAATTAAATGCTCTACTCCAGTAATGATTGTCTCATCTAGAGCAGTTCTCATTCGAGCAATTGCATCTTCACGTGTTGGACCCCAAGTGAGAAGTTTTGCCAACAGACTATCAAAGCATCCTGGCATCTCATATCCGGGGTGGGCATGAGTATCGCATCGCACACCAAATCCACTGGGAAAATGACATTCCCAAAGTCTACCAGGTGAAGGTACGAAGTTGGTAGTATCCTCAGCATTTAGCCGACATTGAATCGCATGCCCTCGAATCTTCACATCTTCTTGAGTTAATGGTAGGCTTTCACCCTGAGCAACTCTGATCCCCAGTTGGACAAGATTGTATCCTGTTATCAATTCGGTAACTGTGTGTTCTACCTGCACACGAGGATTTACTTCGAGGAAGTAAAAGTCTCCATTTTTATCACGCAAAAATTCGAATGTTGCTAAGCCTTTGTACCCGACGCTCTCAGCACCAGCGCAAACAAGAGCCCCTATCTCTGCACGCTTCTCATCAGTCAACCAAGGGCCTTCCTCGACAAGTTTCTGGTGACGTCGCTGGATAGAACAAAATCTCTCGCCAAAATGAATAGCATTCTTACCATCGCCAAGAACTTGAAATTCTACGTGCTGGGCGCCTTCGATATATTTCTCAACGAATACTCGATTATCACCAAATGCGGATTTCGCCCGGCTTTGGCACAACTTAAGAGCGCCCTCGAATTCATCTGAAGCATGCACAATTTGCATACCAATGCCTCCACCACCTGCAGCAGCCTTGATGATAACTGGATAGCCTATTTCTGAGGCTAATTCACTTGCAACTTTTGCACTGGATATAGATTCACTACTGCCTTTAGCCGTTGGGAGACCTGCTGCTTCCATCGCAGCTCTTGCCTCGATTTTATCACCGAGTAAAGTGATAACATTTGCAGCAGGACCAATGAATGTGATTCCTTCTTCTTCCAGACGCTTTACGAATTGAGCATTCTCGGCCAAAAACCCATAGCCGGGATGTACTGCATCGCAATTCAATTCTTTAGCAGCATTTACAATCGCTTCAATATCAAGGTAAGAATCCAAAGGATTTGCTCGCATGATTGGGTATGCGATATCTGCCATGCGCACAGGTAGCGATAATCGGTCTTCGCGACCATGAATTACAGCTGCCTCAATACCCATGTCGCGCAATGCTCTCAGAATCCTCAATGCTATTTCGCCGCGGTTGGCAATTAGCACGCGTTTGAATCCCATGAGTGTTGCCAGACACACCTGCTCTATGATGAAAGCGGTTCAACAATTACACCCATGTGGCGTTTTCAACCCAATATAGATGCCGGATTACAGTAACTTCAACCCGTATTCTCGCGCTATTTGTAAATCGGTGGGATGAGACTTATAGGATGGCAAATATATTCACAGTTATGGATACGGATGAAAACACCGGTGCGGCCACTGCCCAACGTTTGGCAGGAAGAGATTTGAATAAGAGTGGCAAAGTTGTGAATTTGGCGATTTGTGGTAATTCTAGATTTTATAATTATCAATGGCTAGAAGAACAACTCGATCTATGGATTGAACAGCATGAAAATCCGGATCTAATAATCATGGGAGGGGCTTCGGGAATTGATTATTTAGCAGAGAGGTGGTGTGATAATCACGCTATTCCAATGGCGATTTACAATGAGGCGTGGAATGCACCTAGAAGTGGATTACAGGATGATGGTAGACCAGAAGCAGCACCTACACTTGTCGATGATATGCTAAACCATGCGACACATGTTATCGCATTCCCTGGGCCTAAATCCAAATGGACATCCATCATGATTAAACGGGCGCGTGAACGAGGTATTGCAGCAGTGGAAATACCTACTCCGCTGGAAACGTGATCGAGATCAATACACATCTCGTAAGTAGCGCTTTTCTTCCCTCATCATCGTTTTCTCGATGAAGAAGGTTGCATCTTCTTCCGACATTCCGCCATGCTCCATTGCAATTTCGATTAAGGTACGGTGTACATCCTTTGCCATGTAGGTTTTATCGCCACAAATGTAGAAATATGCACCTCTCTCAAACCATTCCCAAACTTCAGCACCATGCTCTTTGAGTCTGTGTTGGACATAGATTTTCTCTTCTTGATCTCTTGACCAAGCTGTGGTAAATCGATACAGATGACCTTCATCAAGCCAACTCTCAATTGAATCCTTGTAGTAAAATTCTGTTTTCTCGGATTGGTCACCAAAGAATAACCAATTCTTTCCATCTGCATTATCAAAGACTCGTTGTTCCATGAAAGCACGGAAAGGTGCGATTCCAGTTCCTGGACCAACCATGATAATGTCAGTAGATTTGTCTTCAGGTAGGATGAAAGATTTGGTAGGGCTCATAAATACGCCAACGTCGGTTTTCCCAATTTCAACCTCATCGGCCATGTAAACAGTACACAAGCCGCCCCTATCTCTGCCATGATGGGAATATCGAACGATTCCTACTGTTAACTCAACAAAGCCGGGGTGGGCATCGTGGCTTGAAGCAATGGAATAGAGGCGCGGCTTTAATTTGTCAATCAATTCAAGGAATTCTTCGGCGTCATACTGAACATCAAAATCCCTAATCACATCGATATAATCCCGTGACCAGATGTAATCCTCCATTGCATCACCATCAGAGACAAGATTAGCGACCTTTGCTGCAGGGTCATCCCCCTGAATGGAAGGGTTAGGTTCTGCGACAAGGGAAGTATCGCCTCCCATCCATTCGGAGCCGCCTCCTGCTACAGCCTCGCGATAGCGCTCTACTAGTGTTACAGTGATTCGCATACCTGCTGAAGTCACCTTTTCCACGAGCGAATTTACGAATCTCTTGTTGACACGATGAATTTCAAAATCCATCTTTAGTGCATCACGGAGAGTGCGCTCACCATTGTGTGTATTCACAATTTGTTTACTATCCCAGCCAGAAACTTCGATTAATTCATCAACAGTATGAGGGGGGTTTTCTGATAGCACACCCAATGCGTCACCTACCTTGTAATCCAAACCAGAATCTCCCAAATCGAATACGATGTGGCGAGTTTCCTTTTTGGAATCTGGTCCGTTGAGAACATAGCACTCAGTAACCTTAGATTGATAGGGGTTCTTTACACTCCAATTTGACATGGTTATCACCGAATGAACCAGCCCACCGGACCACTGTTCATGAATGTTGGTGCGATGATGTCATAGGTCCGAAGGGCATCACCTCCTCCATGGTGAGGGTCGACTTGCTCGGAAGCGGTAATGCATTCCTACCTTCAGGACGCCACCACTCCTTCACATGTATTGACCGTCACATGATAATCGATGCCCCTCCAACATGCTTAGCAAGCCTAAGGAGAGCAGGTATTTCAGTAGCAGATATCGATACTATTCTAATCACTCATGTTCATGGAGATCATGTGTTTGGATTTCCATTTATTTTGTTAGAACGAAAATACATTTCAGATAGAGAGGGCCTCAGGCCACTCACAGTAGCAGGTTCTTCTGGAGTCAAAGAAAGACTCGTCCATCTTTGCCATCTTGCATACCCAGGTTCGCTCGATTCGATTCTTGAAACAATAGAATGGGTTGACATTCCCAAAGTTGAAAATTGGTCCTTTGAGAGATTTCAAGTTCTCCATGACCCAGAAGTAGACCCGCATGGCTGGCGACTCGAAAACGAAAATGGGATATCTCTACTTCACTCAGGGGATAGCGGCCCTTGTGAAGAATTGTGGAGCAGGGTTGGTGGTGTCGATCTCGCCATTGTAGAAATGGGAGTTCCGCAGTGGGTCCCCACTGAGCATCACCACAAACCAGCTGATATTGAGAGGCTTGCTAATGAAAATCAAGATACTACGATATTAGTAACTCATACTTTTATTGATGCAGATTATGAAATTATTACCACGCAAGTACCGGATTTCCCTTCCAACGTCATCCATGGAGATGATGAAATGGCGCTAGAATTATTGGCAGATTCTATTCTTTTGATATAATAATAATACTAAAAAATATCTTGACTCGGTGTAATATTAACACCTTATCTTGGATTCTTCAATTGCCAGTTATATACGAAATTAGATCTTAGTTCGTTTCGATTGTTTCTGAAGCTACTTCGGACTTTCAATTGGAGAGGTGGGTTTGTCGGCTCTATCATTTTGGAAAATCATTCTGCGGCAAAGAAGTTTCCGGATTCCGACCGACAGTATGCTGTTTTCTTCAATAAACCTGATTAAAACGCCCTTCTCTTTATGAACTCCAATTGAAGTTGAATAAGTCGGCTATTCCTCACTTCAAACCGTCATCAGCAAACAAATTTATATGGCGGACTCGGACTCACGTAAGTCATCATGCGTTGTGTTCGCCAGCCGGACAACATGGAATGATATGAGGAGAAGTGTAATAAAATGTCGTCAAATATTTTCGATGGCATTCTCACACAAAGAACGCTCTTTATCCAAAAAGAGACACTGCGCCACACTCACACTCCTGAAAGACTGCCTCATCGTGATGCAGAAGTTGAGACATTGAGTTTCAATTTAGTCGAGGCCCTAAAGGGCCACATCCCCTCAAATATGATTCTTTACGGTGTGACAGGGGCTGGCAAAACCGCTGTCACTAGGTATGTTTGTGATCAACTCTTACGGAAGGGTGAACAAATTGGAAGAGTAGTTCATCCAGTTTTAGTTAATTGCCGACAAATCGACACACAATACCGGGTGCTCTCTCATCTCGGAAACACACTTCTTGAAGCTCATGAAGAGGCTGATATTCCATTCACTGGCTGGCCAACTGATCGAGTATTTTCAGAATTGGTTAAGAGAATGGATGAGCGCGGAGGCGTTTATGTCATCGTACTTGACGAAATCGACCATCTTGTAAAGAAGGCTGGAGATGACCTCCTTTACAATTTAACAAATTTGAATGCTGAATTGAAAAATGCTCGAGCATGTGTGATTGGTATCTCTAACGATCTCAAATTTACTGATTTCCTCGACCCTCGGGTAAGAAGCAGGCTTGGCCAGGAAGATATCATCTTCAATCCATATAATGCTGAGCAACTTCAAGATATTCTCAGAGGAAGAGCGCAAAATGCAATCACTCCTGATGCAATTGGTGACGGGGTTATCGAATTGTGTGCCGCGCTTGCAGCACAAGAAAACGGGGATGCTCGTTGTGCGCTTGATTTACTTCGTGTCTCGACCGAAAAGGCTGAGCAAGAAGGTGTTAGCATTGTAGAACAACAACATGTTAGAATTGCTCAGGCTCAAATTGAATCAGATCAAGTTACACCGGTTATTCGAACTCTTCCTACACAGCAGAAGATGGTCCTTGTTTCTGTTCTAATCAATGAAAATAATGGCCTTCGCAATATTCAGACCGGTGAAGTTTACCACATCTACAAACAGGCTTGCAATTTAGTTGGACAACAATTCTTAACGGCAAGAAGAATCTCTGGTATCATCAATAATCTCGACATGCTAGGTCTGATAACAGCCAAAGTGATTTCAAGAGGTAGGCACGGTCGGTCCAAGGAGATTAATTCCTGTATTCCCAATAACATCGACCCAATAGATGTAATGGCAAAAGCCGAACCAGTATTCTCAGAAATCTTCGCAAATAGGTTCCGGCACCAAAGTCGCCTATGAGGAAGCCCCGTAGGGGCTCTCCTAAACACTCATAACCGTGACCAAGGTGGCAGTCGCCATGAGCAACAGTGATGAGAATGGAGAGCGTAGCCTTCTCGAGACCTTCACCCTCCCTTCAAAAGGACTTGCTGATTGGTATGTTGGGTTAGGAATTTGGGGACTTTTTCTTGCAATAATGAATTGCCTTGGGATAGTCCATCCGCAACATAGAGTATCTTGGGGCGGCCTACTCACCTTTGAAATGACTAACGCCGCATTTGATGTTGCAGATGGTTTCTCAATAGTTCTAGGCGACATTGTTTTCATAGGAATATGCAGTGCTGCAATATTCTTAGGAATGCGAACACAGATTGGCGAAGGTACAATTGAGGAGCATTGGAAATCTACTTTTGAGCATGAAGTCGGATTCGTCCTTTCCCTCTTTTCTTTCGACAAAGGATTGACTACAGCCATTGGAGGATGGCTGATTACCATCGGTCTGATATTCTACATTATTCGTGGCATACTATTCACGAATTGGATTGATCCCGGAGTTTATTCGGTATGTGTTGCATTAATTGCTAGTGGACTTGTAATGAAGATGCTGGCTGAAAGCGAACCCGAGGAATAATCAGTGCCCATTCCGCCCAAATAGGGCGTCAAGGCATCCAAGAATGATCCCTTGCCAAAGTGCCAACGACCAAGCCACGAATATCCATGGGGCCTTGAGTGGACTCTTTTTCGCCGCAATGAATAATGTTGTGCGCAAGGAAAGAAGCCACCAAATCATAATTGGTAAAAATAGCCAAACAGGTTCACTAACTGTGATGATTTCATTTTTTATATTGTCAATATCGAAGCCGTCTTTCAACAAAAATACAAATCCAGCAATCATTGAGAGCCATGCTGGTAATAACGAGAGAATAATCCATGAGGACCCTATGAAATCGAAGCCTGGACCTCTTCGATTACGCGCTGGATAGTTTCGTACAATCCTAACGTGAGCTCTTGAGTCTCTTTTTCTCTTGCTAAGGAATCGTGTAAGACCAGTTTCAGGAATGTGGTTGACGACCGCGTCAGGAGCATAGATGATCACTCCTCCTTCCGCTATTAATCTCAAAGATACCTCCATGTCTTCGGCATGATACCAAGATGGATCAAATCCTCCTACCTCGAGTAATTTCTCTCTGTTAAACATTGAACATGGTCCATTTGCGAGACTGGTTCTTCTAGGCCTAGAACGGTATTTCGCTTGAATTTCAATCGATCTGATAATTGAGACCACATCATTTGATTGGCCGAATACTGTTCTACCGGTTACTGCAACGACCTCTTCATCCTCTTGCGAGGGGGAAGCCAAGAGCAATTGTTCAATCCAATCCGGTTCTGGACGAACATCGATGTCGGTAATTGCGACCCATTCTCCACGCGCAACTTCAAGTGCAGCCATTCTTCCTGCCGATAATCCCAATGGTTCCTGTGTAATTGCAGTGACTAATTCCTCTTCGCCCCATTTTCTTACCGTCTCAGTAGAACCATCGTTTGAACCATCATCGACAATGATAATCTCTAGTGGACTGTGAGTTTGGTTAACCAAGGATTCCATACAATCATCAATCCAATTGTTGCCATTTCTGACGCAAACGGTGATTGAAACTAGAGTCATCATCTCACCTCAAAGCGATTGAGTATCGAACGGCATTCCAACTTTGCTTGGTTATCTGTATGACGAATGACGACTCCTTTTCCAGGTTGTCCATATACTACATTCGTACCAAGTGGAGCGAGAAGGTGGATAATAATTGGAGCGAGGTCTTCCTCCCCTGAAACCTCGATGCATGTGGTTTGGTCATTGTGCAATGCCGCTTCAATGGAGTCGATTAGAGAAGGGGTGATTTGCCCCGGAGGATTATTTGCACCGATTAGAACATCGAATGAAGAAAGATCCACTTTATTTTCTAATTCGGTTCTCTTTGTGAATCCATCAACTAAGGCAATGTCAGGAATTATATCCATATCGAGTAATGTGGCGGTACATACATCTCCTACGGACACCAATATTCCGAATGTTAAATCCTCAATCGCCGAAGACATTGCTACTTCAGGTGCATTCTCTGGACCAAGATGCAAATCCCCCATCGCTTCTTTCAATTCAGAATCGAGTGCAGGTTGGAAATAATGAATGGCCTCTCTATCTTTATTATTCAGCCACGCCTTTCCATCTCGATCGATTATCCCAGCACGAATTCTTGTACTGGAGATAATTCCTCCAGTTTCATCTAGAACATGTTCGGCCTCAATAATTTCCAATGGCATTAGGCCTGCATGCAATCTCTTTTCATTAATCGAATTACAATTGGGTAATGTTTCGGGAGTACAGATAATCGAATCACAATCCGCTCGATGTGGCGCTGGTCCCCATTCATCTTCGAGTTCATGCGTTGAAATTCGTTCACTACACCAATCTAGAATTGCTCCTCTTCGCTCATCGAAAGACTGTATCAAAGGAGATTTATTTCCAGCCATTTCATCTCCCGCAATCCAAACTTCAACAAGTTCGGCTTCGGCTAGTGCTGTTTCTAATAGCGAGATATGGCCGGCATGAAAACGGTCGAAAGTACCGCCGACTAGGCAACGCTCTAACCTCACCATGTAGTATACTGTACTTCAACCACAGTTGAAGGTATTGTAAGAGAAGCTGTGCCCCGACCCGTAACAGCCCCTATCATCGTCTCCTCGGAGGCTTGACCCAGGGTCAGGGCGTCTGTGCGGCCGATTGGTTGTCTCACACTCATCCTTTCGTCCGGCGAGGACCCATTACCGACCACATAGTCCATCGGTTTGCATCAGAGGTCATACCCGAAAGTCACCCTGGTCTTCGTCGATGGCACATGGCCGCATCATTGGTATCGGCTTTCATCGGGCAGCACGCCCTCCAGCCGATGTTGCATGTGCAGCCAACCTGTGCGACCGGCCACTCATGCATGAAGGCGTCGGTGCAGGGCAATGTGAATCTCCATATCACCCTCACAATGAATTGGAACTATGGGTACGGTTGTTTGGAATAACCAGCCCACCATTGGATGAGTTCTACCTATTGGTGGTGCAATCCCTCTTTCTCTAGCATCTAGTGCATCGAGTACATCCAACAGTGAATCGTGTCCAGGACCACTATCCATGTGATGGGTTAGTTTCAGGTCCTCGCTCAATAGTACTGAATCGCACAGCAAGACGGGCCAAGGAATCTCGAGTTTGCTAAGCAATGATCTTCCTTGAGTTGATGAGAGGAAGAGTCGAAGCCACTCCAAAGCATTCTCTTTCCAAAGTGAATGGTTGACTGTAGTAATTATTCCCATAATTGCATCTCTATCTTGGACTCCGACTGCAAGCGCATGATGATGAGGGCATGCTAATGCTACCTTCTCTTTGAGTACTGAATCCCAACATGCCATCATCACTCCATCGATATCAATGGGATCTTCTAGAAATGCTGAACAAGCAACATCTACTGACTCCATTGTAGATGCTGAAAGCCAATGTGTTGAAGATAAAAGCGCACTAGCCATTGCGGGATGAGCGATGAGATGTGCTTGATCAAGCATTATCATCGGACTAGAACGAACTCGCCCAACAAGTGATTCATATGCCTCATTATTATCAAGAGCTAAATCACATATTTGCTCAATATCAAAAGAATCAAGTTTTGCAAGACTAGCCCAAATCGAATCAACCTTTCCGGAAATACGTCTCCATCTCGACCCCCTCTGCTCAGACGAAGTGGCAATCCATGCTGCAAGGGGATAATCCCCTTCTACCATGTCAGCCCAAGTATCGTTACCATCTGAGGATAGATTGCAAGCAACCCACATCGCCTCCCTTTGATTGATGGGTTTGCCTCTCGGAGGAGTCAACTCCCCTCGTATTATTTCGGATGGTGTGGCGGGTATTTCCCAATTCTCTGGCATCTCATTAGAGAGGTTTCCATCAAGACTAACTGGAATTTGTACTCTATCTCGTAATTCAAGGTTGAACTTTCCATGGGCTCCCATTGATGTCAAGCGCATTGGCAATTCAAGTGAAGCTCCCTCACAGATCACCATTCGGCAGCGGCTATCTGCTACAAGTTGGTCTAATGCGCCTCGTTCAATTGGCCAGCGCCAATGAGCCACAATAGGTTGTGTGGATGACTCTAGAGCATAAGCCAATACTGCACGTGCTGCTCTTAGTGAAAGTGAACGTGTGTCCAATACACCTTCTTCAGCCCACTCTCTACCTGGGAAGTCGGCTAGTAAACGACGGGTTGATGCTGAAGAAATCCCCTCGCTGAGGTCTGACTGTATCTTAGACATCCTCTCTGATATTGCCTCATTAGAAAGTCGTGGGTGAACTTCTCGAAGCCAATGCTTGAGAATCGCAAATGGTATTGGGGCTCCTTCACGACCAAGTAAATCAAAATCTGCAATACACAATGCGCCTTTTGCTACCGCTCTTAACACAAGTGCTTGGTCATCTCTTCTGCCCAATAATGCATGAACTCCATCCCTCGGCCTTACCAAGGGCCCTGAGTTTCCGGCTCGGCCAAATGCTACATCACCATCGCATAATTGCTGAGGTAATTCCGGCCACATCCCTTGCGGTAGTGAAGAGAACCAGCTTCCTACACCTAAGGGCCATTCTCTCGAATCATCTAAGAGGCGGGCTCTAACAACGCCCATTACTTTTGGTCGCTCCATCCACGCTGCTAAAGTCAATGGTGAGGCGTCCTCGGGGGCTTCTGCACGACGCCCATTATCCAAGTCCCACCAAACCGGTCCATCTCCTCTGATAACTCCCCAGCGCCAATACTCCCCGCCCCCTTTGTTTCCATTGGAGTTTTCAACCACTCCAGAATCTTCGTCCATTGGCCTATCTGGTAGCCCAATCAAGGGTCCTTGGGGCTTTGATGCATAACCAAGTAGCAGCATAGAGCCATCTCTCGCAAGAACAATTCCGGCAGCTCCCGGAGGTGGGGGCCAACGAACTGATGCCTCAAGACGATCGAGTCCATCGGCCTCAAGTCTAGCCAAACCTTGTGATGAAAGGCGTAATCTCGAACCTCTGATGTTTAGGTCGTCACGTACGACGTCCCCCGATTCCCTCAACTTTTTCAAAGCGGCTGAGGTGTGTGGCATTCGCATAGATAATGCATTAGAAACTTCAGAAACAGTGCCTCCTCCATCTGCTAACCAATCGAGGATTCTCCTCTGATGAATTGAACGAATACGCGTCCCCGACACCTTTGTCACCAATTTACTCCACTAAGACCTTGCATATCAACATATTTGCTTACAACTTATTAAGTTGTTACATTTAGTTACACATTTCCTGTGGAGAATTACTCTCCAAACTCGGTTCCAGAATGAAACCACTATTTTTGCTGTGATTTAGCGGGTCTTAATGTAACTTGGAACCCCTCTGGCGGGATAATGGTTATATGGGCTGCTTCGCTCCTCGGTTTCAGCGGCAACTATGACAGAGTACATGGGAGCCTAAATGACAGGAGGAGAGACGATGAAAACAGTACGCATTCGAGAAAAAATTAAGAAATTCCTGGCTGAGCGTCCGCGCAATACAGCCGAGATTTTAGAACACATCAACAGTACCATGCGCCATGGTACAACTAGCCAACAGCTAGGTAATGTTCTCTCCAAGGACAAAGATATTGTCAAGGTCGGGTACATCAAGCGCTCCGGCATCCTATCTGGCGGATATGACATTTGCGAGTGGGCTACACGAATCTGGGTATCAGATAACTGCCCTGGCTGGGAAGAAGGACAACCCCTACTTCTCGACACCAATGGACAAATTAAGACATCGTCGGATCTAATCCGCCGCTCATGAAATCCATTACTAACATCGATGAAGGCCTCTGCATATTTTGCGGAGGACTAGTGGTCGGTTCATTCTGCACTTCGTGTGGAATGGTACAGTAATTACTGGCCGTTGTAAATAGACAATCCTTCTTCGAGAGTTGCCCCGTCACAAATTATTGCCTTGCAAGCGGCGGACATCCTAACTGCATCCTCGGTTGTCTTCTGGTGAATATTTCTGCCAGTTGCAGCACCTCTACATCCTGAGATGTTCATCTGCTCATGTAGGCGTCGCAGGAAATCCTCTGGTGGGAGAGAGCCTCCACCAGAACATATGATTCCGGTTCGGCCTGCTGCTTCACAAGCAATTGCAAGACTCTCTGGCTGAGTCATTCCCTCGAATGCTCGTGGATAATTGACCTTGGCGAAATCCGCACCAATACATGCTGCCACTCCTGCTGCGCCTGAGATTAATTGAGCAGATTTCTCATCAGTCACCGCTTTGCCACGTGGATACATCCAGACAACTGAAATCATTCCAAGTTCGTGAGCCTGGCGAATCATGCTTGCTGCTTCGGTTAACATATCGTGTTCATATTCAGAGCCAAGATAAATTGTGTAACCAATGCCCACGACATTTATTCCATTGTGGGCCAATGCCATTACGTCATCAAGGTCCCACATCGCTTGAGAAACTGGGTCGCGCTGGGAGGTACCAATCATATGGGACTTCGAATTGAGCTTTACCAAATATGGGATATCAGGATAATCCCTGGCAAATTGAGAAATTAAACCTAGTTGTCCTGCTAAAACTCCGATTGTGCCTTGCTCCTGAGAGCGTGCAGCAATCTCGAAAAGATGTGCTGGGTCGTTAGAACTCAGAGGAATCTTAACTCCGCCGTCATAGAAGTCATCATTTAGATGCTCAATCTTTTGATCACACGCGAAGAGGTTCATCTTTCCAGTGCCACAAGTTGCAGCATCCATATTGGCGATGAAAGTCTCAATCAACTCATCGGGCACGTCAGCGGGGACATGGTAGGTGGCCATGTGGCTCGTCCACCCATGTCGAGGACTTCAACGCATCGACGAATAAAGAATCACAAAATTATTCATTATTAGGAAATTAATAGCCTCAATAATTAATTATTCTTCACAAAATTATGAGCCATATTATCTCTAAGTCTCTTCATTATGGGCTATGGAGCGCACATGTAGAGCAAGTGCCCACAATACGCGGACTTGTCCGCTTTGAGAGGTGCTCAGTTACCTTCGAAAGAAGGTACACGCTTCTCGACATATGCTGCAATGCCTTCCTTAGCATCGCTACTTCCGAAGAGAGCAGCTTGCAACTCACGCTCAAGTGCCAAGTGGTACTCGAATGGAATCTCTGGTCCAGTCTGGCAAGAACGCTTGATGTTTCCAACAGCCTTAGTTGCCTTGTTAGGTAGAGTGAATTGGCTAGCCCAATCTAGAATATCTCTGCGGAACTCATCTGCATCACCTTCCCAAATGTGGTTGATTAGGCTGCAATCCTTTGCATCTTCAAAGGACATTAATTCACCAGTGACCATCATCTCAAGCGCCTTTGCCTTACCGATTAGCCGGGTTAGGCGAGCGGTACCACCAGTACCTGCAAGCACTCCAAGGTTGATCTCAGGAAGTCCGACCTTGCCGGAGTTCTTGCGTGCGATACGAATGTCTGCAGCCATTGCAATTTCAAGACCGCCACCAACAGCGTGTCCATTCATTGCACAGATTACCAACTTGGATGTCTGCTCAAAGCGAGAAAGGGTCTCGTTTGCGTGAAGACAGAAATTGTATTTGAATCCTGGAGTGACGCTATTGAGCATCTGGATTGAAGCACCTGCGGAGAAGAACTTGTGTCCATTGCCGGTGATGACAATGACAGTGACGTCATCATCAAATCGTGCCTTGATTACAGCGGTATCGATATCACACATCATTCCATGAGTGTATGTATTTGGTCCAACCTCGCCATCAGCAAGAGGTGCACCTGCAGAGTTGGATGCTAATTCGATAACTGCGATACCATTTGTGGTGGTTCCGTAGTTGACGAGATTGTTTGGCATTGGTTCAAGCACGAGTCCGTGTAGGTCGCTCATGTCTCCTCGGACAAGGGTTCGCTTGAAGAGTATATCGCCACTCAGGAATCTGGCACAGAAGGGGAATCCGAGTCTTCAGCGAAGGAAGTTTTACCTCCGCCTTTTCGTGCCTCATTCCATCTATTGCCCACTTCCAACGCTTCATCGGATTGTTCCCAAACATCACGCTTGAGAGCCTTACGGAAAGGCATTCGACGCACTCCGCGGCCCATCGCTTTGGAATCCTTTTCTAACATGAAAGGGCTTACCATGTGATAGATCAGAGTTTTCCACCAAGTAGGTCA